>Ga0131853_10015084_pt1:0-12500 | contig 14140 bp, 4 predicted proteins | sample TergutLab28metaG_FD_92764 | JGI IMG/M metagenome (GOLD analysis project Ga0131853, IMG submission 92764) | Labiotermes labralis P1 segment gut microbial communities from Petit-Saut dam, French Guiana - Lab288 P1 (version 2) (version 2) | ecosystem: Host-associated > Arthropoda: Insects >... | reverse complement strand
TACATACACACACACATACATACATACATACACACATACATGCACACATACATACACACACATACATACACACATACATACATACATACATACATACACACACATACATACATATATACATACATACACACATACATACACACATACATACACACGTACATACACACATACATACACACGTACATACATACATACATACATACATACATACATACATACATACATACACACATACATACATACATACATACATACACACACATACATACATATATACATACATACACACATACATACACACATACATACACACATACATACACACGTACATACACACATACATACACACGTACATACATACATACATACATACATACATACATACATACAAACATACATACATACGCCTACTCTAATATCTTAAACTAAATGGAAGTTTTATTTAACCGATATTATACTCTTAAATAAGTCCCACAATACTAACAACGCAAAATGTCCCTATAGTTAGAGATTTTTTGTTTTCTTGTCTTTGAAATAATAATTCCATGTCTTCATCAGATAACATGCTCGACCGGATCGGCCAACCGGCAGGTAACTAGCTGCCTGAGATCCATTTGTTACGCACCTGTCAGCAGTGTTCACTTCGTTATTATCAGACATTTAATATGTACGGTTGTTGGTAAACTGCATGACAGCACGCCTGGTTGGCCCCTCATGTCACTCGACAGATTTCAGATTTGTCAACTGACACGATTATTTTTTTAATTGTCTGCATGGTATTTTGCCTGGTTCTCTGTCACACTCTTCCAACAGATATTACTGTTGTCCACAGCATGAAGTTACCTGCAACTTTATGGCTTCCAGACCCACATGCTCCTCAGCTGTACAATTTACATCCCAATGTTATCGTGATAATGTAAAAACGCTGTCATAATTTTCCAGTTAAATTTTTAGGTGCTTTCGCAAAATTGCGAAAAAGCGACTATTAGTTTCGTCGTGTCTCTCTGTCCATCCGTCCGCTACAGGGAACAACTCGGCTGCCACCGTAAGGATTTTCGTAAGATTTGATTTTTGAATTTTTTTCATTAATCTGTTGAGGAAATTAAATTTTCATTAAAATATTACACAAATAACGCGTACTTTACATGTCGTATGCACATTCATGTTAATGTCTCTTCGAACTCTTCGTCAAATGAGAAATGTTTCAGACAAGAGCTGTAGAGAGAATGAAATCTTATTTTATGTTCAAAAATGTCTTTTTCCGAAAATCGTACTGTTTATTAGAAAATATGGAAGAATGTTGTAGAGCCGGAGAGGTCACGGACGATAACATACATTGCATTGCACACTGGATAATTAAGGCTACCAACACAAACTCAGAATAAGTAATCCTGGTCGCTTTTCCAAAGTAATAATGATTACGCGAAGGCGCCTCATTGTTACATTTATACGTTCAGTATATTTATTCTTGTACTATTCACATGCAGCCTATATACCATGACGATTTAACCACAGTCTTGCTTCTGATTCAGAAATAAAGCTAGAAAATTACGTCACAGAAATATTCAATTTGAACTTCTTCCTGTGATCTGGCTAGCACCATTGATGTACAAATAATTTGTCATTTGCAATTCCCGATTAATTATCTTGTGGTACCTCTTCCTAGGTCGTGGACCGGGTAACTCATTCGGTATAGCGACTGACTACGGGTTGGACAGTCCGGGATTGAATCCCGGTGGGGACGAGATTTTCCTCCCGTCCAGACCGGCTCTGGGGCCCACCCAGCCTCCTGTAAAATGGTACACCGGGTCTTTCCCAGGAGTAAAGTGCGGCCGGGTCGTGCTGCTGACCACTCACCCCCTTCTAGTGCCGCGGTCATGGAAGAGAAGAGCTATACCTCTACCTACCCTCTGGGCCACACCGGGCCTCTAACGACATAACTTTGCCTTTTACCTCTACTTAGGTCACGATCTTAACCTTTCAAATCTACGTATCTTGCTACATTATTTCGGATATTTATTGATAAAACAAGTGTTAATCACAATGTGAAAAAATCTCTCGTATTTACGCAAATTTAATTTTCATGATTATATTCATGGAATTCTGCGATTGGGGGCCTATTCGCAACCAGTTAAATTTAGTTCACACGCTCGAATTTTGTGTCTCAAAGATTAGTTACGAGTAAAATAGACCTACCTTTTCTTATTTACTAAGTGGTCACGTCCATTGCAGTTCTGGGGATAAAACTTTGTAAGCATTTCTCATCCTTCTCGTGTCTGCTACTCTAACTGGCCAAATCCCGTAGTCGTGAACACGAACTCCACTCAGCGAATATTGCGTTTGGTGGTCACAGGAAAGTTTACGTGTGGTCTACTGACTATTTAACAAGGATAATCCAGGTGAGGCCACTTCAAGTTTATTACCACAGTTATTTTTATTTTTGTAAGTTCAATATTCACAATTAAAGTATTTGTGTCCGACACTGCTAGAAATTCATCAACAAAATACACCTATTTGTTATCTTTCTCGTATTCCCTTTTAACTTGCTCGCACGAGTGCCAGTCAAAAATTGTCTCCGAATCCATTTTGGGACTAGCATCACGGCCTCATCCCTGATCATGCATAAACAGCTGACCGATTGATGTATGCCGATAGCTTCAGAGAGTGTTTTTGTTTACAGGGGGTCAGAGGGGTTATACGGTCACAACCCTTAGCTAAGAATTTGACTTAGCTAAGTGTAGGCCGAATTTCTCCGCGCGACAAATGCTGTCATAAATTCTACAACAAAAAACCTCGGCAGATAAACCCCCCGCCGGGAACAAGTAGCTCCGAAGATTAAGGAGAAAATGTCAGACTAACCAATCCGGCAAAAACCACCCCTTCCCCAACATAGGAGCATATAAGATACCACACCTGTAATCACAGTTTCCTCCCAACTCCACTCCTAACTAACCGAAAGAATCCACACCCAGCTACCTATAAATCCATTCACGTAATAGACATCCCACCAAACTTAGCTTAACAAACGCGCGCAAATGATAATGATTATGAGATCTCAACATCGCCACACGGTTTATGCATATTATATATAACTCTTACAGCAAGAAAGTTGTCAAAACCTGATGATGGCCGCTATAGGCCGAAACATGTAGTTTTCTACCGCTAATAAAACCCATCATTTAGCCATATATTCATAGTTGTGTTTTTGTCTGAATTTACCTCACCTTGAAGTCTGCACCTTCCCACTGTACCAGCTTACTGAAAAAATTTCGAATTCTTTTTGCTTGAAGTCCTGAATTTATACTTAATTTTCCGAATGTAATTTGCTTGTCTCTCTGCCAAGCATATCTCTGATCTGGTTTCGAACCAGGATAATCAGTAACACTACTAAGTGTGCGTAATTCATTTCTCATTACATTCTAACAAAAGCCGCAAAATTGTATACGATTTTAAATATCTGTTAAATGTGTGCTCCCGGAAGCAGCCAGCAACCTTGTGCTTAGGGAGAAAGTAAAATAGGAGGAGACTATGAGTGTGAAGTGGGATAGTAATCTAATGTGTAATCAGATTAGTTGCTCACTTACATGCATACTCTCTCCTACTTATTAAGTTATGAAATAGCCCATTACGCCCTTTCAGCCCACATAATCTGCGATCTGTTTTAATAGCTGGAACATTACCCGTCGTCTGCTGTGCAGCTCGTGCTAAAGACGTAAGGTTTTTACGTGTATTCACAAAATTACGAAAAGCGAATATTAGTTTCGCCAAGTCCGTCCTTCTCTCCGTCTGTCCGACCGTCTGTCTGTCTGTCTGTCTACCTGCCTGCCCACAGGGATCAAATCAGTTCCCAGTATATGTATTTTCATGAATTTTAAGCTCATGGTTCCGAGTATCGTAATTCAAATGTTAATAAAAATACAACCAGATGCAACAGTATGCAGATATTTATTTACTGCAAAGTCACTCTACATGTTTCGGGTGTCACAGCATCCATCATCAGGAATACTAAAAACTCTAACCGCAGCCTCCGGTACAGGTCATAATACTGGCGCAGCTACTTCCCTCCAATGTGGCCCGATCGGGCCACATGTAGAGTGATTTTGCAGTAAATAAATATCTGCATACTGTTGCATCTGGTTGGATTTTTATTAACAGTTGAATTTTCATGAATTTTGACATTTGAGTATTTTTCTAAAGTCTGTCAAAAAATATCATTTTTCATTAAAATCGGAGAAGAATAAAGTGTAACTTACATGAATTTCTCTGTAAATTTATGTTATTTCGCTGAATTCATCTTAGAATTAGAATTGTTTCGACAAATGTCGTAGAAAAAGGCCCCGATATATTTGTCAAACATTCAAAAACAAATCTCTTACTATCCGTCGAACACAACTACTTCTCTTTGTTTGGATATGGTTACATGTTTCGGTCAAGTCACAAGCCGTCACGTGCTACGCGAAAAGCGAACACTTCAAAACTAGCTACAAACACTGCTCACTCATGAGATCTTCACGTATGAAACATTTCAAATAAAATGACACATTTTAAGATAAAGGCGGTTACATGACATCAACAAAAACATCCAAACATCTTTAAAGTGCGAATTTCACTGTTCCGACGTAATTTACACACAATACAAACAGTTGCACATTCTATCACGTAGCCGACATGACTGGTAATTTATATATATATATATATGGGGGGACCGCGGTAGCACAGTGGTTAAGGTGCTGTGCTACAATTCTGGAGGTCGCTGGTTCGATCCCAGCTGGTGGCAGTGGATTCTTCATTGACATAAAATCCCTCTGCTCGCGCTATGGTCCAGGGGTCGACTCAGCCTCTAACAGAAATGAGTATCAGGAGCATTTCCTGGGGGTAAATGTGGCCGGTGCGTAAGTCTGACAACCTACTACCATCCTGTGCCGTTGTCACGAAATCTGGGAAATTTAACTTCCTGGAACCCTCTGGACTTGTCCAGGACTGTAATGGGACTGCTTTATATATATATATAAAGTTATATATAAATATAAAAAGTTACACGCTTTATTTTAAATGTTTTACTTTAAAACTTAATATTTTAACTTTGCCACTATGCATCGTAATAAGATAAAATTTTACAACCGCCAGCTAGTTTACAATAAGTATTTTACTGTTCTATAAATTTTATATTTTAATAATTATTGTAAACTTGTGGGATGCCACGGAGTGAAACAGAATGTTGAATACAGTCTTATTGAATTTCACCTTATTTTTAAACATCTTTTATGTTTAATAAATTTTGTTGGAATTCGTGTCATTTTTGAGGGGATTGTGAACAAGACTAATAATGTAATTATAAACGTGATATTGAGGCTCGTTTTCCTAACCCACTTTTGCAGTAGGATAGAAGTTAGTGTTACATATTCTGAGTGTGTATCCTTCGCCTTAGTTACCCAGCGTGCAATGCGCATGCGCCATATTTTCATGTGTGGCCTTCCCGGCTCTACCTCATTTGTGCACCTTACCTCGTACACGGTAAAATATTCGGGGAAAAAAAATATATTTAACACAAAATAAATTTTTATTTTCTGTACAGCTTTTTTCTGAAATATTTCTAATTCTAAGCAGAGTTCGGCGAAATATTATCATGACTGTACCCACGACATACAAAGCACGCGTTATTTTATGTAATATTTTAATGATCATTGAATTTTAGAAAATTTCCTCAAATATCAAATTTCATGTAAATTCTTTTCAGTGGAAGAGAGTTCTTCCATGCGGACGGACAGACAGACAAACAAACATGACAAAAGTAAGTGTCGCTTTTCGCAGTTTTGCGAAAGGAGCCTATAAATATTTTAGAGCTAGATAGGACACAGAAGAAAACATAATACGGCCTATGCATGTTGTATGCCAAATAACTAAGGCATGAATACATACACGCACTCAGAATGTGTAATACATATTGGATTTCCTAGGTAACAAGGGCTGCTCCTAAGCTCCTTAATGTTGCGTTATACCTATTACCTCTCTTGTAGAGGCTGATTCTGTTCTCGTCTTCTGGCACAAGAGCTGGGGGACTAATGTAATGGATCTGTTGACCCTGCACATATCTGTTTAAATAACCACATAACGCACAGAGGGACTAGGAGGAAATTATACACAAGGAAAGCAAATACAATATCATGACGTCCACAGTGGTCTAACCCTAACGTCGGCCCCTGGGTGCTGCATGTGTCTAATGTTTTCTACGTTTCTGAGCGGATATTTCTTGCAGCAATTCTAACCAGCGTATCTTGTCGCGGATGATGGAGTGCGTCGTTGCGTGAAGGGAGACGGGCCCAGTTTACCGAGTTACGTCGTGTCCTCTCATTGGCTGCAGCCAACTCAATTGGAGACCGGGTAACGAAGGCTCTGTCGTCATCATCCCCTTCCCCTCTAGAGATGAGATTGATTTTCGATTCAATTTTCAGCCTCGCGTCTCAAATTTGTACCCCATGACCATGCTTAATGCTTACAAGCCCCCAGGAGTTCGTTCACTGTGTACTTTGGTGCATATATGCAGGATGAAGTGGTGATGCTTAGTGACTAGCAAAGTTAGTTAGAGAAAGGGAGAAATAAATGTATTTAACGAAGATACCATTTTCTAATATTATTTAGCATTGGCAGTAGTGAATGAAATATGATTTTGGAGCGTCGGAAGAATTTTGCTGACAGGGGAAAAAGAAAGAAGTTGTAAAAAAGTCTGTCCAAATTATTTACAATAAATCCCACAGCAATTTTAAGAACCCTAACTTGGCCGTCATATAGCATACAATCTACAAATAGGACAAAAGAATATAGTACTATCTTTAGAGAAGACATCTGGTTGTATTTTACGAACAAGTAATAGAGAAAAACTGTATTAAGCGGAGCGCTACGTGTTTCATCTCTTGCGACTAATCAAAGGGGTGAATATATAAGAAGATGCTGGTTAGATACTTTGAAATGTGATTCGTATAAAAGAGTGCTTCTTCTTACAACTTCGCTTCCCACTGTTATACTATTCTATTACAAATGAACCTCACATACTTTCGCTCATGTGTAAAAGTTTTTTACATATATCTGTGTTGTTACGAGATTATGTTTGTTAGAGCAGTGAAGTACATTAAAAAATTGAAATTTAGGATTACTATAAACTGGCAAAATTCTTGTACTTTTACTTTATTCTAATACGAAATATTTTACTTTCTTTTATTTATTTTATTTGTCGTTGTCGCTGAAGTACAACTGTTTTGTATTGTGTATAAAGTAGGTACGTTGACCTCGCATCAATATCGTTAATTTACTTAATTGTTTATCTGCAAATACGTTGAGATATGTTCTCCTTTACTACAGTAAAACTGTATCGGACGATGGTACTCTTTTCTTTCTGTGGGTTTATTATTTGTTTTTTAATGAAGTGTTTAATTGGCCTTTGCGAACCTTGTAGTTATTTGTTAGGCTCAGACTTTCTTAAATTTTCTGTTGTCAGCATTTTACGTGTGTTGCGTATGAGTCAACGTATAGCTAACAATATCAGCAACAAAGAATAATGTACATAAACGAATATGAATTAATTAATATTGCAGAAAAGTAAATATATTAATGACACTAAATTGAAAATTTAGGTGTAATTTCAATGTTATAACACAGGCGCTGATGTAATAACGTAATATACAAAATATTTTTATATTTTGTAACTAAAATGCGTGAAATTGAAATATATACAATAATATAATTGTAGCAAAAAGCTATAAGAAGGATTCTCCTTCTTAGGAATGACAATTCAAAGCCTTTAAATGCGATCCTTCTTACATATTCGGGTCGCGACAGCGTAGTCGGTATAGCGACTCACTACGAGCTGGACTGTCCGAGGATCGAATCCAGGAGGGGGCGAGGTGTTCCACACTTATCTAGACCGGTCCTGGGGACCATCCAACCTCCTGTACAATGGGTACAGTGTCTATTTCGCGAGGACAAAGCGGCTGGGCCGTGACCTTGACAATTGAGCCCCATTTAGCAGCGAGGTTAAAGAAAGAGTAGATCTATACCCATACTCCACTTCTTGGCTTTCACGGTCTCTTGTAGATTGAACTTTACCTCTGCCTTGTCTCATATTCACACCTGACGATGACCCGTAAATGTCGAAACATTTAGGGTTTTATAAAGAAATTGTTGTCTTTCTAAAAAATGTAATTATGTCGACTACATTGTATTTATGATTTATTGTAGTACTGTTGTCAGGGCTTCTTCTCAACACCAAATATTGTGGCGTGCAGACAGATTTTTACTGCGATCACAGTATTTATCGTGCGTCTAGCGTCGGAAAGAATCGCCGTCTTGTGAAGCAGCTCGTAACGAGCCTGACAAAACGTGTCTGTCTTTATAACTACCACGTCATCAGCATTACCGCAGCACTACCACCGTCACATGTTTTTATTCGTATATAGACATTTTTGTATCGTAAAATGATAGACGGAGTAACTTTTACCAATAGTGGGAAAGGACGGACATGAAAGCGGTTGTGACTTGTTTTATGATACAATTTCTCAGATAACTGGGATTCACAGAAAATAATATCTGAATGTGCGATTTTAATCATTATCTGTACACGGTAACCCAAACTTGAAACAGAACTGGCACAATATAAACAAAGAAGCGTTAATAATTGTTTATAATGAAACGTGTTGTTAGGTGTTCATGGACTTAAAAATTTGAAACTGAAAATTCTTTCAGATTTGGATGATTTAATTGTATACAGGCTGTTATTTTGTGCTATACCTATAAATCTAGGAAGCAAAGAGACCATGTGTCAGTTCGAGCAGTAGGGGTAGATAGAGATAATATTGAAATTTATCTCGAGTAAGTGGGATGGGTGGATGTGAATCGATAAATTCGACTCAGAATAGTGGCTGACTATTACAAACACGATTATACACCTTCGGGTACTCTGAGAAGCAAGAAATTTCTTGTGTGGTTACAGAACTATACGTTTGGCAGAAGGGGTCTTCCCTGTGGACTTTGATAGTTGATTAGCTGGCTGTATGTTAATGGACCCAGCTGTCATTATTTACTCCCATGCCTTCCTTATTTCACACAGCGAAGAGCTTTATGTTCTCTCTAACCCTCATCAAATATTATTCGGATGATCAAATCGAGAAGAATGAAATGGGCTGAGCGTGTGCACGTATGGTGGGGAGAGGAGGAATGCATTTAGGGTGTTGGTGCGTACATCTGAAGGAAAGAGACCACTTAGAAGACCTAGGCGTAAATGGGAGGGTAATATTAAAATGTATCTTCAAGAAGTGGATTTTGATTGGAGAGGGCTGGACTGAATTGACCTGGCTTGCAATAGGAACAGGAGGCAAAGTATGTAAATGCGGTAATGGAATTTCGGGTTCTTATAAAATATGGACATTCTTGACTAGCTGATGACCTGTTCGCTTCTCAGGAAGGAATGATTCTTGGAGTTAGTCTGCTTTACTTTGATGTACATTGTGCTCCACTCCAGAGGTGGAATGCTTTTAGGGTGGAACGGACAGGCACAATTCTGTCGACCTACTTGTACTTCTAGAGGCCTGACCCTCCCTTTTTTTGCGTGAATTGTAATTGTTAGGTCACATGCCCAGGGTCTAATGTGCATTTGAAAGCTGTGGCTGCTACCTTATAATTTGAAAGGGTGTTATTATGGGCTAGAAAGTTAGGGTTGGAAAGGTACTTAAGGCATATTTCATCTAGGGGGCGCAAGGATTTGGTCGAATTGTGGAAAGCCATTTGGCAGGTATCTATTGTGGTGTCACACAATTGCGCTTCGGTCTGCTTGTAACGGAAAGTGCTTTTAAGTTCATGTAAAATTTAATTTTGGTTACTGAAATGTAAAGATCTTGTTTTTTTGTTAAAAATAACCCTTTATCATACTTGTATTATTTGTTAAAGAAAATTCTTTTCTTCTTTGTAAATAACCCAGCAGGGTTTCTGTGCTTGAAAGGGTGGCTTATATTTTCATAAAATTTGGCTATTGCCCGACGTAAGTTGTCTCAAATTGTAAAGATTTTAGACTCGTAGATAAGTGCACTGCTATATGCGGGTAGGATTAAGAAAAGAGTTAGAAGAGATTATTCAGTTTACTTCTTTTTCTGTCTCACATCTGGCTACGGCTGTCGTACCGATGAAGAACTACCCAATGCTAGATATGAGATTCTCAAGGCGGTGAATGTGAAGAATACAGTACACTGAGTAGTGACTGCATGTAACCTGTTAGAAATTCACTAAAGCAGTGTTTTTAAACCGCCGGGCCGCGGCCCGGTACCGGACCCTGGCATCAATTATACCGGGCCGCGAGAGGTTTTCCTGGAATTTGTCATTTTAGTTTTCTAAACAATTTTCATGAATAAATGTTTTATGGTGAAAATATTCTGAGGAGAACAATGTTCGTGTATGTGTCGAAAACCACAGACCCAGATGCTGGCCTGAGGAAACTAAAATACAAGATTTCATTACTCCAATGATTGTTAGCTAATTTAAATGTAATTGTATATTTTTCAACATGCCACACCGTGTACATAAATGTACTAATACTCTTTATGATTATGCCATAATTAATTATTAATACTTATGTTAGTTTAATGTATGAACTTAAAATAAAATGGAAAGATATTTGCTAGTAAATTTGTTGGGACCGGGCCCTCATCTTATAAAAAAAGAATTTACCTGGCCGCGGTCTCACAAAGGTTGAGAAACAGGATTAAGAAAAGAGTTAGAAGAGATTATTCAGTTTACTTTTTTTCTGTTTCACATCTGTCTACGAATGTCGTACCGATGAAAAATTATCCCAAGCTAGATGTGAGATTCTCAAGGCGGTGAATGTGAAGAATACAGTACACTGAGATATGACTGCACGTAGTCTGTTAGAAATTCACTAAAGTTACGGTAGGACCTACTGCATTTATCTTCAAGGTAAAAGGGCAGTAATCTGGCACATTTACACAAGATTGCGGGACGTATCAGAAGACGATGTTCTCCGAAACCTATTCTGGCAGATAAACTGAAAAACGAGAACTGATATTTCATTTTGATCCTAGTTGTGTATAGACCTACGTATGGTTACATGTAACCATGGCATTCATTGTTTCTGAAAATGTGGATTGTTTTCCAAAATTATAACCTACCTAACGTACAATATATATCTCAATACAATTTTAAGCTACAGCAATAACCGCTTACAAAATAGTAATTTATTTATTCTGGGAGAGTGCATGAAGTAAGAACGTAGAAAGAATCCGATCTACTCCCAAGTATATAACTTATTTAATTGTCTCATGTCTAAAAAGTAGTAATCTCCGAAAACCATACGTTACGAACAAGGTACAATACCAAGAATACTTGGGTATGGCAGGTCGACTAATGGTAAAGTTACCCATGCAGCTGACCATGAAGGTGCTTGGGAGAAGCGGAAGTGATTTTCCACGCATTCTGGACCTTGACACTTGTCTAAGGTGAGTGGTCATTTTCCAGATTTGGCCTTCTGTCAGTCATGGCTTTAAGATAAGGCATTGGATGGAATTTTAATGGCAAAATTTCTGGATTTCATATCAAAAAGAAAAATCCCTTGCCTTTGCGACTCGTAACCCATCTCTGTACTGACCTTATTCGTTCAAGCATGCTGTAAATATTGGCTGCATTTTTTTGGATTCTAACACATAGCTATTAACTTTTCTCAGGGCTTTGTTTCGCCATGTAGGACCACCTTACGTGCTGCAAAAAAGTGAATACCGCCACGCTACAGGTACTAGTTTTAAGTACATTTTACTTAAGAAATCTCCAACGTGTTTCCACCAATACCGACCGCCATCAGGGTGATGTCTGCTGATCAACAAGAGGCACTGCGAAGAATTAGCCTACACAGCTGTATACACTAAGTTATATATATAATGTGCAATAATACAAAAATATGTATCTACAATTCTCACAACCTGTAGAAGTTATATATATATCGCAAAACAAGTGTATGTAATATATATATATAAATGTAAATATATAATATCCATACTTACGCGAATTTAATGTACGTAGAACAAGTGAAACAATTTAATTATTTGGAATGCGAACTGAGTTTAGACGGTGAACCAGATTTTGACAAAAAAATAAACAGATTTCAAGGAATATGCGGCACTATCTGAAAGCACTTAGAGAAAACCCGTACAGATACCCAAATGAAATTTTATAAAGTTGTAGTTAGACCGTCACTACTGTATGGCAGCGAAACGTGTGTAACCACGAAAAGAGACATGACTCGCCTAGAAGCTGCAGAGATGCACTTTCTAAGAAGTGTTACGGGATACACAAGACTGGATAAAATAAGAAGCGAAATCGTAAGGAAAGAAATAGAGATCTCTGGAATACAAGACGTGAGACTCAAATACAAACAAAACTGGATCAACCACCTTGAAAGAATGGACAACACCAGACTCCCGAAACACGCCCTCAACTACAAACCTCGA
>Ga0131853_10015083_pt1 | contig 14141 bp, 7 predicted proteins | sample TergutLab28metaG_FD_92764 | JGI IMG/M metagenome (GOLD analysis project Ga0131853, IMG submission 92764) | Labiotermes labralis P1 segment gut microbial communities from Petit-Saut dam, French Guiana - Lab288 P1 (version 2) (version 2) | ecosystem: Host-associated > Arthropoda: Insects >... | reverse complement strand
CCGCACTCACAAGCGTCCGCCACCTGTCTGTATCCTGGGCCAGTCCAATCCAGTCCATATACCCACATCCCACCTCCTGGAGATCCATCCTAATATTATCCACCCATCTACGCCTAGGTCTCCTCAGTGCCTTTTACTTGAAATAATGTATGCCAAATATTTTCATACAACAAATTGCATCGATGTCTGATTATAAATATTAGTTCTCTATTTCAGGTCTAGTGGACTGCGAAATCAAGAGTGCTGAGAGATACTGCTCTGTACTTACGGATATATCGAAAAGGTTTTGGGTTCAAACGTCTTCTTACTGCAAGTACAAATGGTATTTTTTTTTTGCGGTTTAGCTCAGTCTCTAAATAAAATTACAGACAATCCAAGACTTAAGCTGTAATTAAAGGCAGAAGTTATTTGAATTCAAAACAGACAGTAGAATAGTTGTGTCTCTACACATATGCAGGTTCGATTTGTAACGTTTGCCGTCCTAATGTTGAAATATATTTGGGGTTTAAACGTCATGTAATTCTGAAATGAATATGTAAAGATTATAAAGGAAAAGGCACAATCTGGAAGCAGAGGTATAGCTCTACTCCTCCTTTAACATCGGCACTACATAGAGGTATGTTATTAATACCACGTATTGGTTACTGTACCCCCTGGAATGATACTGTACCCTTGTATAGGAGGCTGGGTTGGCCAGGCGACCTGTTTTGATTTTGTGCGGATATCTCGCCCTTACTTGAATTCGATCTTCGGGATCACCAGGCCTTAGCAAGTCGCTACACCGATTACCCTGTCCAAGCCCACATGTGAACAGTATGTTTAACACAAAACCTGAAATACCATCTGTTTCCACTCCCCCAACCCCTCACCCGAAATTTGCAGCCCTTGTAACTGCATATAGACTGACAGCATGCAAATGCAGAGTGGCGTAAATGTCACTCGACCCTCGGTGTTTAACATATTGCCTTTAGTGTCACGTGACATCTGTGCCACATTGTATGCAAACTGACCAGGTTCCTAAATCCAAAAATAAATAAATATTAACTGTTTCTTAGACTAATAAATATAAATCAGTAACTAATATACAATTCACAGCTTTATGCATTTTGCACAAGATTCATAAAACGAACGCTGAATTGGGTGATCCTCTCTGTCGTCGCATATTTCAACTCCGAATTTGGTTTAATAGATATCCATAAAATGTAATGCTGAAGGTTGACATTACACGCTGCTAGAGAAATGTATTTCTGTTTCTTAATGTTCCAGTCAGCCAATTACTCCAGAGAAAAGGCCTCGCGAACCCATTCCATAGGGGACTACGTACGCCCCAGAGCCGGTCTGTCATATTTGGAGCAGACAAATTTTCTGCCTCTGCCGGGAACTGAACCACTATTCCTCGGAATTCTGGCCTGTAGCCTAGTAATTATACCGACCGAGTCATACCGACTTCCCAATAGATTTGTGTCTACAATAAATCAAACGAATATCATGCCAAGTTGCAAAGAACCCGTGTGGAAGGTATGTGTTCCAGGGTGGAATAAGGTTTTCTATCGTTTTTCAGAAGAAATATTTGAAACACTTACCGTTACCACAAGAAACAGAACTATCTTCAGTATCAGCAGGAGCTTCATTCTGGTACGAATCAGTGACACAAAACTTTTGCTTGAAAGTTAGATAGCTATGGGTATTTATACTTCTCTACCAAATATTTATGGCTGTCAGTTGTTCACAATGCAATGATGTGCAGCCTTTGTATCCTCTTCTATTCATAATATTTGTGGAAAGTACGCAGGATAAAAGTAGTGAGTCAGTAGTCACCTCTAGACAAAAGCGCTGTAATTCTGTCGAGTTTGAAAGCTTGTCAGATTCAGATATTTGGGTAAAAACCTAACAAATCAAAATTGTATTCATGACAAAAATTAAAAAAAGAACATAAAACTCACGAAATTCTTTCCATAATGTGATCCAGAAGCTTATGTCTTCTAGTTTGCTATTCCAAAATATACAACAAACCGTAATTTTGCCTCTTGTTTTGTTTGGAAGTGAAACTCGTTTTCCGATATTGAGGGAGGAACACAGGCTGGTGGTGCTTAGAACAGAGTACTCAGAAATACATTTGGAATTAAGAGGGACAAGGTAACAGGGGACTGGAGGAGATTGCACTTCTTAACAAATACTTTTACCATGATCAAATCAAGAAGAGTGATATGGGCGGGCATGTACCATGTAATGGAGAAAGAAGAGGTGTGTACAGGGGTTTGGGGGTAAACATGAAGGAAAGAAACTACTCGGAAGACCTAGGCGTAGATGTAATGATAATATTAAAATGGATATTCGAGAGAGGGGAAGGGCGCGTGAACCGGATTAATTTGGTGCAGAATAGGGACAAATGGCGAACTCTTGTGAAAACGACAGTAAAACCTTTTCTTACAGAAAATGAGGGAAATTTTAACTAGCTGAGGAGTTTACAACTTCTGAAGAAGTATTGTACTGCGTGGAATTTGTTAGTTAATGAAAAGACAATTTTTCTAAAACGTATTGTTGAAATTCTACAGAAGAAACATCTACGTCAAGTGGTAAGATTGAATTAGTTTACGGATTGGTATTGATTAAAACTTAACAAAAAATTTACTTTAAAAATTTAAAGACTAGGCCTCTTTGTTTTATGTCAGGAAATCCGTTCGTACGGAGCAGTAAACACTTTCTGCCCCGGTTATACGGAACCAGTCGGGTAATGCTGCATAAAGCAAAAGTCGCTCTGTTTTTTTTTTTTTTGAGAATCATACACAACATAACGTATATATATATATATATATATATGCAACGTGTGAACGATGAAGAGCTGTTCAGTTTTAAACCTGATGGTACAGTACGTAAAGTAACCACCATGCTTTGGAATTTTAATTACTCAAGTCCAAGTAGATGATGCAAATTTAAACAAAATATTGCGAAAATAAACTATGTTAAAATCAAAGTATTTTTCTCGTCATGAAGCAAATAGATTTTAACTTAGAAAGACGTTCCATCATTAAACTGTGGGTGGTATTATAAAGTGTTTAGGAACACTGTCAAGTATAACACTGGTTAAGAAAAAGTTAATCATTACGTCAATTTAATAAATCAATCTCCTACCAACTGCAGATGTAAAGAAAGAAATACAAGGAGGACAAAATAAAAATAAACAAATTTGATATCAAAGGTATATACAATTTCTATTAACGTGGGCAAAATATATACCGTTGCTTACACTTACACTTCGTTTTTAATCTCATAAAAGTATTTCTTAAGTTTTTTAGAATATATTTTGTTTCTCATGTCAAGACGAAATATCAGAGTGTGTTTTCCACATATACGTAGCGACTTGCGTCCTTCTTTCTCTCAGCTGGCTATTCATAACAAGATAGCGGTAATGCCGGCAACAAAGGAATGTTTCCCAGCTGTAACACTGGTTGCTCTGATTACGTAAAACGAAATTGCAGCCGTATTTATGAAAACACTTGTTACAATTAATGTGCCATAATCAAAACGGAAGCACGGTCATGACTATATTGCTTAGAAATCGCAGGTTATGATCACAAAATTATTGCACCGGTTTATGAAGTTTGTCACAAAGGAACTGATTACTATTATTATTTTTATTCTGTACAAGTTTGACGTGCGGTCTACACACGAGTACGGTTTTGTCACTGGGAATCCCAGTACACTGACTGATTCAAAGAATTCAAAGAAAATTTTCATCCTGCTGCTATAGCAGAATTCTCTTTGGCGTGAGTAATTAAAAATATGAATATCTGTTGGTTAAATTAAATTCTTCAGCACTCAAGGCCAGGCAAATCTACCTCGACGCCCTCTTTCTTATTAATGTCTTTAAAAATAATCTCAGCCGGTCATCAATTCTCCATTCAGATGGCTGTTGGGAAAATCAGAAACTTCTATACTTCTAGCAATCAGTATTACTTAAATATCAGTCCCTCAGAGAGGCGCGTTTCTTTGACTAATGCGGTCTGGTTGTGTATTGATACTGTATTAACTCACATTAATACTCTATAACCAATTTATTACTGAAGTTTATTATTTTGAGAATCCTGCTTTATTTATATTACTTTGTTTTATTTTTGTGTTATTTGTAGTTTTGCCATTTATATGCCTTTCACTTTAAATGCTTGCTTGATAACAATTTTGTTTGTATATATTTTTTTTTAGCGTTTGCCTGTAAATTTGTATCACTCCTGCTGTTAAGCGCTTAAGTAAATTATGCGAATTACAGCTGTTTATTATTTAGATAGAAAAACTTGGGATTTTACATAGAATATGTCATTCAAGTGAAGCTAAATAATTTATACTCCACACCCTATATTGTGCGGGTGATAAAATTGAGAATAATGAGATGGGCTGGGCATGTGGCGCCTATGGGTGAGGAGAGGGGTGTGTGTAGGGTCTTGGTGGGGAAACCGTAGGGAAAGAGACCACTGGGGAGACCTACGCGTAGATGGGTGAATAATATTTGGATGGATCTCCAGGAGGTGGAATGTGGATATATGGACTGGATTGGGCTGGCCCAGGATAGAGAAAGGTGGCGGACGCTTGTGAATGTGGTAATGAACCTTCGGGTTCCGTGAAATGCGGGAAAGTTCTTCACTAGCTGCAAACCAGTTAGCTTCTCAAGAAGGACTCTGCCTCATGGAATAAGTAAGTAAGTATGTGTTATTTAAGTACACATCTCACAGAATAATTTTCCCTTATGGAAAATATATTCCTGGCTCTCAAAGCCTGATCTGAGAAACACTTATTTAAAATATCTGCTCAGTATTCCCTCAATAGGGCCTCGAAAAATATAAAGACAGGAATCTGCTAGAATGCAGAATTTTAAAAGCCTGAAGTTTCTGCTTTCTCTTGCTTCATGTCTTGCACGTTAACAATTAATATACCCCAGATATGACATTCAGAGCGTTCCATATGACTTCCTAGACTTGCTAGCACTGCGACTCTGGTGATAAAGAACCAGAAACCAGCTTTAAAAGAGTATAACGATGGGGCGTAGCAATGAGCTTGCCTAGTGTCCAAAACATTATTTGTACAAGGAGAATGAATATTTTTATTACATAAAAAAGGTACAAATGCTCATGCTGACAATATTCAAGATACATATTTCATAAACTGGGATTGTTTTTAATTTGTTTGTGTGTAATGTAAGGCAAGAGAGAATTAAGTTGCCTTTTGCCAAAATTCATATCGCAGTTAGTAAAATGTATGTTATAAACAATTAAGAATCCCCGAATTTGTGCTCTGGAGGCACCGTATCTCCAGCAACTAGGAATGTATACCGCCCTGTTTCAGTTTGATTAATGGCTGAGCCATACTATCGCTTAGGATCTACTGAAATGTCAAGGGGTGAACTGTGTAAAGCCCAGTGGTAAATATATACACCACGTGATATAATATAAAAATCTTGCATATTGTCACACACTATGTCGTCATGTTTCACGCAATAAAGACAGATTATTTAACTGAAAATGAGGCATGCGGTGGAGCAGTTGTTTGAGGCACTGCGCTAAGGTGGAAGGTCGAGGGTTTGATTTCAGATAGTGTCACTGGAAAAAATTTTCATAGACATAATCCTTCCAGAAGCAGTATAGTCCTAACGTCGACTCAGTCCGTAAAACAAAAGAAAACCAGGGATATTTTCTGGGCGTACAGACGGCCGGTATATAGGGCTGAAAACCTTACCACCTTCATGTACCGATTTTCTCGAAATCTTAGAGCCTCAGCCTCCCGAAAACCTTAGGGCCTCTCCAGGCCTGTATAAGGATCACTTTACCTCTTTTTATTTACCGGAAGAATAATAACCGACTCGTTTTTATAACCGACATGGATGATATTCTCTGTGAGATATGAACACAAATTTTACGTAAAATTTAAACGAAGGTTGTATTCAACCGAATCGATTCAGAAGGTAAGTGCACGCAAAACACTGTCTTCCAATGGGCACCACAGAGAAGACTGAAAATATCCTTTTGATCAGCCATGCATGGAGGGACGTCGCCATTTATTGCAACACAAAATTTCAGTTCCTTTGTGTACATTACATTCCTTTTTTTTTCAGGCTATGCTTTAGGGTGTTTTGGCACTATCCTGATTGATATCACACAATGCAGGGAAAAACTAAATAGAAAAATTCTGGAAATTTGCTAGGAAAAGGGGAAAAATTACACGATGAGAATTTTAAAATGTTATATTCTTTTTAATGGTCTTATGACAATTTAACACATACTAATCCATAGGCTGGACACGTAGAAAGTACAAATAAGTGAGGCTTCTGCGTAAAACGTGAAAAAAATAATACTATGGAGACATCTACAAAAATTGAAAATTATATTATAATTTGGTTTAACGAAGTCGGATGCGAAAATATACATTCCACTGAAGCGGTCCGTAATAGACTAAAACAGAAGTTTTGTGATTATGGTGATGAACATTGTTTCTATAACACAGAAAATATTTTATGAACTACTCAAGAAAGATACTTTTCCTTCTGGGTGGATGAGTTATAAAAATCGTAATTCACGCGACTAAGTTTATTAGAAGTATAATGTTGAAAGCGAATTGGATGCCACGTGTGCACACGTATTACTTTAGATTTGTAACTGCTTCACACGTGTATAACCACACGTGCTTAATTCTTCTTTCGTGTTTGGCAGGCTTTATGTTCCAACATACGGTTTATATTTCATGTTCTAATACTGTACATAATTTGAATTCTTAACGCAAACACATGTTGTTCTTACTCTACTCTGACACACGTGCAAAAGCCGCTGTTCTCTGGTAACAAATGCTGTTCAGGCTGAGCCTGTAAATAGGAAAACATCGACATGTTTATATGAATAATTGGCAAATGAACTTCGTAATTGGTCAGCAGGCTTTTAATCAGGAAGTAAATAAGTAACAAGACAGGTGGTATAGGTATAATGTAACACTGAGGCGCTCTAAACTAACCATTGTTTCCGTGAAAAAAAAGTATTACTTATTCTGAGTGTTTGTCTTTAGCCTTAGCTATCCAGAATGCAAGGCGCATGCGCCTTGTTATATTTTCATCTGTGACCTATCTGACTGTACCATATTTTTTCAACATTTTCTCTAAAAAAGAAACACGATTTCTGGAAAAACAATATGTGTTTGATTTGTTCTGCAAAGTTTGTCGGAAATATTTCCCATTTTAAGGAGAATCCAACGAGACGTTATCATAAACGCACATCGGTCTTCATGTAAAGTACTCCTTGGTCTTGTCAGATTTTAATAAAACCTGAATTTTCTCGAAATATTTTCGAAAAACTTTCCAATATGAAGTTGCAAGAAAATCCGTCCAGTGGGAGCCGAGTAGTTCCATGTGGACGGACGGACGGACAGAGGGATGTGATGAAGCTAGTAGTCGCTTTTCGCAATTTTGCGAAATCTCATAGAAGTTGAAGTAATGTTAACTGAACTTCTACCACTACTGTACCACGTTTCGGGGCGACTATAGCGTAGTCAGTATAGTTGCAAGTCTAGGGGCTGGAGAGTCCGGAATTCGGAACTCGGCAGAGGAAGAAAATTTTCTCTTTTCCAAGACGTCCATATCGGCCCTGGAATCCAGACGGTCTCCTATTCGATCTGTGCCGGGGTTGTTTCCCGGCAGTGCAGTGGCCGGTGTGTGAAATTTGACCACTCAGTTCTATCCACCTCCGCGGTTCAGACTGAACCGAATTATGCTTCTCTTCCCCATACACGCCTTCGTGACATGAAAAGGGGCACATTTATTGTTATAGTGCAGCGCATGGTTTTTGACCGGTGGAGGATTTAGCGGAGCTGTCGGACGGATCTACTGGGTGTGGAGAAGTGGTGAGGGGTGGTGTTTATTTACTGTGTGACAAGGAAAACAGTACTTACCGAGGCGGAGGGAAGGGCTAGGTGAGACATGCTGTCGCTACATTAGTGACTCACTTCTAGCCTACCATTTGAGAATTCAACGAACCAAATCTATGCACTGCACTATATGTTGGTCTGCGTGTTTGGGTGTTCTGGTCTTATTTATAGATTGCGTACTACGTGCGTGTAACCCGCTTCCTGGCCTTTTCAACATTATTATTATTATTATTATTATCATCATCATCATCATCATTACTACTACTACTGACATAAATTCGAAATACTGGAAACCAAGTACTCTTAGTTATCTGGAAATGGAAAGCATAACGCAAGGTACCGTATTAAGATACTGCATAGTGATGAAATTACTCTTGCTTTTTTTTATTATTAGGATAATGAAATTTAGGAAGCTAAGATGTTCTGAAGTCTCTTCAGGGATGGAAAGCCAAGTAATTCATATAAAACTTTTGTGAACGGAATCCCATTTGGAAGGCTCATAAAATAAGTCTGAAGTAATATTAAAATTGATCTAGAGATAATGTTTTTGGTGATGGATTTTGGGTGGAATTGACTCAAGAATATGTTGACTTATAGTTATATTATTATTATTATTACTGCTATCTGCGTGGATACAAATTTTGTCATCTTTGTACAGTGGGTAGAATATGTTTCGACTCCATTCAGTGTTTGAATTTTCGAGTCTTTTCATAAGTCGTTATGAAGAACGCTCTCTTGAGGACGTTACCATAACTCAGATTTTGAGCCTGAGAGGGCCTGACTTGAGAACTGTGGTGGAACTACATACAGGTCATTACAGCCTACGCAAACACATTCACAGTACGGTGATCTATACCGGAATCCCAAGTGTAAGCTTTGTGGACTGACAGAGGGAACTTCCTGCCAAGTTATACATGAATGTGAAGCAAGAGGCCCCAGACGATGTTATTGTTTGGTATTACTAAACTGAGGCCCAAAATTTCATCGAAATGGCTTGTGAGTAAACTTATGAGATTAGTTAAAGTGTCAGGGCTCTGTAGCTGACCCAGCCTTTTGTTGTGTGAGGTACAAACCAGGGTCTTTTCTGACCGAAAGGCTCTGTCTATCTTGGGATGTGATAACCTGCAGTGTGAAAAACTTTACTGGTACCTCAAAGGAACATACTACCTTCTTATCTTCTACGTCAAGATTTTCACATTGTGACAAAGGATCAGCCGTGGCCGATATAAAATCAGTGCTCCTTACGCAAAAGATTTAAGATAATAAAAGGCGATTCTGCTGTAGATATGTCGTAAGTCACCTTGACTATTTTAGTCAGGGTGACTTATAACTTCACTTATTAGACGAGCGCCGATGAAAAGGGCCATCACATTTTTTATTCCTCTTGCAACACCATTGCCAACATCAGCCCCAGAAACAAATACAAACGCAGATCGGCCGGTAAATCCATCAGCCTCTCGAGTGTGCTTTAACATACACAAAACAAAGAATTCACTCTAAATTAATATCCTGTAACGACTGCCAGAAACACGGCAGGAAGTGAAAGCTATTCTCCAGTTGCGAGTACAAAGAGATTCCACCAACATGAGCGCCAAATATAAAGTTATTATCTTCCCGAAAAAAGATAACTGGCATACACTCTTTTGTTGAAAAATTCTAACCAATAGTACATGGATATTTGTCATGTACTACACTTTTACAGTATTAGCCGTGGCAGTTCAGGGCGTGGACTACAAATTCCTCAAAACATATTCCTGTCCAGTCCTGTTATTTCAACTTCATTTTGCCTAAGGGACTCTCTCAATCTACACTATTCTCTAAGAATTCGACCTCTTGTTCTCCCTTCCATTTGGTAGAGGAGACACTTGACTTAAAGGGCTAATGATAGGGGGTCCATTACACTCGGATATCCGTAATATGGAGACACGTTCGAGTAAACATTTTTGCCGTGGAAAAGCAATAAGAATTACATATTCTGAGTGTGAGTCTGTAGCTTATTTATCCAGCATGCAATGTGCATACGCCATTTTATATTGTTATCTGTGGGCTGTACGGCTGTAACATATTTGTCCATAAGAAGCACGATTGTCGGGAAAAGTTATTGTATTGTGTCCAGTCTGTTTGATGTTCTGTACAAGTTCTGTCTGAAACATTTCTCATTCTAAGGAGAATTCAGCGACATATTATCATAAACGTACATATGTCTCCATATAAAGTGCTTGTTGTTCCTGTCAGATTTTAATCAAATTTGAATTTTCTCGACAGTTTTCGAAAAATCCACAGATATCAGTTTCCATGAAAATCCTTCCACTGGCACGCGGGTTGTTCCATGCGGAAGAACAGAGAGACAGATACGAAAAAGCTAACAATCGTTTTTCGAAATTTTGCGAGAGCGCCTAAAAACTCATAAAAGTCTGACCCTCATTAAAAAAGAGTCGTTCCCTTGATAGACTACACCAAAATTTGAAAAACAAATGTAATGGAATGTGAAGTACAGCGCCTGATCTACTTTCCTCATATGCGGTACATGCGAGTTTTAAGTACGTAAGGAAATCTTCTTCTGAAAATAACAATATTGTCAACAAAGTTTAGAAAAATTAATAAGGAAAATGTTCAGAATTTTCACACAGTTGGCGGGGGTTTACGGGACGTTTTGGATGTACGGAATGATCCATTATCTGCAAAAGAAAATCCGGTCCAAAATTTGCCTTATGAAATCCGAATCCATTATATGCAAAAGAAAATCTGGTCCACAATTTAGCTTATTAAATCCGAGCTACGTCAAATAGTATCCCTGAAATCCAGCAGATGTTGCGTTATTTGCACGGTATCTCTTTGGCGTTGACGAGGTTCTGTCTGATTACTTCCAGCTTCAGCTGGGGCAGTAGCAGCATCATTTGCGGTAGTTGTAGCCTCAGTTGGTCTAGAATGGACTCCTTCCTCTGGGACTGCTATAGAAGCAGAGGGTCTCTCACAGCCGTCGACTATGTCAGCGAACAACTGTCACAGAATGCAGCACTTAAAAGACTCCTCTGTTGCTAAGGTTTCACAATTCTTAATAAGAAAATCAATATGACTCTTTGTATTGGAAATCAGACAAACTTAAAACACCTAAGCCAAGACAATCATACATGTTCTTACGGTAATTCATATGTGACGTCCTTAGGTTATGTCAGCGTATTGGCTCATATGTGAGATCAGCGGAGTCCTCATTTGTAAGCGTTGCCGGAATTTTGTGTTTTCTTACGTCATGGAACATCTTTGGTTCCGTTCCTAGTTAAAGTAAAGGGAACCGTTTTTAACCAGTAAATCCTGAAAGATTCCAGTTAGGCTCTATGCCCAAGGCAAAGACGATAGCATATTGCAACACTTCTTCAGGCAGCAGGAAGTTAAGTGTTTTTGGGGACTTATCTGAACTTTCCTATAGAGACAATGTGCCAAATATCATCCCCCTTCCTAAATCTGTCCCCTGTAATATTGATGCTGGTGACTTATAAACTCTGACAGTTGGACATGAAACTGGTACCAAGTGATGTCAAGACTATCTTTTGTTTCAGCTGAGTTTTGTTTTGCAATATCAAAATTTTCTCAGGACTTTTCTTCGTACCCTCGTTGTAATAAGTAAGGTACGCTTTAAGCCTAAGCTTACGCCACACATACATAAAAAAGAAAACGTAATTTATTTAGTAGTAAATGCCATTTTACTGCTAGTCACTATTAACAATTGTCAAGCAGCCATCTTTTTTTTTGTTCTGATGTTCCTAACAGCGCCCCCACACGCAGTCCTAATATCGTCCGGGGACGATATTGGGCGCAGCACTTCGTCACGTCGGCTTTCTAGTGACTTTTGTTTGTGCTTTGTAGATGGACCGAAGAAAGTGTAAAATGTGGGGACAAATGAAAACAGCGAATGTCATAAAGGTTGGGGGGAGTGAGGAAGTGGGATTGAAAAAAAAAACATTGAAGGTGTTTGATGTACCGAGATAGACACTCAATAATAAAGTTAGCTGCAAGGAAACAGATATAGAGAAACTGGTCAATACCCGACTTTGTCGGAAACCAGTGTTTCCCTGCAATCTGGAAGAAGAACTTCTCAGTTACACTCTGATGATGGAGCTTAAATGTTTTCGGCTAACAAAAGAAAGTATTAAAAGAATGGCCTTTGAGTTTGCCATAAAAACGTTTTAACCCGTCCATTGTTAGTACAAAAAGGAAGAGAAGCCTGGAAGTGGCTGCTTAACTTTATGTACCGCCATCCTCGACTGAGATTGCCCAAGGCCCAGGCTACTTCGGCAGCAAGAGTAAACGGATTCACAAAAGCAAACGTTAGAAAATTTTTCGACGTATATGAGCCTGTTCTGCTGCTGATTAACTTTCCCCATCGCTTACTCATCTATGACGAAACAGGTCTCAATGTCTTTCAGCATAAAGTATGCAAATTTATCTCTCTTAAGGGTAAGCGAAGGATCTCTCTGTCTTCAGCAGAGAGGGGTTTACTCGTGACAGTTGTTACCTGCATGAATGCCTAAACAAGATACGAAACAATGAAATAATCTTGACGGAACTTACGAGGCCAACATTTTATTTTGCTGTGGATTAATTACAAATAATCTCAAGCACAACTGTATATTTATTGTCAAATATATTTTGTTTACAATAAACAAAATATTTTAGCCCCAAAGAGTTATCATAAGTCTTCATCTAAAATATACAAAAGGAGGTAAATGGCTGTCATTACATATTTTCCTTTAGTTTAAAAAACTCTCTTTTATATACATAATTCACAATTGAATACAACTTAGTATTCAGGCAGTTAATAATGATAAATGGTATGTGTAAATGTGAGGCCTCGCACTGAAGTATAAATATGTAACAAACCCCCTGTTTATCTCCTGCTATATTTGTACATAAACTATGGTTATGGACTTTTGGACTGAAATAGGTAGCTTATTTTAAAAAAGAAGTTTTTTAAAATAAATGTACATTTGTGTCTGACGTCGTTATAATTAATGAAAAAGTACTTACACAATATAGCGTGGTGTCACTCATAAAAATATTTTATTCTGCATTTTGTCACCTGTATGAACAGCAGTTTGTTTCGTCGAATTATAGGATAAAATGTACATATTTTAATCACACTAAGTAACTTAAACTTCCCACCTGGTTGTCTACCCCAAGTGGTAACTCACACCGTACAAAATCATCCGAAAAAATTAGTTTCAAGTAATTAAGAATTTTCCTACCGTCATGAAGAAGATAAACTTCATCACAAAATTCTGTCACTGAACACACTCCTGAGCCGATTGAATCCAGTTGAAGTATCCTACCCAGCTTTTCAAAATTCACGTAGTCCCGTATCTATAACTCGTCTTCCAATAAGAAATTCAACAAAATTTCGCAGGCAATACTCATTTTCCTCTGCAAGCCACATTTCCTCTTTACCTTGTTTGTCCTGTACATTAGAAAGATTTTTTTTTCATTATATATACAGACTTCTATACTTTATACCCGTATTTTATTTAAAAAAAACATGATTAAAATAAACTTCATATCCAGGACGTCATGGTTTCTTATTTTTCTCTTCTGATGGGATGTGCAGAAAATATTTGATGTACTTTCCTTATATCTGTTTATCAGTACCGAAAAACATTTCATAATTTCTCAAGACCACTTCTATCCATGTCACTCTTCCAGTCTACTGATAACTTATTTTGTAGACAAAGAGTCGTTCAGAAAGCAAAGGTATTTCCCAAACTTACCGCAACCAGAATCAAGGGCAGAATCACTAGAGAAGCCAGGATCCTCATTCTGATATGTAACAGTGTCACCACAATAACACTTTGGTGCTGTGTGTCGACTAGTATTTATATGATGTGCTACCGCACCCAGAAAATTTAAAAAAAATGTACATTTTGCAGTAACATTGATGTGAACATGATGGATGTAGAAGAAAAGAAGAATATCATGTATCAGTCCACAGATGGATAAAGCTTTAAAGACTGCTTTATTCCTGTTCTGTTTTCGGTATTGAGGGATAATAATAAATTAAAGGGCATTATAATTTAGGTGATAATCTTAAAAATGTCGTGTATTGCAAACTGAAAATTTTACTTGAATAATTGAATAAAGGTTGACGAACTAGATGACACTTGCTTTATTATATATTGCTCAACATGTTTCAGACGTTAATACGTCCATCTTCAGGAGCTAGCGAGTACTTGTTGTGTTGTGTAGGCTGCAAT
>Ga0131853_10015082_pt1 | contig 14142 bp, 14 predicted proteins | sample TergutLab28metaG_FD_92764 | JGI IMG/M metagenome (GOLD analysis project Ga0131853, IMG submission 92764) | Labiotermes labralis P1 segment gut microbial communities from Petit-Saut dam, French Guiana - Lab288 P1 (version 2) (version 2) | ecosystem: Host-associated > Arthropoda: Insects >... | reverse complement strand
GTTCAAGGACTTCATTGTCACGACGTTCAGCGTCACGCACGGCATCCCGTCGCTCGGTTTTGCGTTCGAGGAGAACGAACGCCCCGGAAAGTTCGACCGTTCGAAGGCGACCGCACTCGGTCTGAGCCCAGGTCCGGACTTCTCCAGACTTCAGAAGGGCGAGACCGTGAACGGCGTGAGGCCGGACGACATCATAGGGCCTTCAAGAAAGGGGCGTAAGATAGTCTATTCCGGCGATACTGTGAAATGCGACCGCGTGACGGAGATGGCAAGGGACGCGGACGTGCTCATCCACGAGTCCACTTACATCTCGAAGGACTCCGGGCTTGCGAAGGAGCATATGCATTCCACCGCGAAGGACGCAGCGTCGGTGGCAAGGGACGCGAACGTCTCCGTGCTGTTCGTGACGCACATGAGCAACCGTTACGATGATCTGACAGTGATCGAGGACGAATGCCGTGAAACGTTCGAGAACACGATATTAGCGAAAGATATGCTCTTATTCACAGTAAAATAGGCAAGAGGCCGATATCATATCATCTTCAGCATGTCGGCATTCGTGATCACACCGACGATCTTTCCTTTTCTGGCGACGAGTACCGCGTTGCAGTTGCTCATCATGGACGTCACCGAGGTCATCGGAGTACTCTCGGTGACCACCGGGAATGATTCGTCCATTACTCTCGCGATCGTCGTCTCCACTAACTCGTCCATCGTTCTTCCCTGGCGGACCAGTTCGAATATGCTCCTCTCCGATATACTGCCTACCGGCGAATCCCCTCTCAGAACGGGTAATTGAGAATAGCCGGTGGTCCTCATCAGGTCGGATGCCGTCTTTACCTTCTCCGTGCACTGCACGGTCACGATACCTTTGGATGCGACATCCGCGGCGGTCAGGTTCCGTTCGTTCCTGTTCCTCAGTTCGTCCAGCGTCTCGAATAATTTGACGATGGTGGCGTAACTTGCGGATATGTTGTCCCTTTCTATCTTGGCGATCGTGCTCTGACTTATCCCGGATGCGGCGGCGAGTTGGGCCTGTGTGACATCCAGCCCCTTCCTCTTCTTTCGGATGTCCGATGCCGGTGGGAACTTCATGCGGTCCGATTAAATTATTCCCATAAGAATTTATCCATCAATGCAGTTTATGTATTGTGAGTTCTTCACACCGTCAATAACCTGATGGACAGGGAGAAGGGTAACAATGGCTAAGAACATCTATGTGGAAGGTATCAGTGAAGTACCTGTTCCGATGAGGAAGATAGAGCTCGTCGAGAGAAAGGGGATAGGACACCCGGACAGCGTGGCCGACGCTTTGGCAGAGGAAGTGAGCAAGGCGCTGTGCAGGATGTACAAGAAAGAGATAGGAACGGTGTTGCACCACAACACCGACGAGACCCAGATAGCCGCGGGACAGTCGAGCCCGAAGTTCGGCGGGGGTACCATCATCGATCCGGCGTACATCCTTCTGGTTGGACGTGCGACCACCCATATAAAGGGTGAGAAGGACCTTCCGTCGAAACCGACGGCACTGAAGGCCGCCAGGGATTACCTTAACAAGACGTTCCCTCACCTGAACGTCGATTCCGAGATTATTTTGGATGCGAAGCTCGGCCAGGGCTCCGACGACCTCAGAGGAGTGTATCAAACATCGAAGTTCCTTGCCAACGACACCTCGTTCGGTGTCGGGTACGCACCGTACAGCCTCACTGACAGAGTTGTCCTTGAGACCGAGGAATACATCAACGGTCGTCTGAAGAAGGAAATAAAGGGGACCGGACAGGATGTCAAGGTCATGGCCTCAAGGGTCGGGAAGAATCTGACGCTGACGGTCGCATGTGCGATGGTGGACAAGGAGATAGATGACATCGGTCATTATGTGTCCGCAGTACAGGAACTGAAGGAGAAGGTGTACGACAATGCGCTCAAGATACTGAACGGTGACCTTAAGTTGAAGCTGGAGGTGAACACCGGCGACAACATCAGGAAGAAGGTCATCTACCTCACGTGCACCGGTCTCTCCCAGGAGATGGGTGACGACGGTTCCGTCGGTCGCGGCAACAGGGCGAACGGCCTGATTACACCGTACAGGCCGATGAGCATGGAGGCAACGTCAGGAAAGAACCCGATAACGCATATTGGAAAGATATACAACGTCATGTCGATACTCATAGCCGAGGATGTCGCCAAGAAGGTGTCCCCGGATGTTGAGGTGCGTGTGAGACTGCTGTCGCAGATCGGTAAACCGGTATCGCAGCCGCTGAACGCCAATGTGCAATTGGTCACGAAGGACCAGACTAACCTGCCCAAATGGAAGAAGGAGGCGGAGTCCATAGCCGAGGAATGGCTGGACAACGTCGATAAGGTATCGGAAATGATAATAAACGGAAAAGTGAGGACGTTCTGACTTGAAGATCATTGATATGCCTCAGTACGGCCCGATGTTCAGATTCGGGGACACGAACGTGTATTGGGCGCTCTATCTGCTGGCCGACGGCAAGCGGATGGGGCGCAAGGTGCTCGCGGAACTTGTCGGGGTAGGGGAGGGAAGCATGCGCCGGATCCTCGACACACTGAAGGAATGGGAGATGATCTCTGTGAAACAGACAGGCATCACCATCACGAAGACCGGATCCGGGTTCCTTAACGAATTGCCGGTGAAGGTCCTTGACCTGGATGTCGGTGACGTTGTCCTGGGGACGTATCAACAGGCGGTTAAGGTCTACGGTGTCGCATCCAAGATAGAGAACGGGATGCAGCAGCGGGACGCGGGGATACGGATGGGCGCGGCAGGATGCACCACCATCGTCTTCAGGGACGGGAAGCTCATGATGCCGCCCGACTGGGACCTTGACAAGGAGAGACCGGAGATCGCCGACACCATAAGGAAAAGCATCGGCCTGAGCGAGAACGATGTCATCATCATCGGCGGTGCGGATGATGTCCATTCGGCCGTGAATGCAGCGCTCGCGGCGGCGTTCGAACTCTTCTGACGGATAGGAAAGCTATTAACGCACTTCAGTGCTTAGCGGGAGCCATGGAGCACCTTTACAGCATATCCGCATATTCATTCGACCTTGACGAATACGGCGGGATGTCCGAGGCACTCGAACGGATAAGGAAGGCAGGCGCGGACGGTATCGAGCTACTGACGGGATACTTCGATCCGGACCCGACGTTCCGAGGTGTGGCGAAAGGAGTCCACCTTCCGTACGCGACCGATTGGTACTCCCCGTGGACCGGCGATACCGCGTACATAGAGAAGGTCAGTGAAGAGAACATACGTTACAGGTCGTACGGCAGGAACAGAGAGGAAACGATACAGATGGTGAAGGACGCGATCGTGCATGCGTCCGCCATCTCGCCCGCGTACGGGGTGTTCCACGCATCCAACACAAGAATGGATGAGGTGCTGTCGCTCACGCACAAGGACAGTGACAAAGACGTCCTCACGGCGGTCGCAGAGCTGATGAACGGCGTCATGAGATCGTTCTCCGGAGGCGAACCTCCCTACAAGATAATATTCGAGAACCTCTGGTGGCCCGGCCTTACTATGAGGGACGATTCCGGATATGAGATGCTGCTCGACAGCCTCGAATTCAACAACTGGGGGCTCTGTCTTGACACGGGCCACCTGATGAACCATCTCGGCCGCTGCAGAGAAGAGGAACAGAGCATCAGGGATGTTCTGGACATAGTGCGGTCATATCCGCGGGAGATGATAGACCGTATAGAAACGATACATCTGCACATGAGCCTTTCCGCCGACTATCAGAAAGAATGTATAGACAGTTGGTCCAGCCTTGCGCCGATCGATGACGAAGAAATGATATCAAAGGCGTACGGGCATGTGAGTAAGATAGATCAGCACAGACCGTTCACGAACAGGCTGTGTACGGAGATCGTGAACGTTCTCAGACCGAACCACGTCACGCATGAGATATCCGCTAAACTTCCGGAGGACAGATTATCCGGATTCTCAGGGCAGCTATCGCTGTTCGGATGAGTCGCTGGAGAAGGTCAAGGATATATACACTATCGACCATGATGGCGCTCATGGAGTACGCCGACAGAAACACATCGTTCATCAGACGCCTTAACCTGATATTCCGATTCTCATACACATTCCCGTTCTTTATGGCGTCAGTTTGCGGTTCGCTGTTCGCGCTCCTGTTCTTCGATCCGCCGGTACATGTCGTTGTGCTGATGCCGTCCGTTGTACTGTTGCTGGCGATATTCGTCAACTTCTCTAATGATTATTTTGACCACAGGTCCGGTGTCGACAAGATAAGGTTCAGAGAGAAGGAGGAGATGGCAAAGGCCATGCTCTCCGATTCGGAGCTTCTGAAGAAGATATATTGGGAAGGGAATCCGTTCGATGACGGTCTCGTGACCGACAAGCAAGGGAAAATAATAATGGCCGTACTGGTCATCCTGTCGGTCGCTCTGGCGATACCGATCGTCCTGCACGGCGGGCTGATGGTCATATTGTTCGGTGCTGTCGGTATTTTCCTGTCGTACTTCTACACCGCACCGCCCCTGGACCTCGGTGCGAGAGGGCTCGGAGAGACCGATGTTGCGGTCTCGTTCTTCATGCTGGTGTTCTGTTCGTTCTACGTCGCGACGATAGACGCATCTAACGTCGATAACGTCATATTCTCAATGAACTTCCTTGACACGAACATCTTCGTTCTTGCACTCGGTATATTCAACACAGAGATATTCGTGTTCGCCGTCATTATAGGGACGATGGTCGGGTTGATGAGACTGACCGATTCGATGTCCGGTCAGGAGGCGCACATAGCCAACGGCGAGAAGAGCATATCCGTGAGATTCGGTCTCAACGGAACTGTTAAGATAGCGAAGGTGTTCGTTGTCTTCGCATACGTCATGACAGCGGTGATGGCCTTCCTCAATCCGATGTATCTGCTGCTCTTCCTGACGATACCGCTCATGCTCAAGGCATGGAAGATAATGACTGAAAAAGGTGAACTGTGGATGATGAAGGTGCCGCCCCTGTTCTTCGGTACCGCGTTCCTCACGGAGCTGTTGTTCATCGGTGCGATCATTGTGGTGAAGGTGTTCAGCATCCAGTGGTGGTTCTGAGTATCACGGTAACTTTGAATGGTACTGAAAATAAAGATCGAACGGAAAGGGTGTCGTCCCTCTCCCTTTTTATGTTTCATTCGATGACACTGCATCAGATGCGTCCTTTTCTGCGGGTTGCTCCTTCATCGTGAATGTCGTGCAACTCATCGATCATTTAAGCAGAAAAATGAGTTTTGCGGTGACCGCTGTTGTCCATCACTTTTTAGACATGGCGAAGATCGATGACATCTCGGTTATCGTGGTGAAACTGCCCTTCTTTATCAGGTAGTATTCCCTCACGGCCGCGAAACCGCATCTTTTGCATGAGTCGGTGCCCTGCATCGGGCATCCGTTATAATGGCTGCCGTCGGGAACTATGAACACCGTGACATGATAAGGACATTTCTTGCTCCAGTCCTCCTCCTTCAGGAGTTCCAGACCGCGCTTCGAGTTGAGGATAGGATATCCGCTCTTCTTCAGTTCCCTTATCTTGTCGACGGCTTCCGTCTTCTCTTCCTGCGACAACGATATGTCCTCGGGAGGTGGCGTTATGAAATTGAATATTATTCCTGCCAGCTTTTCATTGTTCTTCACGAGTTCCGCGGTCTCCTCTATGTACGCTATATTGTCCTTCTGAAGGACCATGTTCGCATATATCGAACCGCTGAACTCTGTTGATTCGAGGTTGCTCATAAGCTTGTCAAATACGCCTTCACCTCTTATCAGATCATGTATCTCCTTAGGACCGTCGAGGCTCACGGATATCACGTCCGACTCCGTGAACATCCCGTTCGTCCCGTTCGTGGTGTATCCTACATTTTTGTATCCGATGTCCTTGGCAGCTTTGATCACATCTCCCAAATTCTTGTCACCGTCGGTCCACATCGTGGTCTCGCCGCCCTCGAAATATGCTATCCTGGCACCGTTCTTGAACTGCAGCTTGAGATCGTCCGTTATCTCATCGTACGTGAGCTTACTTTTACCGATATCCTCGATGTTCCTTCTGTGTATGCTGCAATGTCTGCACCTCAGGTTGCAGGCATATTGTATGACCATAGTATTGACAAGCGGTGCCTTGCTCCCGAAAAGGGAACCTATCCACCATTTGGCATAACCGAACATCTCGCACATCGACATGCACGATGTATCTTCCCTTCCCTATAAATCAGATTCGTATGTGTCCGCCAGTCTCTGCGGGAGGCAACATTATTAGTATATCGTTTTCAGTGTCTCATATTATGAGGATTGGTCTCATCGCCTGCGATATACTCGAACCGGAATTCGAGCATCTGATCAAGGACGATCCCGATTTCGTTCACAAAGAGTATGTAGAATTTGCATTGCACGCATATCCTGATGAGATGCGTGAGAAGCTAATAGAAAAGGTCAACGCGCTCAAGGGCAAGGTGGATGCCGTAATTTTAGGATATGCGGTCTGCCAGTCTCTGGGCGGCTTCACTGAGGCGGTCGACGTTCCTACTGTGATGTTTGACGGTGATGACTGCATCTGTGTGCTGCTCGGCACCAAGGAGTACACGCGCGAGAAGAAGATATGCACGGGAACCTGGTTCTCGTCACCTGGATGGGCGCGGGAGGGCATGGACGGACTCATCAAGGAGATGCATCTCGATTCCGTGGAAGGCATGGACCCAATGATATTCGCCGATATGCTCTTCGAATCCTATGAGAGGTGCCTGTACATCGATACCGGTGTGAAGAAACGAGACGACTGTGACTACCTGGAACGGTCCAAGGAGTTCGCGAAACTTCTGAAGCTGAAGCACGATGAGAGGAAATGCGATCTTACCGCGATCGAGGACATCATCAGGAAAGTGAAGCGTCTCGCTGAGAACGTATCATAGACCGCCGCCGCGGCGGTCTATCTCAATTCTCTTTCCCGTCACCATATAGATTATCTTCTCTGCGATCTTGCATGCGTTATCGCCCACACGCTCCAGGTATTTCGCAACGGATATGTAGTACGTGTACGCCTCTATCGCCGTAGGGTCTGCAGCCATGTGCCTCAGATTGTCCTCTATGACGTTCACTCTGTAGTGATCGAGCTTATCGTCCAGTTCATGGTATCTCTCCAGGTCTTTGACATTTCTGCTCTCGAACGCCGCCACTACGCCCTTCACCATCTCGACGGCGACGTCGCACATCTCGTAGACCTCTATCATCTTGTACGTTGTCGGCCGGTCCCTCAGGTATATCGCCGCCTTCGCGATGTTCCTGCTGTACTTACCTATCCGCTCAAGATATGTGATCATCTTCAAGACCGTCGCGGTAAATCTCATATCGGACGCCATCGGCTGGAATAATATCAAGACCTTCAGGGCCTCGTTCTCTATGTACGATTCGAGGAACGCCACGCGGTCGTATTTTCCTATCACCTCGTCCGCAAGGTCCACGTCCGAGTTCACGAGCGACGTGACCGATTTCTCCAGCATCTCTGCTACCAATTCTCCCATCTCAGTGACCGTAACGGTCATCGACTTGATATCGCCGGACATCCTTGCCATGTTATCATCCGAACCTTCCGGTTATGTATCGTTCTGTCAGCTCCTCCGAGGGACTGCTGAATATCGTCTCGGTCACACCGAACTCTACCATCTTCCCCAGGTACATGAATCCCGTATAATCGCTTATGCGGGCAGCCTGCTGCATGTTATGGGTAACGATCACGACCGTATAATCTTTCTGTAATTCCACAGCAAGATCCTCTATCTTTGCCGTTGCTATCGGGTCCAATGCGGATGTCGGTTCGTCCATGAGTATCACCTCGGGATGTATGGATAGCGTTCTCGCGATGCACAGCCTCTGTTGCTGTCCTCCGGACAGTGACAGTGCGGATTCACCGAGGCGATCCTTCACCTCGTCCCAGAGCGCCGCCTGCACGAGCGACTGCTCAACTATCTCATCGAGTTCCGATTGTTTGGAGATGCCGTGTATCTTCGGACCGTAGGTGATGTTGTCGCGTATCGACATCGGGAACGGGTTCGGCTTCTGGAAGATCATACCTATCCTCTTCCTCAATGCCATGACGTCCGCCGTCTTGTCGTATATATCCTCACCGCGGAATGTCATCTTGCCTTCTATCTTACAGTTGTCCACCAGGTCGTTCATCCTGTTCATACATCTGAGCAGCGTGGATTTTCCGCAACCGGACGGCCCTATGAGCGCGGTTATCTTGTTTTTCGCAACAGGCATGTTGACATCTATAAGTGCCTGCTTGTCACCGTACCATAGGTTGAAATCCTCGACCTCCATCATATTCTCCGTCATCTTATCACCACTTGATGTTCTTACTGTATCTGTACCTTACCACTGACGCCAAAGCGAACATGAACAATACCATTATCAACAATACCAATGCGGTCCCGTACTGCATCGTCTCTGAACCCGGTACTTCCGTTGCCAGGAAGTACAGATGGTACGGGAGCGCCATTATCGGGTCCAGCAGCGACAATGAGACGCTCGATCTGAACACAACGGCCGCCGTGAACATGATCGGCGCCGTCTCCCCGGCCGCACGCCCAAGGCTCAATATCAGTCCCGTGACCACACCTCCGAAGGCCGCCGGTATCACTACTTTCATGGTAGTTTCCCACTTACTGGCACCTAATGCCAGCGACGCCTCTCTCAACTCGCGCGGGACCGCCAGCACCGCCTCCTCCGTTGTACGTATTATCACCGGCAGGACCATGACCGCCAGTGTTATGCATCCGGCGATCAATGCATAGCCCGTTCCAAGATATATGACGAACGCAGCCATTCCGAACAATCCGAAGACCACGGACGGCGTTCCGTTCAGGATGTCTATCGCCTCCCGTATTATCTTGGTGGAGCGGGTGTTCTTAGCGTATTCCGCAAGATAGATGCCTGATGTTATCCCAAGCGGGAACGCTATCATCATCGTCCCGAACACCAGCTGTATCGTTCCGGCGATCGCCGGGAATATGCCTCCGGAGAGCCCTCCTTCCTCGGGGTATCCGAACAGGAAGTCGATCGAGAGCGCCGGAAGGCCCTTCGAGACGATGTCGTAAAGCAATGCGATCAATATCGCGACGACCATCACGATCACCAGCCAAAGGGATGTGTGCGCCACCTTCTCCCTTATCCTGGCGCCCATTCTCTTTGCGACCGGTATGAAGACAATGGCCACGATGAGCACGATGAACGCAGCGAGGACGGATGTCGACGTGTCCGCGAACAGCGACGCGACCATCCATGCGAACACGAACAACGCTGTCAGAACAGCCGACCTGAGTATCTTGGGCATGCGTTTCGATATCATGTAAGCCGTCGGACGGGAGCCGGACCTACGGATCACAGTGGACACAAGCGCAAAGACCGTCAGGGCGAACGATGCGCATATGAACCCGGCGAACAGGTCCAGGAGAGCTGACGCTATCGCCAGCGTTATGAAGAACACCGATATCAACATCAGTATGTGGAAGGACACTGGCCTGCGCTTGGCGGTGTTGGTGATCCTGTTCAGTGAGGAACCCGACGACATCGTCTCGCCGAACTTCCTCCTTGACCGTTTTATTATCAATTTCGCGGTGAAATTTATCGCCAGCACCATTATCATCAGCACCAGCGCCAGAAGGAACAGTGCCGCATAATGTGTGCTTCCCGATACGACGTCAGGCATCTCCAGCGCCAGGGTGGCGGTTATCGTCCTGAGCATCTCGAAGAAGTTCCACAACGGCTCAGGGATTATCGGAGAGTTGCCGGTGACCATCATCACCGCCATCGTCTCGCCTATTGCCCTTCCGATACCGAGTATCGTCGCCGCCGCGATACCGGATATCGCCGCCGGGACGACGATCTTGCGGGTGGTCTCCCATCGGGTGGCGCCCATCGCCATTGACGCTTCGCGGTATGACATAGGCACCGCACGCATCGCATCCTCCGACACCGAGATGATCGTGGGCAACGCCATTATCCCCAATATGATCGAACCGGCCAGCCATGATGTGCCGAACAGCAGATGATCAGGGAATATATTCCTGAGGAGCGGTACAAGAACTATCAGTCCAAAGAAACCGTACACCACGGACGGTATGCCGGCGAAGACCTCGCATATCGGTTTGAGGATGCTCCTGAGCCTTTTCGGCGCGATCTCCGATATGAATATCGCTGAACCCAATCCTAACGGGAGCGCGAACATTATCGCACCGAACGTCACAAGGACGGAACCCAATATCAGCGGCAGGGCGCCGTACGAACCCTCGCCGGGCTTCCATGAGGTGCCTGTCAGGAACTTCACTATACCTATGTCGCCGAGCGCCTCTACGCCGTTTATCAGTATGAACAGGATTATGAAGAATATTATGAGAACAGTGACGGAGGCGATCGCCAGAAGGACATATTTCATCACTGCATCATGATGGAATTTCTTCACTTTTTTGATGCTGTCCCTGCCGTCGGTCAAGATATCACAATCCGTCTATCCTAATGAATCCCGCTTTTTCGACTATTTCCTGTCCGTCCCCGGTCATTATCCAGTTCAGGAAGAATTTGACCATGCCCGTCTCCGTTCCATCGGTGACAAGTATCAGATCGCGGGATATCTCGTACCTGTCCGGATCGTTCGGGTCCTTCAGGATTGATTCCTTGGTCGCGGATATGCCGTCGACCGATACTGTTGATGTGTTGCCCTGTATGCCGCCGGATACGTTGAAGTTGATGTAACCTATTGCTCCGGGAGTATTGTTCACGGCCGCCAGTATGGCGCCGGTAGAGTTGACGGAGTTCACACGGTCCTTCATCTCAAAATTTGAATATGCATATTTTTTGAGGGCCCCTTCGAAACAATCCCTCGTTCCGGAGCCTTCCTCCCTGGCAACGACAGCTATACTTTGGCCACTTTTTCCGCCGACCTCGCCCCAGTCGTTGATCTTGCCGCTATATATGTCCGCGAGCTGCTTCATCGTGAGATCGGGATCATCTCCGAGCCCTGCGTCCTTGTTCACTATGACCACGACCGCATCCATCGCTATCACGTGCGGTACGAGCCGTCCCTGTCCCTCGTCGTACTTCATGTCGCGCGAGAGCATCCCTATGTCGGCGACGCCGTTCAGTGTTGAACTTATCCCTACTCCGGAACCGCCGCCGGTGACGTTCATGTCTACGTTCGCGAACTTCTCGAACTCCTTCTGAAGTTCGAGCATAAGTGGTTGAACGGTAGTGGAACCGGCGACGTTCAGGGTCTGCGCATTATTCCCTATGGCGGTGGCCGTGACGGGAACGCATACCATCGCTGTGACAAGGATCGCGACTGCTATCTTTAACCAAGTGTTCACGGCTACCCCCGGACATTCAAGTTGGGCAACATGTATAAAAGTAATCTATATAATATACGGCTCAATATATATTATATCCATTAGCATATGATGTCGTATATACTTTCAAAAAACATTTGTTTGATGTCATTTCAGAATGAACTTATGACGGCCTGCGGCCGTCACGGTCAGGACAGCTGCAGAGCGATCCAATTGAGAAATACACGTGCCGTCTCGTTGCCGTCGTTATAGAAAATGAACAGCGAACCGCCGGTGACATCCACTATCTCTTTTACAACACCCTCCGGTGTTCCGGCGGCCGCAAGGTCGGTGAACGTGAATATCATACCATATTCAGAGGCCAGCATATCAAGATGCAACGTATCCTCTCGGAATTGGTTAACATTGGTCGTAGTGTTGCTTCCGAATTCCTCGAACAGCGACGACATGTCCATATCATGCGCGTCGGGGTCCAGTGCTATGTTCAGATCATATCTCTGATCCTCCCCTCCAAGCAACATGTACATGCCGCCGATGCACAGCGCACCGGTGACCACGGCCGCGAATAACATCAGCATCTTATCGTTTATCTTGACCACGTTATGGTCACAAGACGCAAGCCTTATATCGATTTTGTCAATATTTTATATATAGAATATATAACGACACCTATTTTATAGATAACTATTTAACCGTTCTCGGTCTCTCTTCGGCATGGACATAAGGAGAGTGCAGATGACGGGCGGTTCATCGTTCATCGTCACCTTGCCCAAGGACTGGGCGGAATCTGTCGGTCTGAAGAAGAACGATCCCCTGCGGCTGAGCCCGCAGCAGGACGGCAGTATAATCATAACAACCGCGGACTCGGACGCTTCGTCCACCTATTTCGCTAAGACGATAGATGTCAGCGGCATGACCGACCCCGACCTCATATTCAGGATGCTTGTCGGCGCATATATGTCCGGATTCGGAATCATTGAGGTCGTGTCCTCCTCAAGACTGAGCAATACCGTCCTGGACGTCATCGACAAGATGACACAGATGGCGATAGGTCTGGAGATACTTGAGGAACATGACAACAAGATCGTCCTGAAGGACCTCGTTGACCCGTCGGAGATGAGGATGGGTAAAAGTCTAGAAAGAATGCGCGTCCTCGTCAGGAACATGCTGACCGACATCTCATCCGCCCTCAGGAACGATGATGCATCGTCGGTCGATGACATCATCGGCAGGGACAACGACGTGGACCGTCTCGGATGGCTCATCACCAAACAGACCAACATGTTCCAGCGTGACGTGGGACTGCTGAAGAAGATAGGTATGGATCACTCCGAGATAACATCCAACTACACGATAGGCAGGATAATCGAGCGCATAGGGGACCACACTGTTGTGATCTCCGGCAACTCGCGGAGGATAATAGGCAACCCTGCCTTCGAGTCCCTGCGGGAAGAGGCGTCCAAGTTCTGCGACCTCGTCATATCGATATTCATGAAGGCACTGTCCATTCTGCACAGCAACGACCCGAAGCTCGCCAGCGACTGTGTCAACGAGTGCAGGGACCTCAGCGAGAGTATCAAAGTACTGAACAAGCATGCGCTCGAAAAGGATTATGACGCCGCACTCGCCATAACCGTTATGGCGGGAAGCCTGCGGCGTATATGCGAATATTCCATGGACATATCGGAGCTTGCGATAAACGCGACCATGGGAAAGGTGGATAAGAAAAAGACCTCACAGACGGCCTGACCTCTTCTCCACCTCTATGTGTCTTCCTGTCACCATGTAGATTATCTTCTCTGCGATCTTGCATGCGTTGTCGCCCACACGCTCCAGGTATTTCGCCACAGATATGTAATACGTGTATGCCTCTATCGCGGTCGGGTCGGCGGCCATGTGTCTGATGTTATCTTCGATCACATTTCCGCGGAAATGGTCTAATCTATCATCAAGCAGGTTGTAATCGTATAACTCCTTGACATTCCCGCTCTCGAACGCTGACACGACACCGCGGACCATCTCCACGGCGATGCCGCACATCTCGTAGACCTCTATCATCTTGTACGTGGTCGGTCTGTCCCTCAGGTATATCGCCGCCTTCGCGATGTTCCTGCTGTACTTGCTTATACGTTCCAGATATGTTATCATTTTCAGCGCGGTGGCCGTGAACCTCATGTCCGCGGCCATCGGCTGGTATAGTGTGAGTATCCTCAGCGCCTCATCCTCTATCAGCGCCTCCAGATATGCGGCCCGTTCGTATTTTCCCACGACCTCGTCAGCAAGGTTCACATCCGAGTTCACGAGCGCGTCCACCGCCCCTTCGAGCATCGCGGCCGTCAACTCACCGAGTTCGGTGACGAACTCGGTCACTCTCTTTATGTCAGCTGTCAATCGTTTCATGGTGTCACCCGAATCTTCCTGTTATATACCGTTCCGTGAGCTCCTCGGACGGTTTGCTGAATATCTTCTCGGTATCGTCGAACTCTATCATCTTACCGAGATACATGAAACCGGTGTGGTCGCTTATCCGGGCGGCCTGCTGCATATTGTGCGTCACTATGACCACTGTGTAATTTTTCTGCAGCTCCACCGCGAGGTCCTCTATCTTCGACGTTGCGATCGGATCCAGTGCGGACGTGGGTTCATCCATTAATATCACCTCAGGATTGATGGACAGCGTTCTCGCGATGCACAGCCTCTGCTGCTGCCCTCCTGACAGCGAGAACGCCGGTTTGTCAAGACGGTCTTGCACCACATCCCAAAGGAC
>Ga0131853_10015081_pt1 | contig 14142 bp, 9 predicted proteins | sample TergutLab28metaG_FD_92764 | JGI IMG/M metagenome (GOLD analysis project Ga0131853, IMG submission 92764) | Labiotermes labralis P1 segment gut microbial communities from Petit-Saut dam, French Guiana - Lab288 P1 (version 2) (version 2) | ecosystem: Host-associated > Arthropoda: Insects >... | reverse complement strand
GCTGACCACGTGACACCCCTCTATCCGCAAAAGTTGGCACTAACTTCGCCGACCGGCGGCGGCCGCTCTGTCGGTATAGTTCGCGTGCGGACTAAGGCCACGGAGTTTAGTTTTAGTTTAAGATGCGCTCTGGCTGACTGTGCCCTGTGGCAGTTGGTTTCAAGTTCCGTGTGACACAGTGACGAAGGTTCAAGATTGATCGTAATAGAGTGATAGTTTGTTGAAATAAAGTGATTATATATTCACTTTATTATATATATTTCAGTCAACACAACTATAAAATAACAGCATAGGTTAAAGCGACATGTTTCGACTCAAAAATTCATCGTCAGGCGAAGAACTTCACGGTTCTTAGCTTAGCCTGACGATGACTTTTTAAGTCGAAACATGTCGCTTGAACCTATGCTTTTATTATATAGTTGTGTTGACTCAAATATATACAAAATGAAGTGAATATATTGAATCAATACACAACGGGATGACTTCGTTCGAATTCAAAGTGACTATAGTTTCCAAGTTAAATGGCAAGACAGTGACCAAATATGAGCTAGAATTTGATATATCAATATTACTTTAGACTATTTAGATTATGCAACTTCTTTGGAGCGTGACTGTACAGCCACCTTTATTTTACGTTCATCTTCATGCTGACATACTTCTGAACAACGTATAGCACTTAGTCAATAATTCACGTCTAAAATTTGAACATTTGCTTAGTTCCACTCTGTATTTTATGTAATCATTTTCATTATATGTGTGTGTTAAAGCACAGTTTGATTGCAGAAACATCGAGAAACAGAAGACTGTGAAATCGGAATTTCTTAATTTTACCCAATGACTGCATTTGTAGGCGTGTTCGCAAAATTGCGAAAAGTGACTATTAGCTTCGTCATGTCTGTCCGTCTCTCTGCACGTAACAACTCGGCTCCCACTGGAAGTATTTTTATCAAATTTGACATATCAACATTTTTCTAAAACACGTCAAGAAAATTCAAGTTTAATTAAAATCGGATAAGAATAAAGAGTAACTGACATGAAGACCGATATACATTTTTGATCATATATATATATATATATATAAATTCTTATTAGAATGAGAAATGTTTCAGACAAACTCGACAGAAAATCAAAACACACATTTTATGTTCAATAACTTTTTTTTTTCGAAAATGTGGGAAAATATTGTAGAGGCGGACAGGCCACAGGGAACATGACGCATGCTCATTGCATGCTGAATACTTAAGGCTACAAACACACAGTCAGAATATATATATAATACTTATTGCTGTTCAACTACAAAAATGGTTGCACGAACGCGCCCCAATATTACGTCAGACGCACATTTTTTGTCTTTTTAATATTTTATTTTATTTTCAGGTAAACAGCGACAGAATTGAGGTTTTTGTTTTTGTAACAGTGGCGCTGTCTGTTTTTTTTTTGTGGTAGAGACAGCCTTCAAATATTATTTACATGTACTTCAGGTTACAAATTTTAAAGGTGAAAAGCGCTGGTTTTGATGTACATCTGCGTATATATACGTATGTCAGTGTATGCGTGCGTGTATGTTAGGTTCATGTCCCTGACAAAGTGGAACAAAGCAAATGAGACACAACAGAAAGATATGTCATTTCCATTACATACAATTTATTAGCAGGGTGTGGTGAAATTTAAGTACTGCAGTCATCAAACAACCCCCGCCCGTTTATGTGCCAGGGCGGGGTTGTTTATCACTGTGCCACCAGAATCTGTATCAGTCGATAAGCCAACTTTTACTGTCCCGTAGTGAACGTAAGTAGTCTTGATGGCTTCGGGTGACCGCAGGGATTTTGGTATGTGAGACTGTGGTAATAAAATTTCAAGAATGGGCACACAGTCCGCTTACGTCACTTCCAAAATCTGTTCAAAGTAAGCACTGCTTTCAATCATTTCAAAAGTGAAATGTATAAAAATAATACACATTCATGTACTCAGTCCAGAGGCAAAAGTGTTTGCTGCACTACAAAAACCCGGCACTTAATACTGTTTAAGAAACTAGTGTTCATTGTGAGAATCAGGTGGCAGGCACATATAAATATAATTTAGAGCTATCTTCATCGTTGCACCGTGTATTTCGTAGAGTCATTTAATCAGCACACCAACTAATGCACATACATACAATTTTTTACATTAAAATATTTAAAATCGCTCCAACATGTTTCGATCCTAAGATCATCTTCAGGAAGCTACACTGTTCCTTGCTAAAGTAACATTTTTAAAAACACTCACTAATTAATTTCCTTATATTAACTTGGTGCTCACCCAACATAACACACGACACACACCCATAGTCAGGCACATTCTCAGCGGCGTACGACTTACACAATACGACATGCTGCCACAGCACCAAGTTAATATAAGGAAATTAATCAGTCAGTGTTTTTAAAAATGTGACTTTAGCAAGGAACAGTGTAGCTCCCTGAAAATGATCTTAGGATCGAAACATGTTGGAGCGATTTTAAATGTTTTAATGTAAAAAAATTTATGTATGTGCATTAGTTGGTGTGCTGATTAAATGATAATGTAGAGCTATTTGATTTTAAAGCAGGCGGTACGTATAGTAACTATTGGAGTTTAAAATGATGTCAGCTGGTCACATCAGCATTTGAAGTAATAAGTTTGTATTTGATGTAGCAAAGTTTGCCAGAAAATCTGATATTTCAATGTCACTATCGAACGTTACGTTCTTGATACGAATAATGCAGCTGTGCAGACGGATGCTGTTGCAAATTTGCGCAGTTCGATGTTTATGCAAACTCAGTGATTCTTCTTCTGATGGTAATGTTGCTGTTGCTTCACACTTAAGTGATTGTAGTTGTAAAGGTCTTGCTATAGCGACATGCGAAATGTGACATGTTTCTTTTCGTGGATGTTCCTTACTTCTAGCAAAGTTCTGCTTGCGAGGTTTGAGGTTGCTGCTGAAGATCCCAATTGTTTGGGATATAAAGCGATGCTGTGCCACATATTCAAAATCCTGCTTGATTAAAGACTTAAGTGTTGCGAGATGATACATGTTAACTGGTAAGTAGTTATCGACGTTTCGGAGGTTACCAGCCCGGAATAAGTAGCCGAATTTGTTATTTAGTAGTCGGCGCAACATGAAAGTGGGCCGGGTAGCTCAGTCGGTATAGTGACTGACTACGGGCTGGACGGTTCGTGATCGAATCCCAGTGGGGACGAGATTTTCCATCCGTCCAGACCGGCCCTGGGGCCAACCCAGCCTCCTGTACAATGGATACCGGGTTTTCCCAGGGTTACAGGTGGCCGGTGCGTGGGGCTGACCCCCACCCCATCTAGTGCCGAGGTCCTAGAAAGAGTAGAGCTATACCTCTACTCACCATAAGGGCCTTCGTGGCCTATAGAAAGGGTGAAACCTAACTAAAGAGCATGAAAACCGTTAAAACTTGAGAACCTCACATATTTTACTAAACATTTGTTGTCCGAGACGGTATGTGTTGGTACAGTACCACATGGATTTCATAGTTCTGTGCTCAATGAGGGCGGATTGTGTTTGTTACGCCATGATGTCTTCATGTTCATTCTGTGACAGCTAGTGAGGAACACTTTATGTTGTTGTTGTTGTTGTTAAAATGTTTATAGGAAGTATTACGTAAGTTTAAACTATTCTAAGCATTGCGTAATGCGCTGCTAGACATCTCTTTATTGCACTGCTAATTGTGTTGCGCTTGTCCAGTGTCAAATGTTTGAAAGCACGGTGTTCCATAAACAAGCTGCTCCTGTCATCAGATCAGTGTGGCATGCAGTTAGAGCAGTGTACATAGCCATGGTTTCACCAACAAGTGTTTCATTCACCAGATCATGGAGTTAGCCGTTTTATATATGAAAGGCAGTGATTTTTATATTCTGAGAGAGCAGACAAAGGTCAACGGATTATTCTCTTTTTTTACAACAATAAAATTGGATCTTGAGAAATTTGCACATTTTCTAACACCTAACAAGTTGTATCACTATCTGACTAGTCCGTTATGAATATCTGTGCCTCACAAGTATCAGTTATTCGCCCGAAATGTGTGTACTTACATTCATTATTGCAAAACGCAGCAGTTGGAATTTAAGGGAAGGAAGAAACTTTAAGTTTTTCACATCTAATTAAAAATGTTTGAAATGACGAATTAAATGGTGTTGAAAATTGTAACGGAATACTTGGATATCTTTTTGAAACTGAGTGTACCATGCTAGTTAGATATTGATTCAAATTTATATGTCTGTTACTCCCCTTACAGTACAAATGTACACATGTAATGGCTCCTGTGCACAGCTGCTTCATCATGACGTAATGGCCACTTTTTATAAAATTGCCTTAAATAGACTTTTTTCATATACGGATATTTAGGTGAATATAATTTCTTAAAATTTTGTACATAAGTGATTATCAAATCGAGAAGACCTGTAGCAATTTTTCAGAATATAAGCATGGACTGAGAGCTACCTTGAACATTTCTGGCCGTCACATGAACTTCGGGTTTGGGAAAATTTCAACATATGTTGTTTCTACAAGAAATCCCCCTCCCCCATTTAGGATATTATTTAGAAAAGTATTTTTTGGGGGTTCTTTTCTGTGGCAAAATTGTTGACAATTTCTTTAGCATCTAGTTTGGCTGCGTTTTGTGTTCGATAACCAAATTATTTAGCGTAGTTTGACCTATAGAATTTCTCTTATCGTTTTTTATTTACTAAGAAAATATCCACCTGAATCGAAGCGAAAAATAAATCAAAAGTTTGGGTCTTTGGGTAACTCGAAATATTTATCAATGAAATTTTTTCATATAAGACTTTTCGTATGTCCGTGAGCGAATTGAACGGGGAATTGAAGAGCTGTCACTGAAATATAATATTGTTGGTATTTGAAATCTCTGCGCCTGACATACTAATGAGATTTGCTTCAAGAAACCTAAAGTAGCTGTTCGACGTTTGCATTTCTAGACGTCCTTCATTAATTTAAGAATTCTTCTTCTCATATTCACATCACCCACCAAAATATAATCTCATAAAGAATTATTAAATTTCGCTCAGTGTAACCGGACTTTGTATGTGCTGCTATTATGGTACGACTAACAACACTGACAATTATTCACGTGAGTTTAGAGTTCTTGTTAATAAGCAGATTCGCCCGAATGGTGGGTGGTTTTTTAGTTGGGGTACGACTAAAAATATGTCGAGCTGAATTAGTGGGTCCCTATGCTTTGCACCCATCCCTTTAACTAGTACTGCAATCCTCATATATATATATATGACAAATCGCTAGGATTGGGAATTTGTTGGCTGATGTTATTATCCGAATTGATGTCGTGGATTTTACTACTGTTGCTTTAAGTTTTGGTTATCCCTGTTTCATGTATTCAATATTGCTTATTTCGAATTGTACACCAAATACTTGTATTATACTATAAACGGGCTGTGCAATTCTTGAAGACAAAAGAACTGATAATCTTTTTCTTTCATAAAAATTTTTAAATTGTGTGAAGTAAGATTGTACTCCATATTTTAATATTGTTATGCGCACTTTGCCCTGTTTGGAGAAGTTTCAAGAAAATAACCTATGACCTATGTTTGTCCTTCTCTACGAGGTTCTGCATATTTCAACTCCCATATATGCAGAATGAATTTTTATTAAAATTTGTACGGATTTTATACCATTGAAAATCCCTCAAAATTTTCAGTTTTTAACTTCATACACCGCAGTATGTCGTCTTGATACACGCACATATCTTGGAGGTGGAAATGACTTTAGAAGATTTACAAAATGCGGTAAAATAACCAAAAGTAATTATGGTAATTCTGGGAAGCCAGTCTTATTTAGATACATAACAGGAACTGTAGAGACGATAGAAACTATACTGGTAGTAAAGCTGTGAACAAAATCGATCGCAATAATAGACTGCAAAGCTTTTGAACTGCACGTACACTCTAATGCGAATTGTGCACCACCAAGTTGCGGTATCGCCAGCCGGAAATTGTACGCAAAGTTCTGTAAGGATTATAACTCTAAAATATTGTTATATTATTAGTAGCACTGAGAATGCGATGTTTCTAATTGCGTGCACTGGTGTACGGAATGCAGCTTTATATTGTTATATTTTTATTAGCATTAAAATGCGATGATACAAACTGTGTGCGCCGTAGTGAGTATCCGGTACTTGCCATATTGTTCTAATGCACTACACTATTTAAAATTTTTAAAATAACAGTACTGTTTTTCTCCTAAACTAACACCATAATCTGCTGACATAAACAGCAATGTGGAACAAATACATACTCGCCAGCTCCACTGTTATAAATTTCTTCACGGCGAACACCTCATAATATTAAGGTGATTTCAGTGCAGCAGGGGGCTGATAAAATTCAGTGTATCGTGGCTTCCTTATCAGCATCTCTCTTCTAATTTAGGAAGGGGAGGGCCATAAATTATTAGCAATGTTTGGTTGTTGTAACTTCTTTCAGACCTAAAGGTCTAAGCTATACATTAAGTTCGTATCTAATAACTCCTACTGGAGAACAGAAGACTTATGATTCTTGATTACACAGATTTTGCAAATAAATTTTAGAAATATTTGAGGGTAACACGAAAGACTAATACGGCCGTGACGTGTCCGAAGGAGGTCACGGTGCTTTACTTCAGGCAGTGGCGGCTTTCTGCCGCTAGTAGTCGGGGTTCTGTGATTCTGGCAGTTCGGTCTCGTGTATTTAAAGCATTCCCTAGGAACAGGACTTGGATACCAAAATCCCCTACGTTTCTGAGCCATTTCTATCCACCTCCCCTCTTCCATTGCGGTAGGATTCACCTTGATGTTCCATATTCTTCTCGACGTTAAAAGTAGGGGTTTAACAAAATGTTTACCCATCGGAATTCCTGGTCGTCGCAGTTTTAAATAAAACGTGTTGTGTGGTAAACTGAGCTGTATAAGCGTAGACAGGAAAACCAACTTGATGTTACTGAATGGTTTATTGCACTTATAATCTGCTCAATATATTTCGGGCATACATACATACATACATACATACACACACATACATTCCTACATACATACATACACACATACATACATACATACACACACATACATTCCTACATACACACATACATACATACATACATACATACATACATACATACATACATACACACACATACATTCCTACATACATACATACATACATACATACATACATACATACACACACATACATTCCTACATACATACATACACACATACATACATACATACATACATACACACACATACAAACATACATACACACATACATACATACATACACACATACATACATACATACACATATACACACACACATTCCTACACACATGCATACATACATTCATACATACATACATTCATACAAACATACATACACACATACACACATACATACACACATACATACATACATACATACATACATACATACATACATACACATATACACACACACATTCCTACACACATACATACATACATTCATACATACATACGTACATACATACACACATACATACACACATACATATTGAGCAGTATAAATCCAGTAAATGAATACAGTTAAATTTACGTGACTTTGACGTCACAGAGTTACGTTCTCTTGGACTTTGTTTAACGTCCTGTTTATCTAAGTAAAACCAAGAATATTTTGGGAGTGGGTTCTCTTTCCGTCTTCAGATGGCCTGATAGGACCTCAATTAGAGGCACTCTCATATGCTGTGTGGCGTTACGAAGATGCTAGTCATCATATCCCGTACACTTGAAGATGGAAGCATAAATCCTTTCCAAAAAGTCGTAGTTTATAAATATTTACATATATGTGACGAGCTACTTTTCCGTCATAGGGCTGGACCTTACAATACCCACACGCCCCAACACGGAAAACTGTGAAGCATAGAAAACAAACAAACTAGTCTCTGACGTCACTCCCAATCCCAGCTCTGTCGTTATAAGGCTGTGATGCCATCTAGTGGGGTTGTGTTAGCTAGCATAGGTTGTCACTTTTCTTCCATGGTAGCCAAACAACAAATCTGTAACGCCATACACAAACAATGCTGTATAGTAACTCTGGAATCCCGGTAACCATGACAGTGGGAGTGTGGTTGCCATACTAAATCTCACGAAAAGAACGGAGTTGTAGAAGATGAGACTAGGATAGTAGCAAGAGAGTACAGACACGTAGCATTAGTGTTGCTAGTATTGGTATTGTACTGTACAGAACCTGGAATTAAGTGACGCCGGCATTGTTCAATTGGCACTCAGGGGGTTGCTGCCACAGAGGAGTTCTGCGGTGCCCAGTTTCATAAATTTTGAATGAATTATGTCGTAAGAAACGGAAAAGCAGTTGAGGTTCGTTGGAACGGGGATATGCACGGCTGTGTTTCTAAAAATGCCGTGGAGGTAAGAAAGGGAGGCTTGAATCAATTGCGTATGTAGGTGTTCATAAATTTTACCGCCTATAAGTAGTACAGACTAGCACTGGACTCCATATTCTGTCGGCGTAATACAGTCGTCATCACAATCATACTCACGAGGTAGACCTTGATAGACCCGTTTCGACCTCGTCTAATAGTCTCTTCAAAGGGTTCCCAAGTCGTCTTCTTCCATTTCGGCATTATTTTCGACATCCTGTTGTTGTTCTTTCTCATAATCAGATTTTTTGAAACCTTTTTATTATTATCCTCCGGCCTATGCGTAGGTATCCCGAAGAGTTTCTTTCTTTCATGTTTGTCGCATACGTGCTGACTATGCAGGGCATCTCATCCTAAATCATTTTATGGCCGTAACAGAACTTGGTGATGTTAATAAAAATCCAACCAGATGCAACAGTATGCAGATATTTATTTACTACAAAGTCACTCTACATTTTTCGGGTGTCACAGCACCCATCATCAGGAGTACTAAAAATTGTAACCGCAGCCTCCGGTACAGGTCATAATACTGGTCTGATCAAGCCACGTTGGAGGTAACTAGCTGTACCAATATTATGACCTGTACCGGAGGTTGCGGTTACAGTTTTCAGTACTCCTGATGATGGGTGCTGTGACACCTGAAACATATAGAGTGACTTTGTAGTAAATAAATATCTTCATACTGTTGCATCTGGTTGGATTTTTATTAACATTGAATTGTGATGCACGGAACCGTGGGCTTAAAGAAAAAAAGAACTTGGTTAGTAACAGATATTTCAAATCTCTTCATCCTGCAGTTTACTGCATCATCATGCCACTTCCTTTCTCTTGAAATATCTTCTCATCACTTTGTTATCAAACAAGAGGTCTCGCTGTTCTTCGCTTAAAATTAGATACTGATTTTCACATCAATCCGAAAACAACATGTAAAATCTAGTTTTTAAAAATGCACATGTAATTCGTAAAAAGCGCTGTATATACACACTCACTGGTTTGTGAACAAAGGGTTAAATAGTGCCGCTTGTGAACATATGCACTATTATCAATGCAACGTTTAATTTTGCTGACTTTGTCATATCCGAGACAATTAATTGGCACGTCAAACAGTGAATGATTGCTTATATCTACCTACTGAGGGATTTTAAAGCGTGTCTGTTCCGTACAGTCAGTTTATATTCACACTCACCTATGTTACGTTGCCTCTTTACAGCATAAATAGACCTGTATAAAAAAAGAAAGCGTATTCCTGTTTAATACTATAATTTATGTATTTTTATTGTTGTCTATGTAGTCTTATTATATGTTTATGTTTCTTCATCGTGCCAGCTGGCACTCTTCGTCTACCCTGACTGAGGTTTTTCCGTGCTTTTTCCTCAGTTGTAAGGCAAATGCCAGGGTAAACCTCGCAAAGATGGGGCACGGCCCGCACTTTTCCAAATTGTTGTGTTGTTCTGTATATTGTTTGTTTTGTGTCGTTCTGTGTATTGGTTGTGTGTAAATGTGTACTGTAGTACTGCCATCGGCTGGCTACCCAACTGCAGTTAACAAATGTATCATATAACGATAATTATTAAAATTAATCTTTATCTGTTGCATTCCTTTTCATGCAGCCATTTGAATCGTAGTGGCTGGTTTGTTTGCCACTAGAATTAAAGCTCCAAGTTTTAAATTTTCCCTCCAGAGGGCGTCTATGTAGGCTATGTTTCTTGGAACAGACAACAGTTATTTCCTTAAGCAGCTTCAACAGATTCTTGTATAGCCGACACGGAGGGTGTTTACTGCGTGGTACGAACCGAACCTTCATAAACATGACTCCCGTTACTTTTAGTCCTTTTGATACTCGTGCTATTGAAACACATCTGAGTCACGCGTGGTGTTGTGTGATAGCATCTGCACTGTATGTACACAAGGCCCGACATATTTTAGCACTCTCGGGTGCAGTGTCGTGGTATTAGAGCAGTATTGATTACAATAATTTATAACAAGAGGGACAATGTCCGAGTAAATAACACAGAGATGTGTTGGTGCTGATATTGTTTCAGTGTACAAACATTAAATGTTACACATTCCGATAATGTGTTTTTGTGGCCTTAGTTATCTATGAAATACGAATGCGCCATATTGTCGTCTTTGGCCTCTCCGGCACTAGCATATTTTTCCACGTTATCTCATAAACGGAAGGATTTTCGAAAAGAAAGCGTTGTCGAACATAAAGTACGTGTTTTTATTTTCTATAAAATTCTTTATGAAACATCACTCATTCTAAGAAGAACTGAGGGAGACGTGATCAAAGATGCATGTAGATTTCTATGTAAATGTTCCGTTATTCTTCTCAGATTTCAATGAAATTTGAATTTTCTCGACAGATTTTGGAAATATACTCAAATATCATGAAAATCCGTCAGTGGCAGCCGAGTTGTTCCCTTGCGGAAGGAAGGACGGATGGACTGACAGACGGACATGACGAAGCTAATAGTCGTCTTTCGCAATCTTGCCAACCCGCCTAAAAATCGCATAAATGTGACTTAGTTTAGTAAAGTATTTTTTAAAAAATTGCATTTGTGGCTATGATATGAGTTTTTATCTACTCACATGTAAACAGATAAACACATCGGCTTACGTTCCTTTGTTAAACAACGCTATTCTTCTTATCACGAGTGCGTACCCTGATATATATAAGCAAAATTTTTATTCGAAACGTCGGAACACATCTACCATACCAAATGGCGTCAAGACAACTAAGAACGTTTTCTTCTCTGTACTTATCAGTACAATTTTCACTACCGTAAACTAAATTTTGATTATATAATCGTAAGGGAATCCAGTTTAATGCGTGTTGTTGGCTTGTGTACTTAGAGTGTATTTTTCTGTCATGGTTGTACGCCATTGCATTTTGCCACTTGCAAAGTCCACGTAGTGTCTTGCCTGCTCAACTGATCCATTTATTTGTTTTTTTACTGCATATCTAGCGCGTCTTTTATAGAGGACGTTTCATAACGTTCTCCGTGATTGCAAACATTTATAACAAGAAAACCAAAGGACCTACCTTAATGGAATTGTTCACAGCCACAGGAAAACTGAAAAAGGTTTTTTTGACAACTACATATTTCGATGTGTGCACCACGGGTGACACGGCACACATCGATACGATATTCAAGTTCTTGCCATACACGCGTCAACGTGGGTGCATCGATATTCTTCACTGCTTCCGTGCCTTTAGGTCAGCGAGGTCACGTGACAATGGCGGGACGAATACTTTGCACGAAATTCACGTTGCACAGTGACCACAGACTTACTCGTGTGATATTCCAACACATGAAACAAATTCTCCCCTTGAGCGGCCATTTTCTCACTACATACACTCGCACCGCCTAGCGGCAGAAATGTGAACTACGATAAAAAACAACTTACTGGAAAAAAATGTTTGAGTTGTTCCTTCTGTCTGTATGGGTTTCGTTAATACGTGTCCTACGGTTTTCCTATAATAAATTTTTGTAATCCCGCAGTATATTATGAAACGCCCTGCGCAATACACAGTTATATTTTAAAGGATAAACATAAAGTACGCTGTGTCACACAAAATTGCTTTAGACCACATTAATATTTAGAAACGAACATCATCCAGACCCTTTGCAATGTCTGAAGCAGTTTGCAACGGGCTTGTCACCGTGGAGACCCGGAGTTGATTCTGCCACAGACCATGTAAGATGTATTGTAAAGTGGCACTGGGCCAGGTTTGTGCATACTTCGTTTTTCCACTGTCGATGTTATTCTTTTAATGCTCCCCACTCATGTATCTTTCCATGACACTGTACAATCTTTGTAGTTGAAAACATCCTTAAATAAAACAAGAAGGGCCGAAGCTATTCAATTGCATTTATAATGGAAATGTCTAGGCCAATTTACGTTATTTGAAAACAAGAAACAATTATTGCTGGAGCAGCTTTACTGCGGGTAGTTATATCTGAGCAACACACAAGCCCCACGCAAGGTGTTATTGCAAGTGATTTCAGCGTGGTAAATATATTTTCATTTTATTCCCTCCCTCCCCCCCTCGATTTACAGGATTCTTTCGTCAAGCTGAGAGAATTCTTGTAAACGAATGTAGGAAGTTCTGGGGAAAACAACGCCGTCTGTGAAAATGTGGACGTGAAATTGTATATTTGTCCGGAAGGTTCACGTAAACAAAGTAATCACTGTTTATGTTATTAATAGGAATTGATGGTTTTACCATATGGAATGTCAAATGGTTGTGTAACTTCAAAAACAGAGTGTGGTAGAACAAGTAAATTTGATAGCTCGCAATTTTCCTTTAGTGTATTTGTCACCGGACTAGGTGTGTGTATGTATTCTCTGCTCAGATGAGATATTTCCATCCAACCGGTTGCAAATAGAGGAAGTTTCCTGTTATTTATAGCTGATATCGTTACCCGTAGTGCCAATATCACTCGTAAAGTTCAGTGGCGATTCAGACGAAAGCCCTGGGGACGCAAACGAAGCTAGATCCAGCGATGTTCAGAAAGCAATATAGCATGGAGTACAAGCATTTAGTCTGTGTGGGAGATCTCGGCCCGTGTTGAAATGTGTCCAAGCTGTACCGAACCTATGCTGAATTAGTTGTTATAATAATATCTGGCATGTTTATAAATAAAGTTAACATTATCAGGCTTGTTCTGTGATACTGTCACGGTGGTGGCTATAAAGATGACGCTGCTCTACGATGTGACACTGCGTAGTTTGGTACAAATGTAACAATGCTTTGCAGCAACGCTGTGGGAAATATGCCGAACTGTACGGTGTCATGTCCAAGGTCAGACTTACTGCGGTTTGTGCTTTTTATTTTTTCAGATCAATTTCTATTCAGGCGTCTGTGACAGTTCCTGTGCCTTCATTATACGCTCATGAATATGGCAGACGTACTGTCAAAACACAACTGTATTTGTTATGGCTACAGGTGGTACACTTAGCTGTCAACAGCTACATGTTTCGGCCTCTATATTGGCCATCTTAAGGTTGTACTCCTTCCTGTTATAAAGTAATTATACAATATACCACGTGTCTGTTGCTGATAACAGATCCCGCTCACAAAATTATGTAGCGTGAACTAACATTAATTCTAGTTGTACAGATACAAGGTGACAGAAATTTTTACGCACTGTTCCACGATAAAAAAATTCTTCTTCTTTAAAACAGACTGGCATCTGTACGTATCACTTCCGGTAATGAAAAATTTGTTTATACAGTGCTTCTTATGTATTTCATATGATGCTCACGACAGTGATTTTATTACATTAAGGAACTGGAATTTTCATTGGACGCCCAATATGTTTTCTGTAATGTAGGAATTGAAGACTCGATGCCATTTAGAGTAATTTCCGGTGTCTGCAGCTCTCCAAATTTTAACATTAACATTCTGCTACAATGCAGGCTGCCCTAACACAACATAAACTTTGTAATACATTGTTACTATGTAATCCAACGTAGATTATTTATTTATTTATTTATTTTAACACTCCCCACATGTTGAATTGTTCAAATAAATTATTTTCGTATTTGCATAAAGTGCACTTGGTTATCTTCATGTTTGCATAAAGTGCACTTGGTTATCTTCATGTTTGCATAAAGTGCACTTGGTTATCTTCATGTTTGCATAAAGTGCACTTGGTTATCTTCAT
>Ga0131853_10015080_pt1 | contig 14143 bp, 15 predicted proteins | sample TergutLab28metaG_FD_92764 | JGI IMG/M metagenome (GOLD analysis project Ga0131853, IMG submission 92764) | Labiotermes labralis P1 segment gut microbial communities from Petit-Saut dam, French Guiana - Lab288 P1 (version 2) (version 2) | ecosystem: Host-associated > Arthropoda: Insects >... | reverse complement strand
TTCCCGTAACCAACATAAGCCCTGCTCCAACAATCACCACTGGGATTGAAGGAATGAATATTCCAATCATAAGTGTAATCAGTCCAAGAATTGCAAATGTTCCTGCAACACTTGTTCCATAGTATGCACTTCTGTAGCCATGGAAACCATAATATCTTCTGTGGTGTCCATAGAAGAAACCGCGTCTGTGATACATTGGATATCTTCTCATCATCATTCTATGACCATATCTTGTCATTCTTGGTGGTCTTGGTCTTACAACCATTCCTGGACGCACTGGTCTTGCTCTCATTGGTCTAACCATTGGTCTAGGTCTTGCCATTGTTCTTGCTGCAGTTGTTGGACGCACTGCTGGTCTTGCTGCAACTCCTGGTCTTGCCATTGTTGCACTTGGTCTAACCGGTGCCGCCATTGGGCGTGCCGCTGGTCTTGCCGGTGCAGCCATTGGACGCGCTGGTGCCGCCATTGGTCTTGCTGGGCTAGCCATTGGCCTAACTGGGCTAGCCATCGGTCTTGATGGTGCACTTGGTCTTGCCATCGAACTCATTGCTGGTCTCGATGGAGCACTTGGTCTGCTCATACTTGGTCTAGACATGCTGCTTGATGATGGCCTGCTCATTCCGCCACTCGGTCTGCTCATTCCACCGCCGCCTCTAGACATTCCTCCTCTTGGCATATTCTTTTTCTCCTTATTCTTTATATATTTTTATACAATGTTCTAAGTATATCATATGAAGTCAAAAACAATTAAGATTTAAACCGTGTGCTCTGGCATAACTTTGGCTTTTCTAAATTCCTTAATCATCTCAAAGTTTTGGGCAACATATTCGCTAAGTTCGCTTGCCTTGCCTCGCATAATCATTTCTTTGGTCTTATAGAATACAATAGTCAATTTATCTGTTTCCGAAAGCATCTTCCATGTGGTTGCTCCACGTGTTTCCACCCTCTCGCATGCAATGTCTTTTCTTAGAGTTTTTACGGCGATGATTAACATTTCCATTTCGCTGTCGTTTATTCTTGCAATCTCATTTATTTTTAGAGGAGTTTCTTCAAGAACCTCGTCTTCTGTGTGAATTCTTTGAAGCTTTCGCTTGTCTATGCCGCTTAGTTGCTTCTCTATTGAATTTCTATACTTTTCGTTCTTAAGCCTAACGCTCACTTTCTTGTGCTCTGGGCAGTTGGTGCAACTTGCAAGAAGAGCTTGTTTTGCAAGCGCATCTGCATAGTCGTGATACTCTATATTGTTGTGTCCTTTGATTTGGAAGAACTCAATTTTGATTCTTTTCTTTGCATCCTTAACAAAAGTTCTAAACATCTTTGCAGACTCGCAACTTATTTTAAGATGTGGGTTTTTGACAATTTGTGTGATTAGCTCTAAATCATAGAACAGCGTCATTTTGTCGAAGCCCTTCTTTGCACAATAGCTGATTGCTTTCATTGCTGCCCTAATCTCTCCAGCAATGCTTGTATCTTGAATGATTTTTGAATTCTTTTCAGCAAACGAAATCTCTTTAAGTTCCAGTTCTCCATAGCCGTTCTGCATGAAAACCACCGCACCACAACCATACGCACCAAGTTCTGGAATATAGCTTCCGTCGCTGAATGCAACTGCTCCCCCTTTCTTTATTCGAGGGATGATGTCTTTCTCCATCGTTATGTCAATTTTATTAAGATAACCCTGAGCACCTTTCAGGCTCGGAAACGTTTTATATTCAGCACCCATGAAGCCAGTAATCTGCCTTTTGCAATCGCTCCATGTTGTGTATATCCCCGCACGGAATCCTCTTCTAACTGCGTGATATTTTTTTGCCATAACCCCCTCCGTATAAAGTTTTTTATTCATTAAACGGTTTTCGACCTTAAAAAGTAAAAAGGGCAGCCATATGCTGTCCCTTAAATATTCTGCTCCATAATTTTGTTCGCGTCGAACTTGATAAAAACGTATCTGTGCGAGATAGATTTCGCTGTGTGAAGTAGAAGATTTTTCATACAGATATTATAACATATTTCGACATCTCGCGTCAACCAATCATTTTTATTTAACTCTTTCAATTTTAAGAATGCGTTGTGGAGTTTTTGGCCTATCTCTTGCACAGGTTTCAGTTGATGCAATCTTATCTAGAATGTCAAGACCAATCACAACCTTTCCAAACGCCGCATATCTTCCGTCTAAGTGTGGAGAATCGCGGTGAACAATGAAGAACTGACAGTTGCCAGAATCTCTGCCTTCACCCCTTGCAAGGCTGACAACGCCTCTTGTGTGCTTCATCCATTTTTCAACCCTGTTGTTTCCATACTCCGCAACAACATTTGGGCCCGCTCGTCCTGTGCCGTCTCCAAATGGGCAACCGCCCTGAATCATAAAATCTTTAATAACTCTGTGGAAAACCTTTCCGCTATAAAACCTGTCATCAACCAGCCTTAGGAAATTTTCAACAGTCTTTGGAGCAATTTCAGGATATAGCTCAATCAGCATATCTCCCTTGTTCTCAATCACCATTCTTACTTTTATTATTTCCATAATGCTTTTCCTCCTTAACTTTTTTTAGTGTCAGAGTGTGGTTGCTTTAAACCTATAGCGTATTCTCCTTGTTGGGTTCATTCTAGCACAACCAAGTTTTTTTTGCAACATCTCTTGGGTAACAAAAAAACAGCACACAGCGTATGATGAATTAAGCCTATACATACTGTCTGCCAAGAAGGCAGTGTGTAAGGAGACATTATAATGAGACACCCAAGCTATAACCCACATCACCGCCATAAACATGAAGACGAAAACGAAGACAACGAAGGCGAAGATGAAAACGAAGACGAGCAAAACGGCGAAAAAGAGTGCGACTGCAAAGAGTGCAAAGGCAAATCAAAAAAACTAAGACGTGTTTTTGAAATTGAAGGACGCATTATGGTTTTTGAAAGATGTAAATAAAAAAGAAGGCTTGTGCCTTCTCTTTATTTTGTTTCTTCTTCAACTTCTGTTGCTTCCGCTGCTGCTTCTGCTTTTTCTGCCACTGCTTGTGCATCTGGCTTATAGTCTGATTTTGCGCTTACAAGTTTAAGTTCAATTTCTTTAAACTCCAAACCTAAAACTTCTTGGCACGCAATTGCAATTGCTGCATTAACTTTTTCTAAGATAATAACCGCTTTGCCTTTCTCTGTGCTGTTTTGGTCTGTCACAACTTTCACAGACGCTCTGAATGTCACTTCGTGGTTTTCATCAACATACAGATGAACATGTCTAACCTTTGCACCTGCGATGTCTTTAACTGCTCGTTTAGCAAGTCTTCGAACAACTCCAACCGAAGCTTTTTTTGAACTTCCTGTAGTTTTGTATAGCAACACCTGATTTATTCTTTCTTCATCAGAAAATGCTGCTCTGATGTTTATAGCCGTCAACGCAATAAACACAAGTGTGAACACAATAAACAAACTGTGAACCACTTTATTGTCTGCCTCTGCTGCAGCGTTTGTGTTGAAAATCATCACAAGCAAGAACACAACAAAAATCAACGACACACATGCAAGCGAAACAGATATAATTTTTTCTAGAATTTTCTTCATATATCTCTCCCTCTTATATTTAATATATTATTATAGCACCACTTCGTCTTTCTCAGTCATCTTCTCAGGAATATATTTTATGTTCTTTAAACAAAATTCAATAAGCTCCGAAGACTGCCCCACAAGTTCTGGTTTAAGTTGATATCTATTAAACAACTCTAGCATTGGTTTGTCGCACTGTGCACCTGCTGTGAGGTGTGCTGCAACATCTTGCGAAATCTTCCATTCATCTTGCAAACTTGATTTCATTGCAGCAAGTGTCTGCTGCCCCTTGATATCAAAAAACGCATCTTGATTTCTTAGTTTAATTGCCGCGTGATTGTTTTGCACGCCATCATATATATCTCTTAGAAACACAACTTGAATATCTTCGTGTTTGCCATATGCCTGATATATTGCATTAGACAAAAACCCACATGCTCCGTGCATATATTCCTCAGTGATTTCTTTCTTTGTTCCGCCAAGCACAAGGTGCATTTCTTTTATATAATCAATAATGGACTGAATGCCCTCAGCCGTTGGCTTGCCTTTTAAATTCAACTTGAAAGTTGGCTGGCTTGCAAGTTCTGCTTTCTCTTCGTTTGTTAGATAACCTAAATACATATATTCATTTTAGCACAATTAATCAATCTCTAGTGGTTTTGGTGAAAAATTTAAACTGCTGCTCACAACAGTTTGCATAGGCGGTTTTGAAATCTCGCCTCCTCTCCCTAGTTCTTTTAATATACTCTGCCTTATTTGTTCAATATGCGCTGGCAAAAGTTGAACACCTTCCATGTTCCTAAACGTCATAAACGTGAAATCTGCACGTTGGTCGATTTCTGGCTTTAAGCCATAGTGTTTGCAAAAACTCAGAATGTCGGCTCTAAGATGGTCAATAGGTGTTGCTATGCCCAACTGAATATAGTTGCTACAGCCAATTTCTTTAATGACATCCAAAAAGCGATGCTTAAAAACGGGAGTAGTCAATTTTTTCGGGTCGTGTGTCAGTTCCACTTGGAACTCCTTTGTTTATATATATACTGAGATTATAGCACAATAATTTATGGTTGTATATCTGCTTGTTTGCTTGCAATAACCTTCTCAAAGAATGCAACCATGTTTTTCTTCACTGGAGTGTCATACTCGCAAGGCTCATAGCCACCTTCCCTTGCACGTTCCAAACTGTCATTTAGTTCCCACTTCACATCAGCAAGTATTATTTTAGAATATTCAACCAACAGTTTCTTGTCAAACTGCCAAGCCCCCATTGCCTCCTTTGGGCAATAACCTTGTTTTGAACAATACACAATTCTTCTGATTGCATCAACCAGTTCGTTTTCTTTTTCTTCTGTCAGCCCTTCTGGCAAATCTAAATTATATTCATGATGCGGTCTAAGCAACCTCATCATAATCGTTCCACAATCTATTCTTCTCTGCGATTCTTCCATTTCTTCAAATATTTTATCTTTCATCTCTATCTCCTAACAACCAATTATACCACAAACAAAAAAAGCCCCACGGCTTTCTTTGGCGGAGAAGATGGGATTCGAACCCATGCGCCAGTTTCCCAACCTACCTCCTTAGCAGGGAGGCCCCTTAACCACTTGGGTACTTCTCCAAAGTGTTTGGTTAAACGAATTTAATATTAACACATTTTTAAAAACTTTTCAACTTCTTTCCTGTTTTTTAGCTCAACAACTTTATCTGGATATTTTGCAATCAGTGGGTTTATGTGCGGCTCGACAGTTTTCTTTGCATAACCCTCAATCCACGCAGCAAGCACATCCATTCCGTGTTCCGTTTCTTCTAGATACATAGGCAACCCAACCCTATCGCTCTTTCCTGCCTTTTGACGTTTTCTGATGCTTTCAATGCAAAAGTCAATTGGGAAGTTTAAATATATAATCAAATCAGATTTTTCAAATCTGTTTTCAAGTGTCACCCTGTATGTTCCATCAATCACCCACTTCTCTTCGTTTGTGATTTCTTCAATCTTTTTTCTAAGCACTTCCTTGTCCTCTTCCACCCAGCCCTCTTTCCAAAAATAGCAATCGATGTGATGAACTGGCAAAGACAAAATTTCGCCAAGCTTTATCGCCAGCGTGCTTTTTCCCGTTCCCGATGGACCGATGATTGAAATCTTTTTTATATCTCTTATATTCATACCCTATTGTAACATGTAGGGGGCGTTGTCCCCAACGCCCCGTGTTGGGTCGCTGAGGACAGCGACCCCTACAAAATTTGGTAGTTTATAAAAAAACGCCGTGAGGCGTTTTTTTGTTTTCTATTTCTTTTTGTTATTGATTTTGTCTCTGTCTTTTCTGAATTGAACTTCTTCTTTTGTAAGTTCATAATCAGGAAGTCCGCCAGAACGCTTGAACGTTGCTTCTTTTTCTGTGAAGTTATTCATGCCTGTTCTTTTCATTGCTCTGTCTTTATAAACAACTGGCATAAGTCTGTTTTTAAATCTGCTATAGCTCCATCTGATTGCAGGCACTGTGTATACAGTTGCAATAAGCAGAACCATTGCAACAACAATCAATGTGCGGTATACCCAAACTTCTGTAAACCATCCTGTTTGGTCTGCCATGATGTACATATAGTTTGCGCCTTCTGCTGGGAAGATTGCAAGGTTAAGTGCAACACCATATCCGATTGCAAGTGCAAGGTAGCCAAGTGGCCAATAGATTTTTTTGATTTCGAATTGAATTTTGTTTGATTTGATTGCAAGCACACTGAAGATGAAAATGCACACTGGAACAACAAGGCTATAGATTTGTGGGAAATAGAACACTTCTGTGTTGAAGAAGTTCTTTTCTGTTCCGCTTGCTGGATATAGGAAATATAGAACAGTTACTGCAAGACCGAAAATCACCGTGAAGTTCATCAACTGCTTTCTTCTTAGGAAGAACGCAACAACAAGCAAGATTGCGGCAATGCTGAACAGTTCAACCGGAAGCAGCAACCTGCCCACAGTTTCCCATGTATAGTCTGTTAGACCAATAATCATAATTGTTCTTCTAGCAACCTCAAATGCTAGAACGCCAAACACAAGTCCTCTCATAACCCATGCCATGGCTTTTGATTGTATGCGGCTAGATAACACACACACAGCTGCAACTGTCACAACCAAAAGTATTGCCAGTGTAAGCCAATGCTTTAAATCGTACATATAGTTTGCAACTTCTGCAGCGGTTGTTCCGCCAAGAATCCAGTCGTTAAATGTCATATTGCTTCCTCCTTAAATTTTCTAAGAAAATGGGTCGCCTACTCGGGCGACCCCTTCAGGCAAATCCATCGTTTTTCGATTTGTCTTAGTTAACTTCAGACCCGAATGGGAATAGAGCTACCTGAGCGAACTTGAACAGTTGTTTTCCGAATGGAAGACCGATGATTGTGATGCAAAGAATCACACCAGCCAGAGCTGTTACAAGAGCAAGAGCCCATCCAACAAGCACTGCCCATGCTGCGTTTGCAACAGGATGTTTTGCTGGGTCCATCCAAATTTTTCTTGAGAATGGTGCAAGTGACAGTTTTGCAAGCTTAAATGCTTGAAGCCCGAAAGGAATTCCCACGATTGTTACGCAGAACACCAAACCAGCAACCAGCCATAGCAAAAATGCAACAACTCCGCCACAAATAAACCATAATACGTTTCCAAATGCGTTCATATTATTCTTCTCCTTCTTTTATTCTAATTATTTATAGCAATTTTATTTGATTTTACAAAATTAAAAAGCCCGTTTTGAAAGTGCAAAATCGACTTCAAACGGGCTGCTTATGTCTTATTTTAGCTTCTTGGGTTTGCTAACCTTGGTCTCTTCATTAATCTTCGAGTGCTCCACACTTAGTGGATTGTTTGTTATTCTAAACCTGTCTATAAGGAACATCACCAAGAACCAAATCAAAATTCCCGCCACCAATATTCCAGAAATGATTAGAGCAATCACAAGAACATCCACCCCGTCGTCTTCATATTCGTCGACAATGTTGTTGTTTAAAACTGCAATTCTAACCGAAAGCATGTTGATTGATGCTTCCACCATTCTGAATTCGCTTTGGTTTAGGTGTCTGCCATTTGTTTCAAGCCAAGAACTTATCTCAAGTCTTGTTGATTGAAGATGTGCCCTGTCTGTTTCTTTTACAGCAAAAACTGCTGGAAGGTTTTCAACTGTGTGGCGCCATGTGCCAGGTGTTGTGTTTGCATCATCTAGGAAGTTGTCTCTAAACTCCACTTTCATTCTATATCTATCTGTCACAGACCTGATTACAAAATTCACCTGAACAAACAACTCGTCTAGTTGAATTGTTGTGCCTTCTCCCCCAACGTTGTCTGTTGTGATAAACGAAGCAAGAACACCAGTTGTGTGTCTTATAGACCAATCGTGCCAATATTCAATTCTTTGAAGAATATTTCCATCTCTGTCTAGAATGATGTTGTCTTCTCCGTCTCTATAAGTTTCCGAAATAAACAATGGGTCTCCTGGAGTTGTCTGCCTTTCTAGAACATAGTCAATATTGCAAAGTTCGAATGTGTTAAACCCAACCCATGGAGTGAAATGAATTGTATAGCAAGTGCAACGAGCCCAGTTGAACCCGATGTGCTCTTGCTCGAAGAAATCGCCAAAACCAAAACCATCTGAATTGGTTTCTCTAAACATTGCGTCTGCAATCAAAATATCATCTCTTACTGACCTTTGTTTTGCAACAAACGCTGGGTGAATTTCGTTCAGCCTATCTCTAATGTCTCTAAGAGGAATGAATATGTCTTCGTGAATATACTCTGAGAAAAGCTTTTCGTTTCTATAAACGCCCTTTGCGTCTTCCCTGATAACCCAGTTTATTGGGCTGTCTGTGTGAGGAATGCCGTCATCCACCCATGGCACAAAGCCAGGGATTGACATATATTGGTCGTTATAAACAACACCGATTGCCCAAAAATAGTGGCTATATTTTGTTTGAAGAAAATCTCTAAGTCCGTTTGGAGCGTTTCCAATTTCTGCTGGCGGCCACGAGCCAGTCCTCGGCGTTCCTCTTGCTGTGTCTACGTCATCAAAAACATCATAAGAAATCAGTCCACCAGAAACATCTGCAACAGTTGGAAGTTCCGACACTTCTTTGATGTTGTGATTCACACCTTGCATGGTTCCAATAAAACCACGGCTTCTTGTCATGATTGTTCTCATGTCGTTATACATCTGACCATACAAAAGTGCCATTGTGATGCTTGTGCCTGATGGTGGTGGTGGCGCACTTAGGCTTGCTTGTTTTGCGTTATCTTGATTTGTTATAAAGAAAAGACATCCCGCAATTGCAGAAACAACCAGCGACATAATCACCAGGAATATAACTATTAAGTTTTGTTTTGCTATTTGTTTTATGTTTTTTCTCCTATTCTCTATATTTTGTATTTATACCATTTCTAGCCAAGAATTCCACTTGCAAAAAGGTATATAAGAACTCCAGCCGCCGCAAGCAATGCTCCACCGATAATAGCCCCTGCAACTTTTTTGCTGCCCTTTGGAAGTCTTCCAACAACTTTTCCAGATTCTCCGTTTACAAACAGGTTCTGTGCTTTGCCTTTATGATTGAACGTTGCAACATAAATCGGCATAAGAAGATATTTAAACTGAGTGTTGTTATGTCTTACATTGATTTGAATATCCTGAATGAGTGCCGCATTGTTAAGCCTTTTGATAAGCTCTCTAATTCTTCCGTCCATCACAGCCTTTGCTTGATTGAATCCTTGCTGAATTTCTTTTGTTGCGCATGAAGCACTAAACCCTTTAAGAAAAGATATATCAAACGCCAAAGCGCCTTTCACGTTATATGGCTCTAGTTCTCTAAGCGTATATGTTGAAACCTTGTTTCCTGCTTCAATAAGAATGTCTTCAAAAACTTGATTAACTCTTCCATTCACAGTTCGCCATCTAACCTCATTCACGGTGTGCCATTGCCCGTTGATGTTTTTTCTTACTTGGAATGTTTCTCCAACTCTTGCAGAATAGCCGCCTTCAACTTTAGAATCGAAACAATAAACCGGAGTGTATAGCCCTTTTATTGTGTCCACCCTGAAAGTATCTTTAAACGCTCTGCTTGCCCATTTGTTGCTCTTAACTTTTTTGTCAATCGCTTCAAAAGCCTGTTCTCTTGAAATCTTAAATGGAATAATTCCACCTGGTGGATTTCCTTTTCCTTCATCTGGTCTGTCGATATGAACACTATGGCAGAAAGGACACACATCGGAAATGTTGCCTTTTCTGAAAATCTCAGTTGCACCACAACTGTTGCAACGCATAACTTCAACTTCGCTTGTCCATTTTTTGTCTTGTGCCTGACCTCTTATTGCAACTTCCAAGCTTTGGCGTTTTGCCGCTTTTCTTTCAACCGCACGTCTTCCACCGCAATTTCTGCAGACAATAGCGGAAACGACTGCATCGAATTCTTTAACCCCGCCGCAATTCTGACATCTTTCTTGATTGGTTTCTACAAATGACATAACTCCGCTTCCTCCTATTCTTTTACATAAAAAGTTAGCACAATCTTGCTTTTTATTTAATTATACAATCAATTGCCAAAACTTAAAACACAAATTATGCCCTTAGAGCGTTTTTTTAGCTTTTTTCACTATAAACACAACTGTCAGTGCAACAAAACTGATAACAGATATATAAAAGAGAATATTCATCATCGCCATAAACAAACCTTCATAGTTAAACAAAAACTGACCGGCAAGATAGTAGAAAGGTAAAATTGGTAGGAATAACATCATTCCAATAGACTCAACACCCCTCTCAATAAAGGGAGCGATTAGCGAAACAAGAAAACAAATAAAAGGTATTAAATAAAGAAGATATTTCTTACTCATATCATTATAATAACACCACACTGGCAATTAAAAAAACGCTTTCGCGTTTTTTTATTATTCTGTAACTTCGCCTTCTTCGTCCAGTTCTTCGCCACGTTCTGCAATCGAAGCTGAAATCACCTTTCCGCCGTCTTTCATCTTCATAACTCTAACGCCTTTGGTGTCTCTTCCAATTCGGCTGATATCTGTTGCTTTCATTCTGATGATTACACCTGTTGAAGAAATCAGAATCACGTCTTGGTCTGGTTTAACTTGCTTTAGGTTTACAAGTCTTCCTGTCTGCTCGTTAAACTTCCCTGCCTTTGTTCCCTTTCCACCACGTGTTTGCATTCTATAGTCATCTGGGTCGCTTCTCTTTCCAAAGCCGTTTTCTGAAATTGTCAGAATGTCGTGCCCTGGTTTGATTACAACCATGTCTACAACATAGTCTTTCGCCCCAATCTTCATGCTGCGAACACCTGCTGAGTTTCTTCCCATTGGTCTGATGTCTTGTTCGCCAAATCGCACGCACTTACCTTCGTGGCTTCCAACAAGAACTTCATCGTATCCACTTGAAATGCTTACGCTCAACAACTCGTCATCATCGTTGATTGCAATTGCAATCTTTCCAGCTTTGTTGATTCTTTCAAATTGTGTGAGGTCTGTTTTCTTAATCAACCCACGCTTTGTTGCAAGCATCAAGAAACCTTTTTGGTCTTCTTTTCTTGCAATGATTGTTACAACCTTTTCGTCTCCCTTCAAATCTAGAAGGTTCACAAGCGCTCTTCCTCTTGCGCCTCTTGCAAACTCTGGAACTTCATAACCTTTAATCATATAAACTTTTCCGCGGTTAGAGAAGCACAGCAAATCGTCGTGGGTGTTTGCAATAAACATTGTTTCAACAAAGTCTTCTTCTTTTGGCTTGTGTGCCTTTAAGCCTTTGCCGCCACGTTTTTGAACTTGATATTCAGATACTGGCATACGCTTGATATAGCCATAATATGTTTTTGAAATAATCACATCTTCTTTTTCAATAAGGTCTGCAATGTTGATGTCTGAATAGTCGATTGAAATTTCTGTTCTTCTTCCGTTTCCAAATTTTTCTTTGATTTCAGTAAGTTCTTTTTTGATGATTTCAAGAACTTTCTTTGGAGAAGCTAGAATTGATTTTAACTCTTTAACAAGTTCTGTAAGTTGGTTCAACTCTTCCTTGATTTTTTCAACTTCCAAACTTGTAAGTCTAGATAGTCTCATATCAAGAATTGCAGTTGCTTGTTTGTCTGAAAGTTTGAAGCTCTTTGTCAACTTCTCGCTTGCTTCAACTCTGTCTTTAGATTTTCTGATAATCTTAATAACTTCATCAATGTTTGCAAGAGCAACAACAAGACCTTCTAGAATATGTTTTCTTTCTTCTGCTTTTTCTAAATCAAATCTTGTACGTCTTACAATAACTTCTTTTTGGTGCTCTAGATAGTGGAACAGCATTTCTTTTAGGTTTAGAATTTTTGGTTCGCCATCAACAAGAGCAAGGAAAGTGATTCCGTTTGAAACCTGCATTGTTGTGTGCTTATATAGCATGTTCAACACAACCTTTGCATCTGCTCCCTTCTTTACGTCAATAACGATTCTTAGACCCTTTCTGTCACTCTCATCTCTGATGTCTGAAATGTCTTCAATCTTTTTGTCTTTAACAAGGTCAGCAATTTGCATAATAAGTTTTGCCTTGTTCACTTGGTATGGAAGTTCTGTCACGATAATGAAAGACTTCTGCCCTGCGTTTGTTTCTTCAATCTCGGCACGTGCTCTGATTGTAACTCCGCCACGTCCAGTTCTATATGCATTCTTAATTTGGCTTCTGCCTAAGATGATACCTCTTGTTGGATAGTCTGGAGCAGGAATGATTGTCATAAGTTCGTCAACTGTAATTTCTTTGTTATCAATAAGTGCAATCACACCATTAATAACTTCGTCTAGGCTGTGTGGAGGAATGTTTGTTGCCATACCCACAGCAATACCTTCACTTCCGTTTACAAGCAAGTTTGGAAAACGTGATGGCAACACTTTTGGTTGCATCAATGTGTCGTCGAAGTTTGGATAGTAGTCAACTGTGTTCTTGTCGATTTCTCTAAGCATTTCGCCAGCAATTTTTGTAAGCCTTGCTTCTGTATAACGTTGTGCTGCCGCTGGGTCGCCGTCTATACTTCCAAAGTTTCCTTGGCCATCAACAAGTGGATATCTGATGCTAAAGTCTTGAGCTAGTCTCACAAGTGCTTCATACACTGCAGAGTCACCGTGTGGGTGATATTTACCTAACACGTCTCCAACGATACGCGCGCATTTTCTGAATGGCTTAGATGCATCTAAACCAAGTTCGCCCATTGCATACAAAATTCTTCTGTGAACTGGTTTAAGCCCGTCCCTCACGTCTGGAATTGCACGGCTTACGTTTACGCTCATTGCATACGAAATGAAAGACTTTCTCATTTCATCAACAAGTGGTTTGTTTATAAATTTTGTGTTGTCTGCCATTTGCGACAGTTCTTCGCTATAATCTCTCTTTTTCATTTTCGTCTCCCCTTACTTTAAAAACTGCTTTTTCTTTTGCTCAAATTCTTCTGGTGTAATAATCCCTGCGCACATAAGTTCATAGAACTTCTTCAACTCTTCTGCAGTCAGGTTTTGATGAACAACTGTCCCTGCTTGTTTTGGTGCTCCCATAAATTTCTGAAGCTCAAACACAACATCAATGTTCGATGGTCTTGGAACAAAATCAACCTTAGTTCCACCAGTTGCAAGTCTAACCACAACACCGTTTTTTGTTATTTCTTTAATATCACCAAGAGCAATGCTTCTTGTTCTGTTTGGTCCCGAAACCATGTTGCTTCCATATATAAGCCTTGTGTCTGTAACCGCAAAGCCATGAATATTTCCCATAAGTCCGCCAATAAAACAGAACTTAACTTTTTCATCTGGCTGAAGGAATTTTTCAATCGGACCGAAACCACATAGAAAATCTCCCTGAGTTCCTTTGAAGCCGTTTGCTTCTGCATATTGTTTCATTTCTTGAAGTGTTCTCATCAATTCCTCCCTACACATCCAACTCGCCAACGAGTTTTGCGTTGTTTTCAATAAATTCTCTTCTTGCTTGTGGGTCGTCTCCCATCAACAATTGAAGTGTTTCGTCTGCATCAAATGCATCTTCAACAGTCACATGAAGAAGTGTTCTGTTTTCTGGGTTCATTGTTGTTTCCCAAAGTTGCTCGTGAGTCATTTCACCAAGCCCCTTATATCTTTGAACATCATAGTTCTTGCCTCTGTTTTTCTTTCTGAAGTCATCAAGTTCTTTATCGTTATAGAAATATACATCTTCTTTGCCTTGCTTAACTTTATAAAGAGGCGGCTGAGCAATATAAACATGGCCCGCTTCAACAAGTGGTCTCATAAATCTATATAAGAATGTCAGAATCAAAATTCTGATGTGGCTTCCGTCCACGTCCGCGTCGGTCATAATAATAATTTTGTTATATCTAAGTTTTTCAAGGTCGAAACTTTGATTTATTCCCGTTCCGAACGCAGTTATCATTGCCTTAATCTCTTCGTTTTCAAGAACCTTGTCTAGTCTTGCTTTTTCAACGTTGATGATTTTTCCTCTAAGTGGCAAAATTGCTTGGAAACGTCTATCTCTCCCTTGCTTCGCTGTTCCACCTGCTGAGTCTCCCTCAACGATGTAGATTTCTGTAAGCTTAGGGTCACGCT
>Ga0131853_10015079_pt1 | contig 14143 bp, 12 predicted proteins | sample TergutLab28metaG_FD_92764 | JGI IMG/M metagenome (GOLD analysis project Ga0131853, IMG submission 92764) | Labiotermes labralis P1 segment gut microbial communities from Petit-Saut dam, French Guiana - Lab288 P1 (version 2) (version 2) | ecosystem: Host-associated > Arthropoda: Insects >... | reverse complement strand
TTTTTTGCAGAACAAGGACTTTGGTTCCGAGAATACCCAAAGGTATTCTCGTGGTTCAAAGGACGATGTTATGTGAAAAAATATAAAGTTTTTGTTACTGGTTTAGAGTCTTTTTACTATATATAGTGGCAATCGACTATAAACGCGGTAATTTAATCATAATAATACACTATAAAAGCTGTAAAAAGCAATAAGCTATGATATAATTATACTGATTTTATATAAAGCATACTATTCAAGGAGGTTCTTACATGCTTAAAACCAACAGAGACAACCTGCCGGTTATTTCGGTTCAAGGGGCAGTATCCAGCCCGGTTTCGCGCGCCGGCGGCGGAAGAATTAACCCTGACGGCTATCCTGAATATTTCCCGGGCACAGGCGGAATTGTGTACAACATCAAAATCGGGGATAACGCCGTTAAATGGATAGGCGACCATTTGGAGCCCTGTGTATCTTCCAAACATACTGATGCAGATAAAAACGGCGCCTACATGCTCTACTCCTGTATAGGCAATGAGGCCGTTGTAGTTTCGGGCGATGCTAAAGGCGCCAAAGGTTTTGTGACAGGCAAACACGGCGGCATAGATCATGTTATGATTCATTTTGATGATGAAACTCTTGAAAAACTTTTTATTGAAGACAAAATTATGGTTAAAGCCTGCGGTCAGGGTATGAAACTTACCGACCACCCCGAAGTTTTTCTTCGTAGTGTAAGCCCGGCACTTTTGGATAAAATGAACATAGAAGAAGTTAACGGCAAACTGAAAATTGGCGTGGCTAAGCTTGCACCGTCAGCTATAATGGGCTCCGGTTTAGGTGCTACCCCCTCAGCTTCCGGTGATTATGACATTACTTTGTTCGACAAAGAAATCACTGAAAAGTATGGCCTTAGTGACCTTCGCTTCGGTGATATAGTAGCCATTATGGACGCAGATAACAGATTTGGCAGAAACTATATGTCAGGCGCAGTAACAATTGGTGTTATAAGCCATTCTGACTGCTGTGTGCCCGGCCACGGCCCCGGAGTTACCACTCTTATAACCGCCCTTAATAACAAAATTGAACCTTTTATTGATGAGAAAGCCAATTTGAAGGATATGTTTTTGTAAATGATTGATTTTGATGAATTTGCAGCGCTGCTTGACAACATAGCCAACAGCCTGCCGCCTGAAATTTATGTGCGCTTAAACGGCGGGGTGAACCTTCAGCAGGGTTTGAAGGTTCACCCTGAAAGTGTCGCAAACGACCTTTTTACTTTAGGTGATTATAACTACAACGAACTTGGCCGTTATATAAACATATATTACGGCTCTTTTATGCGCACTTATGGCGGCCTTTCAAAAGATGAGCTTAAAGCACAAGTTGAGAGCACACTAAAGCATGAGTTTATGCACCACTTAGAATCTCTTGCCGGCGAAGATGACTTGGAAATAGAAGATGCGGTTTTTATTGAGAAATATAGGCGAGGGCTTTTGTAAGGGCGGCTTTTAGCCATCCGCTTCTAAAAAAGGAGGGCGCAAATGATTACGGGTGTTGAAATTGACATGGTTGTAAAAGACTCTATTAAAGCCTTAGAGTTTTATGAAAAAATATTTGAGGTTGAAAGAGTGGAAGTGTCAGACCTGGGTGATAAGGGCAGTGAGGCAGTATTCACCATATACGGTGTCCGCTTTCATCTGCTTAATGAAAACCCTGAGTTTATGCTCTTTGCTCCAAAAGAGGGCGATGCAAAACCTATGTGGCTTAATGTAAGTGTTGCTGATATAGCAAAAACTTTTGAAGCTGCGCTCGAAAACGGCTGCACAGTAATTTTCCCTGTGCAGGATATGCCTGACTTTGGCGTAAAAAACGCTATGTTTACCGACATATGGGGGTATAATTGGATGCTGCACCAAATTGACAAAATAGTTAGCCACGAGGAGCGATTGAGGATAATTTCAGAGCAGTAAGTTTTATGTATGCCAATTATTTTTAGCAATAAAACACTTGCACAAGTAATAGTTTTTTAGTATAATGCTATAAAGAGCAATCGCAAAGCGGTTGGCTTATGGGTTTTAGTTATAAATAACCGCTACCTTGGCCTGGGGCGGTTATTTTCTTTTAGAAAATATATCTACAATATGTATAGTTCATAAACTTAAAAATCATTTCAAACAAGTTTGATGATTTTTAAGTTTATGAACGTCCCACTCATTGAGATTCCGTAGGAATTGAGATGACGGGTAGATTAACCGTTGGTCATAGGCCCCCGCTTCTATGCCGAAGCGTGAGCTTCGGCGAAAGCGGTGGGTAAGCGTTTTGCGGTGAAGCGGGGCTTCAAACTCCCACTTCTCGCAGCGAAGTTCTCGCAGCGAAGTTCGCGGAGCGAACCCTTTGACTTGTTGCTTTTCAAGTTAATCTACCCCATCATAAGCTTTATCAATCCAACAACAAATGTCATGGACAGAAAGATGATATGGTGGAATCCCCTCCTTTCGGAAAAGGATATTGCCAACCGCTCTGCATTTTCGCCCATAGCCGGCGAAAACGGCCTAAAGGCCGCCGGATACTTAGCCCAGTGCCTATTGCTTATTGATTGCTCATAAATACTATATCTAATTAATATCAGTTTTTTCAATAATATAGTCGTTTAAGACCAAAATGGTCTTAAACGACACCCCTCATTCGCACTTTTGCTGATGCAAAAATGCTCATGTACGGGGCGTTCATTAAGTTTAATCTGCCCAAATCGAGCAAGCTCGATTGGCCCGTTTTAAACTTAATTCACTATATTTCACAATTTGTATAAATTAACGCCTTTCGGGGTTATCTGAGCGACCAATAAGGTAATCCACGGACACGTCAAAATAATCGGCGATATTTACCAGAACATCCATAGTAGGTTTATTAACTCCAAGCTCATATTTTTGAATGCCCCCTTCGCTTCCGCTAACAGCTTCGCCTAATGCTTTTTGAGATATTTTATGTCTTTTTCTTAATTCTTTCAGGCGTTCAGGAAAAGTAGCCATATTTCCTCCAAGAAAATGCAAAAATATATTGACAAGCCATATCCGGGGTGATATTATATGTTTAGCGCCACCGCATACGGCGTTATAACTTTTTAAAGGAGTATCCCCCATGAAATCCATACTGGAAGAACTCTATTTCGGCCAACTAGACCCAAGCGAAGCCGACATCAAAAACAATGCCGCCTACACCGACGTTACAAAAAAGCTTGCCCTTCATGATGAGAGGCTGCTTGAGCTTATAGACGGGCCTGCAAAGACCGTATTCAGCGATATTAGACTTCTTCCGAAATCAATTTAGTTTTTCAGGCGCGTGGAAAATCATTGAAGCCTGATATTTCGCACGCGTCCAGAAAAACTAAATTGATTTCGGAAGAAGTCTATTGTTGACACTCACATCGAAGCAAGCGAAATAGCCGCCTGCGACAAGTTCACCATAGGCTTTAAACTGGGCGCCGCCCTCATGCTGGAGATTCTTACAGAACCTCAATGAAACTATTCTTATATTTCTCCCTATAACCCTCGTAAGTCTCCGTACTTCCATCAAAATTAAGCTGATACATTCTAAAGGTTACTAATATATCTTTGGGCAACCACTGCTCTACATAAGAATAGCGGTAGGTCATGCCAATTTTTTCCATAACGCGGCTACTAGCAGGGTTGTTTATATCGTGGGTGGCGGTAATATAGCAAAAACCCGCCTTAGAAATGTGCCCGACAACAGCCTTAGCCGCTTCGCCGGCCATACCATTGTTCCAAAACTCTTTTCTAAGCCCATAACCAAAGTCATAGGGTTCCTTTGTTCCTATATTAACATAACCAATTGGCCTGTCAAGCTCTTTAGTGCAAATAGCATAGCGGTATGCTGTAGGTTTTTCATAATATTTTAAATAACTCTTTTCAAGAAACTCCTTCGCACCTTCAAAAGTTTCCAGAGGAAACCAAGGCAGAAACCTGTTTACTTCCTCATCTTTCATAAGCTCGAAAAAACTAGAAATATCATCATATCTAAACTTTCTTAATATTAGCCTTTTTGTTTCTATGGTTGGCGTATTTTCCTTTATTCTCATCGTAGTTTTTTTATATACCTATGTATAAAAAACCTATACCTTTCGTTAGAATCCTTCATTTTCTTGTACATTAGAAAGTAATTTTTCTTTACAAACTCTGCGTCAGCCGCAGTTATTTCTATTTTTGAATACCTTGCCCTGCCAAATATCTCTGCCGCGGTTTTAAGCTGAGTAGATGCAAGGGGAGTTAATTTTTCTATCCTTTTCGCATAACCTATGGCTGTCTCACTGGCCTTCATGGGTAAGCCGTAGAATGTCATCAAGCCAATTAATCCTTTAAACCCTTCCAACACAGCCGCTTGATAAAGGCTCCCGTTTATTATAGTGTGGCGTCTGTTTTCCTCCGCCTTTCTTATGAACATATAAGAACCCAGGGCAAGTGCAAAACTTAATGATACTATAAGGGCAGGGCTTACTTCTCTGCCGTGGTTTTCGTCCATAGCACCAATACCTGTGAAGGTACCACCCGCCGATTGGTCACTGTCTGTAAGATGGAAGAACCATTCCATCTCCAAATATTCCTCTTCCCACCAACCATCCCCGCCGTCGCGGTCGCTTAAAATAATATCTTCAAAAGGCTGATTCCAAAAAGATGGCGGTGTGGCCTCAAATATTATCCAGCCTAAACCTTCAAAATAAATTTCCGCCCAGGCGTGAGCGTTAACGCCATAGACGGCATACAGTCCCTCAGACACTTGCTCATTTGGTGTAATAAACCCTACGTTATAGCGGCTGGGCAGACCGATTACACGGGCCATTACCGCCATTGCCGAGGCGAAATATGTACAGTAGCCCTCACGCACATCAAACAAAAAATAATCAACAAAATCCCTGTCTTCAGGAAGGTGCCCGGGGGTCAGGCTGTAGGGCATAGTTCGCAGGTAATTCATTATGGCAGTAGCTTTTTCATAGTCGCTTTCATAACCCTCTACAATTGCAAGAGTGTGCTCAACCACCCTCTGAGGCAGACTGTTTGGCAAAGCAGTATAGTTTTCACGGGCAAATTTCGCATAAGGCAGCCTTATATCTTCGATAATGCGGCTTGTAATATTCTCAGGCATCACATAACGCGTGAAAACATTATCTTCTATTGTAGAAAAAGCATAACGTAGTTCATCACGCCGTTCTTCATAAAACCCACGGCGACTTTTTAACAATATGTGCTGTATATGCTCATCCTCTTGGTCTATAGTGTAGTTAATAAAGCTGTATGCGGCATTTCTGCGAAAGACAGGCGCAACACGAAGGTCAACACCACGCTGAAGCACTTCATAATCACCGTAAATATTAAGCTCCATAGAATTAGGCGGCCTGAATATTGTGCCGGTACGGGCACGGCCTATATTTACACTGACAGCACTCTGTCGGGTGTAATATCCAAACTCATCGTCAAATACAAATACACCATTGTGTGTGCGCCTTTCAATCTCAAAGTTGCGCATTCCCGTAAAATCAGGCTCCTCACGCTGCTCAAAATCATACTCATCATCAGAAGACACCCAAGAACTGCCTGTGTATATATTTTGAGTTGCACCGGCTAAGTAAGTTGGCTCATCAGCAAAAACCCACATTATAAAATCACCGTTGGGGCTTAAATTGCCGCCTAACAAACCATCTCTATTTTCAAAACCCAACCATTGTGAGGAAAAGTAACGCGGCATAAAAGGCTCTCTTATAACCCAATAAGCATCCTCATAAAGGGTTTCAAGCAGTCTGCGGCCTGCGCTGAAATCGGGCATTGGCACCATATTGGCCAGCGCTATAACCACAGCACATAAGGGAGCCAATACCAAAACTTTTGACGGGCTGTTTTTAGAGCGCTTAATAAATATTAAAAGCAGCGCCATCAAAAGCAGAAAAAACGAACCGTGCATACCTCCGGGAGAGGCAAGATTAACTGACATAAACACTCCAACGCCTATAGCAAATATAAGAGTGTAAGAAAATTTAAGCCTAAGCAAAAAAGCTGACAAAGCACTTATAGAAAAAGCAAGCATCCACAGCGCCCACCGGTTAAGCACTAAAGTAAAACTAATTTCACCTGTTACAAACCGCCAAGTTTCATAAATAGCCTCTGCATGAGCCATAAAAAAAGGCAAAGGCTCATTACTGCTCAATGAGCGATATACCGCAATAGCAAAAATAACCGCAACAGCGAAACTTAATGCCATAGTGTATCTATTGTAAAGGACTACAGCAGCAATAAGTACGCCGCAGAATGTCATAAAAGCCATTTGTGTAAAGCTTGTATCAAGTATAGTAAGGAAGATAATCCCGCTCATAAGGCTCAGGGAAAAAAGCCACCCCAGCAGCATGTTAAGGGCGTAGGATATGTTTTTATCGTTTAGCTTAAAAATATTTTGCATGACATCACCTGTCAGAAAGGTTAGGCAATGGCGCATAACCTATTTTAAGTCATTTTTTTATCGCTTTTTGCTTTATACTGAATCAACTTCACAAAAGACCAAGGCGAAGCCTTGAGAATTTTGTGAAGTTAGGTGAACGTCTCACAGCGGTATTGTGGAGCTGCTTCGCTGTGGCGTATCTTGCAAAGCAAGATTTTGCCGTTCGGCTTTTTTAAAGTTGAGCGACTTTAAAAATTTTCACGAAACCCGCACAAAAACCATTATGCAAAACATTCGCTACACTCGCACCGCTTTAAAAAAGTACTTCACCACAGGTTATGCGCTGTTACCACTAGATTCCCTGTTTTCCAAACTTACACCGTAATAATTAACCCCGGTTTCATCGAAATCTTTAGCTTTTTGCTGGTGGTTTTTTTCAAAGAAATGTATAACATTTACATCTAAACCATTTATTGCCATTGCTTTTAAAAAGGCCGACACTTTTTTATCAGGATTAGTTGTCATTACATAAAGGGCAGATATTAAGAAATTAGGGTTGTAGTATTCATTGAAGAGAGACTCAACTTCCAAAGCATCTATACGCACGGAAGATGCGGCAAAATAAAGCCTGTCAAACCCCGCACCGCCGGACTCATAAACCCTTGACGGAACTGCCCCGTCCATAAAGTCAAACATTACAGGGTAACTATCATCAAGGTTATATTTAATTATTGAAACAGCAGTTTCAACAAGCGAATCTTCCACAGCAGCCGGGTTTTCCAAAAAATCAGGGCTTTGCCTGTTATCTAATATTATTGCCGTAACCATTGTGTTAGCATGGTCAAAGTTTTTCACAAGCAGCTCATTTTTTTTGGCAGAAAGCTTCCAATGAACGCGCTTCATAGAGTCCGCAAACTCGTATTTACGTACATCTGTAACAGAAGAATAGTCCTCAAAAGAGGCTTTACGGCTTATTCCCGCTTCTTCTGAAGGGGCATAAGAAAAAAGTTCATCGGAAAAAGGCACTACATTAGGACAGACAATAAGTATTGCTGAATCTTTTATTTTTTTTCTGAGCTTCCATATTTTAAGAAAATCATACATTTCCACATACTCAAGGCCTATAGGTGAAACACAGCGAAAAAAACTCTTAACCTCACAACTAAAGCTAACTTTATCGCCTGCGTAAAGCTCAAATTCTTCCAAAGATTTCAGGAAAAAATCTGTGTCAGCTTTCCCATCTTCAGGCGCAGCGCCAAAAACCAAAGCCTGTGACGGCAGTATAAAGCCGGCTTGTACTATGCAGTAAGAAAAGTAACGGCACCATATTTTGGCACTGTAGTTTGTGTACTCACTCTTCATTATCATACCCTCCGAAAGCTCTTGCGAGCACTGAATGCCCAACCAGGAAACAAACAAAAGAGCAAGTGACACAAGAGCAATAAGCAGCAAAGCAACAAGCAGTACAAAAGAGCCGCGGCTTCCCGTAAAAGCCAGACTTATTAACGACAGCAGTATCATAAACGAATATATTAAACGGTTTTTTAGCAAATTAAGAGCCTCCCTAAAAGTAGGCCTTTCTTTTGACCTGCCCTCTAACCCGCTTCCGGCAGCCATGCGAGCAAATTTTCTGCTAGGCTAGGAAGCAGAAACCGCTAATACTAAAGCGAAGTATGGGTGTTTTCCGCTGACGAAGCTTAGCAGGCAATTTGCCGCAAGAGTGCCGGAATGGGGTTATAGGGCAGGTCTATTATATAACAGGCGCTTTAATTCCCTGCAAAATGTCAAAAATAATAGTTTCCGGGGTGATTTTTTTTAGCCTGGATTCATGAGAGGTTATAACTCTATGTGACAGAACAGGAACAGCAAGCTCCATCACATCATCAGGCAGGCAATAACTGCGGCCTTTAATATATGCATAAGCTTGAGCCGCACGGTGCAGGCACAAAGTTGCTCTCGGGCTTGCACCAAGGGCCAAGTTCCTCTGCTCTCTGGTGGCCCTTGTAACAGCCACAATGTACTCAGCCACAGATGGGTCTATATGTACATCCAAAATATCCTGCTGCATTTTTACTATCTCGTCAGATGAGGCAACCGTCTCCAAACTCCCAAGCGGCGTATCTTTTTTGTGCCGCTCAAGTATTGCCAGCTCCTCATCTTTATTTGGGTAGCCTATAGAAATTTTCATAAAAAACCTGTCAAGCTGCGCCTCCGGCAAGGGATATGTACCTAAGTATTCAATAGGGTTTTGGGTGGCAAAAACTATAAAGGGTGTTGGCGTTTTATAAATATTTCCATCCACCGTTACCTGGCTTTCTTCCATAACTTCTAAAAGGCTGGACTGGGTTTTGGGAGATGTACGGTTTATCTCGTCCGCAAGAACAAACTGGCTCATTATAAGCCCTGTGTGATATTCAAAGTCACCTATCTTTTGATTGTACATGGAAAAGCCTGTAATGTCCGAGGGCATAATGTCCGGCGTAAACTGTATGCGCTTAAAAGAACAGTCAACAGACTTAGCCAAGGCAGATATAAGGCTGGTTTTGCCTACCCCGGGCATGTCCTCTATAAGCACATGGCCGCGGCTTAAAAGTGACACTATCACAAGCTCTATTGCCTTTCGCTTTCCAATTATTACCTTTTCAACATTGTCTATAATGCTCCCAAGAACCGCGGGCGTGTTGCTCATAAGCGCCTCCCTTACCCTTAATTTTAGTCGTTTGGCAATGGTGCCGTTTGCGCAAGTTGGGTAGTATAGTGAATCAACTTGAAAACAGTCCAAATGAATTTATTCATTTGGATAGTTGGAAGTTGATGAACGCCCCAGCATGAGCATTTTTGCTTTTGCAAAAGTGCGAATGGGGGCGTCATTTAAGACCGTTTTGGTCTTAAACGACTATAGTATATCACAGATACGTTTAATGTTCAATGCTTTTGTGGCCGGGTAAGCAAATGAACCCCGCCGGGTTAAATGGCCGGCGGGGTAGTTGGGGTTTTGTGAGTTTAGTTTTGAATAAGGTTTAGTAAGAATTCGTAGCTAATCATATACACTTCTGATGACTCAAAAGGATTTTCAACACTACCGCTTACTGCGGCTACCACTAAATTATCTCCATCCGTCACGATGTGACTAAAAAGGCTAAAACTTTCGTGTTCTTGGAGAGGTAACGTACCCCATGCAAAAGTGTCTTCTTCAATGTCTAAGATGCTAAAACGTTTCTCTATGTGTGAATCAAAAAAATAGTATCTTTCTTGGGTGTTTTTTGCATTATAAGCCAGATACAATTCATAGTCTATAAATATTGGCTCTACCATACCATTGCTGATTCTTGCTACTATACTTACACCGCTCATATTTTGTATATAAAGGTGACTATCACCAAGCATTTGAAACTGTGCAATAGAATTACTGGAATCAACAGGCATAGGCCTTCTTGAATCAGAAGGGCTTTTTATTTCATCACTAAACTCCAATCTGCCTAAAATATTATCTCCGCCGCTGTCATAAATTTCAATATATACATCTGCTCTTCCGTCGTGGTGGCGCTCCGTCATCAGGTATAGTTTTCCGTTGCTGGTGGCAAAAGCTTTTATTCTTTCACCTTCCCCCTGAGCTTCGCCGCCTCTTGGAACATATATATTCGGGTCAACTGTGTCTATTAGTTCTTTTAATATTATCGTTTCCAACTCTTTTGTATTTTCGTTGTATCGCTCTATTAAGGATAATTCTAAGCCCTCTTCACTTTTTCCATTACTAAATAAATACACTTGCTCAGAAGTAGTAGAAACAGTAGCAAGAGGATATCTGTTCAATGCTGAAAAGACACTTTCAACACCGCCATTTTCTAAATCTATAGCAAAAAGATGAAGCCCGCTATTAAATACTGCAATAGTATAATAAGCAATGCTGTTGTTTAAAGAAGGGCGGCCAAATGTCATAAGCCCACCATCAATAGAACCTAAAATAATGCTTTCTCCTGTGTTTGCATTATACTTGCCAAAAAATTGCTGCCCGTTCTCCTCGCTATAGCTGTCAAATAATATAATATTTCCGTGCAAAAGTATCGGCCAACCAGCCAAGCTTAGGTTTTCAAGCAAACTGATTTCACCCAAATCTCTTGTCACAATATTATTGTCATTGGCAATCGCATTGTCAGCAATTGCAATATTATAAAATAAGATTACTGTAAAAATGGACATAACCACAAACACAAAATATATTCTTTTGTTCTTAATCATAAATATATACTCCTTTAGGCTTGTAATTATCATATTAAATATGGTAGCCTAACAGTTTAATTTATACTGTTCGGCTACCATATTTATTACTCACTTTATTACCATATTATGCTGGTATGCGCATTAAATATCCTGCTTGGAGTTTCATCATAGAAAGTATATCCAGGCATCGGATCCAGAATACCAACCATGCTAAAGTCATTGCGATAGTCAACCGGTATAACTGTATGTCCGTATGTCCTGTACCTCCATATTCCTGGATTACCTGTTGGGTTATAAATCCTAATAATTGCCGGTTTATCGTAATATGAAATGGAACTTTCTATTCGTTGCATCAAAATCTGCTGAGTAACTTGTGAACCTATATAGTATGGCCAAGTTTGTTGGCTATTCAAGAATTCCTGTATCCGATAAGTCGCCGTTCCATCTATACCGGGTGTATTACCGGTACCCATCCATGAAGCAATTAAATGTTGGCTTGGAGCCATACCATTAATATACGTTAAAACGGACTGCACAACTGCCGGAGCACAATAAATATCATTGAGCTGTTCAAAACGGCGAATGCCCCCACGCAAACCTATCCATTGAACATATCTCGGAGAAAGCTCTAATCCTCTCTCAGCCTGCACCTGTTCTACAATAGCTTGGCGCCTAGCAACTTCTTCCTCCGGCATTGGAATATAGTTCCCACTTTCATAAACACCACCGGCTACACCATTGCGACTGGTGGGAGCACTACGGAGCATTTCCCCCATATTTCTTTCATACTCTTCTCTCTCCCTAGTCATATCAACATCAATTACTCTCGTTCTTCCTGCCATTGCAAAAGTAACGGTTGAAAGCGGTGTAACCATAGTAACTGCTAATAAAGAAGCAGTTACAGCAAAAGCAAATTTCTTAACTAGTTTTTTCATTCGTAAACATCCTTTCACATAAGTATTTTAGTGTTTTTGTCTTTCGTTTTCAACCACAAACTTATTAAAACTTATAAACCTTCAAAACCCACCATCTCCCCAAGTAAGTTTTACAGACAGCATATTACTTTTAGTTCTGCCTGATAAAGTAATAATACCCCCCCGTATTGTTTTGTCAATAGTAAAATGAAATATTTTGTCTAAATGTGACTTGTTTTTGCCAACTATTCTTGTATATTGAATTAACTATAAAACAAAAAAAGAGGGGTTATCACCCCTCTACTCTAAGCAATCTAAGCCCATTATCATACACTAAAAACTCCCCGCCCCTTACCTCGCCAAACCACACGCCGCTTTTGTTCATTTGAGGCACACAAAACTTATCTGCCCCGCTAAAATCAAAGCTCAGGTATACAAAACTGCCTACAGAACCGCCCGGCCTTGCCCCGGCAGAGAGGGAAAAGCGCCTTATTGCCTTGCCGTAGGTTTCTCCGCCGTCTTCTGCTACTATCAGGCTGCGCCCGTCGCTGCCAAAGACTGCGTTGCGGGTAATAAACCTGCGCTCTGTGCCAAATACAGTGCTTCTATTCATGGCTACAATTGCGTCGTTTGCAATGTCCAGCTCTTGGGGGTAAATGTTAAGGCTCTCCATTGTTTCCAGGTCCAGAACCCCAAACAGCATAGAATCATTTTGCGAGGCCACGCTCAAGTAGTACAACAGATACCGCCCGTCGGCGGTTATGTCTTTAAGGGCAAGATAGTACAGGCGCTCATCATAATCAAAGTCCAGTTTGCGGGCAGCTCCTCTTTCATAGACATAAATTCCCCAAAGCGGGTTATTTGAAGGCCCCACAACTGAGAAGAAAATCCTCCCGTTTCTTTCTATAATTTTATAATCAATAAAACCTCCGGCCTCCGGCTCAAAAAGATAAGTAACTTCTGTGCCGCCTAAATCCGCCGAGGCAAGCCAGTTGCCCATAAGTGTGCGCCTGGCAAAATAGACTCTCTCGGAATCGTCGGAAAATGTTGGCAGAGTGTCAATTATATAAACCCCTTCCGGGCCCATATAGCGGGCAAAGTCTGCCCCTGGGTCTGTCAGGTTATATATGCGGTTTTCGGGGATATTGCATATGAAAATAGACGAATCTGAAACAAATTCCTCTGCCCCTGAATTGAAAAATGCCAACATGGTCTCATCAGGCGACCAGGCTATTTTTCCCGGGTCTATCAAATAGTTGACAGGAATGCGAAAGGAGGCTCTGGGCCTGAACTCTGAAAGACTAAGTTCATAGACATCTATGTTTCTACGCCCTTCCGCTTCTATATAAACGGCCACAAAAAGCCCTGACGGTGAAAGGCTCAGTGCCGCCCCGTCGGCTACATCCAGGCTCTCAACATAGGCAGTGTTTAAAGCTCTCATGGCATCCTGCCTTATTGCCGCTGCCCGCTCTGCGGAAGTATTAAGTGCAAAACTTTCCATATATATATTGTAAAGCTCAGCCTGTGCGGCAGAGTTTCGCTGACGGGAAAGAAGGCTTTCAAGCACCTGTGCGGCATTTTCAAAAAGCCCATCCTCCCTGTAGTGAGCGGAAAGCCTAAAATATGCATAGGAATCATTGGGAGTCAGTTTTATTAGCTCACGCAGGGTTTCTCTATACATGAAATCGTTGCCCTCATGCTGCCAAACATCTGCCAGCAGCCTGAGCCTTAGTGGGGTCATCTCCTCATTTTCAGCTGACAAATGCTCTCTGGCTCTTTCAAATTCCCCAATATTTAAAAGGGCTTCCCCCATAAATGTGTTTAGCTCTGCCCCTCTTACTCCTGCTACCCTTGCCTGTGAAAAAGCCGTTACCGCTTCACCATAGCGCATATTTTCTATATAATCCCGCCCTATATCAAACATTCTGCGCCCATAAGCAGGGATGATTAGAGTAAATGTTAATACACAGGCAATAATTATACCTGATACAACCGGCACAAACTTAGCAACTTTTCTATAATAAGGGCTAATATATTTTTTAGAGTGGCATATTTTATCAGTAGCCCGCGATATTGCCGGAGCAGTTTTTTCAAAAAACTTTGAAAACCCTGGCAATATACCGCTTTTCTCAGCTTTTCTGCCGCAATTTGGACAGTATTTTGAAAGCATGTCCATTTTTTTGCCGCATGATGTACAAAACATATTTACGCCTCCTAAGCGGGATTCTTTTCTAAATTTCATCCAGCCTAGTATTTCCAAAATTTAACCAAAAATGCATCAAATTCCAATTCTGGTTAAAATACATTCCACCTGCTATATAGATAAATCACTTTAAAAACGAGCAACGCAAGCGTTGCAGTTTTAAATTCATTTCACTATATAAACAAACAAAAACCCATTAAAACCATGTTTTAACGGGCAATAGTAAAATGTTTTTGTGAGTTAACTCGCGTGCCTTTGCAAATTATAGTTAAATTCTTTTGAAACAGTATCAAATTATTGCTTGCAATTAATTTGATACTGTTTCAAAAGTGGGCTGCGATGCGCAAGCTGCGCAGCTTATCCTTACAAAATAGTACCATGAATG
>Ga0131853_10015077_pt1 | contig 14144 bp, 10 predicted proteins | sample TergutLab28metaG_FD_92764 | JGI IMG/M metagenome (GOLD analysis project Ga0131853, IMG submission 92764) | Labiotermes labralis P1 segment gut microbial communities from Petit-Saut dam, French Guiana - Lab288 P1 (version 2) (version 2) | ecosystem: Host-associated > Arthropoda: Insects >... | reverse complement strand
GAGTACATGAAAACCATTTAGCTTTTAATCTCAAACAGCATATTCTTTCATTTATAATTTTGAAATCTTTAACATATTTTAAAAATTCTCCATTTACATAAAAACTGCAACCAAATTCGTGTTTTTTACTTTCTAATCCACTACTGAATAAAGTAAATTTATCAAATTTCCTGGAGCGCTACTACATCAAAGTCTAAATTTGACAATTCATTATGGAGCACTTTTAATGCTCCTGACCAAAATAAGCTTCTTACATTCCATGTTCCAATTTTCATATTCTTTTTACAAATCCATTCATCATCATTTATCCCTTCCTTCTGAGGTTCCTTCGAGAAATTTGTATCCGTATATTTTTTACTTAGCTGGGGGATTAGCCCATCATAAAACCCTCAAACTGAAGGGCCAGGATTTTTGATCAGGGTTTACTCCCTTACATGACTTGCTTTCACCACAGCTTCCAGAGTGTCATCTACCCTTGGTCTGATTTTGGAGTGTCCTTCTCCTAGGAGGGTTGCAACCAAGCTCAAGGGTCCCTCCTACTCAATCTGATAGACCCTTATGATCGGGTCCATCATACCCCCTCACTCTTTCTGCTCGGTGACCCATGCTGCTGAAGGGTTTGGTTACCTCAGCCTTAGCATGGGTTACTCACCTTAACAGGACTCACCCCTAGTAGGCAAGAATAATAATAATAATAATAATTGGGTTCGAGCCCTTCCGGGCCCGATGCACCTAGGGTTTAAGACAGGCCCCTTGTACCCCATACTTTATATTAAATTATGGGGGCCCTGTTCCTTGAACAAATTTCCAGATGGCCCCCCATGCCTAGTTTACTGATGTCCTCCAGGTCCAAAAAGAAGGAACCCAGATATAAAGGTCTAAGATGCCTTCTACCAGAGTTCCACCTGACTGGAGCCCTCCGTAGAATCCTTACTGGAGTCCCCTACTGCGGAGCTCTCCTTAAACTCTAATTTACTCTCAAACTCACCTCTGGGTCCAAAATGAAGGAACCCAGGTACAAATGTCTAAGTCACTATATATAGATGCCGTCTACCAGAGTTCCACCTAACTAGAGCCCTCTGTGGAATCTTACTGGAGTCCCCTGTTGCGGAGCTCTCTTTAGACTCTAATTTACTCTCAGAGGGGAAGAATATATGGTCCACCAAAAAGAGCCCCTATATTTGGCAAGGCTAAATACAACTGGGGGCTCACCCGGTATCCCAGAGGGTGCCGTTAAAGACAGACTCACCCACTGCCACTCATCCCTTAGGCACGACACTCACACCATAGGACTGGGGATTGTTTTTCAATGTTTGCTCCTTTAGATCCGCTGTGTTCTGCACAACAGGGTCACCACTTGTAGGATGTGGCTCTTCACCACGCACAGACGGTCTTGGATGAAGAGAGGCTATAATCCACATCTACTGCCCATGGAGAGTAGCTAGAGCCCTCCTCAGGCCACTATCATTCGCTCTCGGTAACACGGTGACCCTGGTACATCCCGACCAACTCCCCTTGACCCCACTAATAGGCAAGAGTGGGGTAGGAGTGGAGAGGTTTGTAGATTTTCATCTTCATGTTGAAAATCTTACTAGGTATCATGTAGCTTCACATCACACTCCCATATGGGTCCCATGGAGTCAATTATTGCTTTATAAATAATGGGACTTACCATTTCCTACATCGTACTGTACTCCTATCACAGTACTAGTTTTGTGTTGTCAGTGAGTTAAAGGTTTGTGAATTCTGAATATGTCTTACATTTATTAGCTATACTTTTTGCTATGTTAAATTCCATTTTATTCTTACTGTTGTCTAGTGCTGTTTGTTCTCTAAGAGTGCCAAAGCATAAATGGAAATTTAGGGATGATCTGCAGAAAAATTATTAGTGTTCTCTGAGCAGCCATAATGAATAGCAGGCTGAGTGTAAAATTTGTTTTCCAGGAATATTTGTATGAGTCACTAACAAAGGACTGTTAGACCTGGAGGCACATGTGGTATTAGCAAAATTCAAAAAGAATATTTAAAGTGTAAGCAGTTCATCAAAGATATGAAACTCCTATGTGCAATGGGGCTCACAAAGTCATGACATAGCATTTTGTTGTGTGAAACACCACAGCAGTGACAAATTGATGGACTGCAACAGTGGTACAATGAACAAATTTTTCTTGTTTCAGAAACAGCCCAAACACTTCAAAGTGTGTGCACAAAAACTGAGGCAATTATTATTAGTATAATCTCTCCTATTGCATTTCTAGTTTTGTGTGTGTGATTACATGGCGGTTTTCTTACAGGAGGGTGGGGTGGATGTTGTGGAGTGGTAATGATACAGTCAACCTTCCTGCTGTTAAGATTTTTGCAGTACTGGTTCAGTATTTTGACTGCAACAAACTTGGGTTTCATAAAAAATGACTGGATATTCAAAGCAAACCAAATTAACTACCACACACCATCACAGAATATTCATGGGACACTTAAAAAGAGAGTGACCTGTTTCGGAGAGTGTGTATCATATTCTGGCGTTAAGTATTATACAAAGTTTGGTGGTGTGACATGCATGTCCACAAATAATAATTTTCCCAAGTTGAAGTTTTCAATAGAGGTTAGTGTGGGTTGCCCAGCTCATATCTTGAATATTTGTAGCAACATGGGATGGCCACTTTAGACTTTGTCTTAAAATGTGTAACTACTTTTATGTATCCACAGTGATACCTGAATTGCTGATAGATTTTTGTAGTCTTGTGGACTTTTAATATAAACTTATGTTGTGGCACTCTCAGACAAGGTGCCTGTCACTTATTCCTGAAGTGGAACAATTGTTAGGGATGTTTCCTGCATTGTTATGTTTCTTTTTCACTCAGTGGAAATCACACCTTTAGCTGGGTGTAATGCCTCCTCTAGAAACCTGTCTGCACACACATGGAATATGCAAAAAATATAGAAGACAACTATACTGATCAGCCTGCTAAAAACTGTGTGACACCTGACCACATCCATGAGTTGCCTCTGTTGAACTGCCATGAATGGAAACGACTCTTTTCCAAAAATGTATGTACATGCAACATGTTTTGTGCAATGTTATAGAATGCAATTATGTAACTAAAGTGTTGATTCTGTGGTCCTGTGGTTTTTACGCTTATGCATACATTTTATTTATATATATATATATATATGTGTGTGTGTTCGCCGACCGGCGGCGGCCGCTCTGTCGGTATAGTTCGCGTGCGGACTAAGGCCACGGAGTTTAGATATGTGTGTGTGTGTGTGTGTGTAATTGCTCTATTATGCATATATATATATATATATATATATAATAGAGCAATTATATACGTATAGAAATGTATGTACCATTGGCACACCGGGGGGGGGGGGCTGCAGCCCAACGGCTGCCCCCCTCCCAAAGGCAATATCTAAAAAAACAGATTTCGTAGACGTGATGATATCAAAGGTTTTACATAATTTACATTTCAGCCTAAATCAGCCACTGAAATTGGCTGATGAGTAGTACATTGGAATACTGAAAAATGTAAGAAAAACTTATAAATATATTGATTTTTTTGTTAGTTTTAATGTTCCCTGTAACCTAGCTAGACGTTGGCTTGGAGATTGTGATATGATTTTCATAACATAGTTTTCAAAATCAAACCTAAATTATATATAAACTCAAGTTCAGCCAGACCCAAAGAAATTTCTAGTTACACACCTGCATTGGAAGCCGCTGCACCCACTGTATTCATAGACTGGCTATGGGCCTGATTGCAACCACTTGTTATAATTGTCAAATTTTTTTAAAACACTTTCATTGAAACATATTTGTGGCACATTCTCTCCTTCATGAATATGTTTCAAACACACATCAAAGGATACAGAGTGAAGGAACATTAGCTGTTGTAATGCAGTTTATTCCATAGACTGTTCAAATATGAGCGGTGTACCAGACCAGCTTCATGATTTGTGACATTACAACAAAAGAATATGCTGTCACAGATGTTGTAAGATGGCTATGAAAGGGAGTGCAACTAGTTGTACCACCATATTGAGGAACTTATCATTTTATTATTTTGATGTTTTGCTGACCGTGCATCTCAGTATATTTATCTCAGTAATTAACCAACTTGATGCACAAAATTTTTGTTTTTCAATAAGTTTATTTCATGCCTCTACATGTTTCGAGCACATGTGCTCATCATCAGGAGGTCAAAATTGCATTACACAGCCCCTGGTATCATCATACCTATAGGTGTGATGATACCAGAGGCATGAAATAAACTTATTGTAAAACAAAAATTTTGTGCATCAAGTTGGTTAATTACTGAGATAAATTATCATTTTATGTTCAGAGTGCTTAAGTATGAAAGTTAAATAGTATGACAAATTGTCTTCTTTTCATTGCCCAAGCTTAAGTAGTGTAACATTGTGAGACATTACAGAAAACGAGAAAAATTCAAAGTTTTTCTATAGTCCAACATATTATGGGCAGCATATTTTATGGCAGGTATTAATGTTGCTAACCTTGCCAAAGACATTTTTACTAGTGACCAGCGGGACATTTGCTATTAAACTTCTTTCAGTTTTCTATTTTCTGCCATTCCATTTCCACCCATACTCTCTGCTATGTTCTCAAAACCTTGTATTTACTCATATTAATACCTGCAGAATTATGTTTCTTTGAGTTGTATTTCTCTGCTGTTTCTAATGTATCAGTTGACATCCTTATCTCCTGATTTATTAGTCATATGCTTATCTAAAAGTCAGTAAACAATCCAGAAATTCATCCCCATGTTTTTGTGTACACACAATAGCCCTCAAGTTCATTTCAGTTTTATTTGTCACTTGTACCTAGTTGGAGTATCATTTGGAGTACAGCCTGCCTTAGTTAGGTTGTGAGACTTGAATTCACTTTTTCAGATTACCTACTGATCATAATCATAATTATAAGCATAATCATTTATTTAGTATCCCAGAGATCCACCAGAGCAGATATAGAACTTGTCATTAGATAACAACAGGCATGGTACAAAATAAGTCTCGACAATAAGATACGTATGATAGTGATTTGTGATTATAATACATAAGTAAAACAAATCAAGTTTATACAAGGAAATTTGATCAGTTCAGTATATACAATAAATGAATACATACATAATGTACCTAGACAGAACTTAAAAACAATTCAAGAGTACTTACACGATGCTGAACCCCGGGTTGTCACAGTGGTAGGCTTCCGTCTTTAAATTCTTATGAATTTTAGAATTATTTTGCTGTTGAAACTGTTTATATTTGGCTTTGAACAAATATCCACCTAAATTTCTTATTTGAGCTTTGTTAGTACATTTTAATATTTTCATGTAGATTATCTCATTGTCCTTATTTAACTATTTTTGATTAAAAATTTTGTAGGTTGTGAGAATAGGTTATGGAAATAACTGGTCTAGGATAATGTCCATTGATACTAAGCAAGTTGTCACAAGTAGTAACACCTCTGAATTGTGTTCAACAGACACACATTTTTAATCACAAGTGAGGCACCAAATGCCCTGCATGTCTTTTGTAAATTTCCACACCCCATCAAGACAAGTTCTAGTACAGAACTTTAAACTGTTCCATTTTATCTCCTTCATTTCACTTACAATTCATTATTCACTATTATGTATTCATTTGACCTTTTATCTTTAGTCCTACATGAAGACTCTCTAACTCTATTCAAAAATGTTTCAAGATAACAAATTTTATCCTTTATGTAAAATTATATTTTGTTATGTTTTATTGAATGTGCAAACCCAAATGTTGTTTTCTTGTACAGAAACTTATGTTATGTGTTGTAACAGCTAAATAGTTGCTGCATTGCTAACAATAAAATTGAGGGAGGTACTGAACACAATATCACTAAAATACATGTCACATAATGACTTTCTTATGATGTGAGCATTCTGGTCTGAGTTACTGATAGTACTGTTAAATTCACATCCTAACTTATTTACTTACTTAATTACTTACTTACTTACTTACTTACTCACTCACTCACTCACTCACTTATTCCATGGAGCAGAGCCCTTCTTGAGAAACTGACTGGTTCTCAGCTAGTCAAGAAATTCCCCACATTTTATGGAACCTGAATGTTCATTACTGAATTTACAGGAGCCCGCCACCTGTCCCTGTCCCGATCCAGATCAATCCAATCCGTGCCTCCCCCCCCCTCCCAATTCCACTTCCTGAAGATTCATCTTAATATTATACTCCCATGTACGCCTCAGTCTTGCATGTGGTCCCTTTTTGTTTCAGGTTTCCCCACCAAAACCCTGTGTGCACCTCTCCCCTATAAGTGCTACATGCCCCCTCCATCCCATTGTTCTGGATATGATCACCTGAACAATATTTGGTGAGGAATACAGATCATTAAGCTCCTCATTATTTACTTTTCTTCACCCCCTTGTTACCTCATCCCTCTTAGGCCCAAATATTCTCCTCAGCACCCTATTCTCAAATACCCTCAGTCTACGTTTCTCCATCATTGTGGGCAACCATGTTTTACACCCATACGAAACAACAGGCAAACTTATATTTCTGTGCATATTAATCCTTATATTTTTGGATAGCAAACTGGAAGATAATAGATTTTGCACTGAATGTTACCAAACATTCCCTGACTTCAGTCTGCTCTTAATTTTTTTACTGAACGGAATTTTGATTCATTAGGGTTGTTCTCAAATATTTGAACTGTTCCACCCTATCAAGGGAAATATTATTAATCTTTATATCGTGACATCGTCCTGCATTCTGACCTCGAGACATGACCACGTACTTAGTTTTATCAGCAACAATGGTTGCACGAACGCGTCGCACTGTTATGTTATGAGTACATTGGCTACCTTGTTCTTCTAAACAGCCCGACTGTGAAGCGAACGTATGCTTCATGAGTCAGCCCAAGACAACGGGATGAGCCTCCGGCTCGTCTGCCAGATTCGACACTCACATGTCACTGTGTTACAAGTTTATTGTTGTTGTTGTTGTTGTTGTAACCATCGCAAAGATATTGTGATGCAGCATATGCTTCTTGTATTTGTTGTTACTTTGCTTATTTTCATTCTGTTGCGAGTTATGGAATAATTCTCTGAGGAAATTCCTCATACAATAGGAAGATACTCAATTTGCAGAAGAAAATAATCAGAATTATGATGGGTGCACACCCCAGAACTTCAGGTAGAAAACTATTTAAAAAATTAGAGATTTTATCAGCCCCAATCCAATATATATACTCATTGATGAGTTTTTTTTATTGGCAATCAGGATAAATTTCTGACTAACTCGTCAGTACATAGTATAAATACAAGAAATAAACACCATCTACATAGACCTATTGCTAACCTGTCTTGCTTTCAAAAAGGCGCATCCTACTCTGGGATCAGAATTTTTAACAAACTACCACAAAATATTGCAAGCCTAAGGAATGAAAAGCCACAGTTTAAAGTAGCCCTAAAAGTTTTTTTATATGCACACTCCTTTTACTCCGTGGATGAATTTTTTGCATGTACAGACGATATGTAAATTCTTACACTGTAATACTTTTATATGTTTGTATGCTTTTGTATGTTTTTGACATGTTGGACATCTTATTGTCTGATGACAGCCTCAGGGATCTGTGGAATGTATGTATGTATATATGCATGTATGTATGTATGTTATTCCAACTGCTTGTTAAGACCCATACGGTACAGTGGCAGTGAAAGTCTTATTCTAGGGGTTTCAGACAGATAACTGTCAGGGTAGCCAGATGCAAAATTCTCATGGCGATGACTACGGAAATTACCGGACTCTTTAGTGTTAACGCTGTGCAGTTTCGCAGGCTGCAGTGAAACGCTTGAACTTAAGCGAAATCCGCCAGACTTTTTGTAGCACAAATACAAAATATCAACCTAGCAGGTCTACCTTTTCGGTAGAGACAAACAGCCCGCCCATGTCTCTATGCTGACTTGTAGCGTACGCAGGTGGCTTCAGTTTGGTTAACATTCGCTCCTAATAAATTATGATTCCCGTATGGTGGCCGAGAACAAGAATAGCCCCAACGCGGTCCACGTGTGTCGTAAGAGGCGACTAAAATGGATACCCAGTGCGTTGTCTTCGGGGGACATAAATACGGAGGCCTGATCCACCAGTCTGTGGTTGGGCGTGAGGCTGACTCCCTCGCCGTGTAAAACTATTGTCATGAAACCCCAAGAGATGCAAAAAGCGTCGTTGGAGCGGTCAGGGCAGAAACCAGGTTGTAGCACCAGTAAGATGATAATGATGGTAAATTATGTAGTCCTACGTAGGGGAATTTTGATGCTCGAACAAACAGTTTCCTATTCCATACTGCTCGTCATTAGTATTTTACGTTCGTCCATAATTTACAAAGTCCCCTAGGAGGTCGTCCACCACGTCTAATATTGTAGGAGGACAAGGGCCTTCTTTACCCATACGCTTCTTCGGCGGTGTAGTGTTTGTTCGGCATTAGCACGTGCTGGCAACGTATTCCTGCTTCCTACTCAGCAGGAGCACTGAACTGAAAATATATACTTGATCAGATGGAAGCGTCTTGTCTATTATTGTAATATCAGGAAAGTTAGTCATTATTTACGTTCGGACGCCACACAATATGACAGGCTACAGCGATGGGCAAGCAGAAGCAAGCTGTAACGACGTAGGACAACAACCCTGGCTCACATGAGCGGAAGAATGGAGTGTAATGGTTCTGAATAGTTGTGGGTGCGAACTGAAGAAGGAAGGCAAGGATCTAGATTCATCGCTGCCACCTGCGTTATAGTTCAATGCCACGTGCTGTTCCTAGAGAAGGAGACTGCCTGCTGGCAGGTGGAGTGGACAAAGAAACGCGAGGGAAAGAGGCAGAGACTGCTCCCAGAGGTTCTAATGATGTCCAACTACAGTAGACCGACGCGACTGGAATATACTGCTTCTATACCGCTTGTGTGTCTGGAGATGCGTTCAGTTCGTTGTCCTGGTGTAACCGTTTTGAAGACCAATGCTTGCGGAAACGTGACCTGCTTTGGGTTTAGCCCATCTTGCTTGGCAACACTCTGCATAGCTGTACGGTACTTGTCTTCAATGCGGATCGCAGTTGCCCGGATTCCCTGTACTAGAAGTATACAACAAAACACACCTCGCATGTACTCAGAAGTTTCATGGGGATGTCTACCAGGATAAGTAATGGGGCTACGAGTATCTTATGGTCGCACGAAATCTTTAGGGGCCAGTCCCAAACGACGCCTAGACGAAGTGAATTATTTTCCTCTGCTTTGGCTCAGAAGTTTCTTACTCCAATACTGGTACTGTACCATCCTTGTTAAGAAACACACAGTCTGTCCCATCCGAAGACTGTCTTACATTTCATGCAGAGCGTGTTTGTGTGTTTGCTTTTCTTGCAAACTATTGCAAGGATTATATCGTTTTCCGTTTTTGACATGAGTATTCTTTGTACTCACGCGAGATTTTAAGATCTCACAGCAGTGCTGATGAAAATTCCAGTCTCCTGGGATATGGTGCCGTGCCGATTGGGATGTAGTTGCCGGCGATTCGGACAGTCTGGCTGCCACCATCTTCAGGGTCCAAGTATTCCAAGAAGATATTGTGAGATAAATGGAAAACTTTTCTCAGGTTGCTTAGACCCTGAAGACGGAGGTGGCAAGTTTCTCCGAAACGTCTGTAATTACCAGTCGACACGACGTCATGTAAGAGAGCACTTCAAGCCTCATGTTGTACTTCATTAATTGCTGTCATAATAGTCCATCATTTTTAGGTTTGTTCAACAACTGAGAAGTGTGGGCAGTGTATGAGCAGTTGCGCCATGTCTATCCGTCTCCTTGTCCGCACGGAACAACGCAGATCCGCAGGACGAACTGCCATGAAATTTCAGTGATATTATGTTTACTAAAAATTTGGATAGTTTCTGATTTTGGCCACAATCGGGAAAAAATGAGACATCTTACTCTAAAAGAGGTCATCCCGTTATGTTATTAAGAATATAACTTGTTTATTGTAATCTTACAATATGTCTTCCGTCAACACAACAACATTAGAATTAATGTATTATTGCAACATGCTTCGACTCAGGAGAGTCATCTTCAGGCTGATAATTTAAGAAACGTTAATACATTTTACCCTTTACAGTATTATACATATAACTTTTGCATTAGGGGATCCCATATGCGCATAGTATACTCTCATCTAAATAAGTAAAAAACCAGGTTTTCTACTCACACTATGTTATGCATATGGGATCCCTAATGCAAAAGTTATATGTATAATACTGTAAAGGGTAAAATGTATTAACGGTTCTTAAATAATCAGCCTGACGATGACTCTCCTGAGACGAAGCATGTTGCAATAATACATTAATTCTAAAGTTGTTGTATTGACGGAAGACACATTGTAAGATTAGAATAAACAAGTTATAGAGACATCTTACATTCAAACCTACGAACATTTATGTTTTTGGTCATTGTCTCTATCCTGGGCCAGCCCAATCCAGTCCATATACCCATATCCCACCGCCTGGAGATCCATCCTAATATTATCCACCCATCTACGCCTAGGTCTCCCAAGTGGTCTCTTTCCCTCCGGTTTCCCCACCATGACCCTATACACCCCCCTCTCCTCACCCATACGCGCCACATGGCCAGCCCATCTCATTCTTCCCGATTTTATCACCCGCACAATATTGGGTGAGGAGAACAAATCATTTAGCTCCTCGTTATGCAATCTCCTCCATTCCCCCGTTACCTCGTCCCTTCTCGGTCCAAATATTCTCCTCAACACCATATCCTCAAACACCCTCAACTTCCTTTCCTCCCGCAATGTCAGCGACCAAGTTTTAGTTCGCTTTTACTATTAAATTTTCAATTGAAAGCTTTTGGTTGATTTTCATATGCACTTACGGCGCTCGCGCGTTAAATCTACATTCTGTTAATAAGTAGCCTAAATTAATAATAATAATTACCAGTAGCAGTAGTAGTAGTATTATTAGTAGTAGTATTAGTAGTAGTAGCAGTAGTAGTGCTGTAGTAGCAGCAATAGTAGTTGCGTTATCAACAATATAAAAACCCTTAAAGCTATGTAACATGATAAACAAATATAACGTAAACAAATCTGTTCACTGGTCTTCATATTAAATTTAATGTGTAATAGCGTCTTTAAACAGTGGTCATACAAATTTACCAAGTACTATCTTTTTAGTATACGTGCTCACAATAGATAAAGCCCCCGTTCTTAGGATAATAGAATTGATATCGTGTAACAAATATCTGATGATATGTTAATGTATCCCGCACCTTCCTTTTTGCCTTTAATGCCATAATTTTGCTTGTTCAGAAGCATAAAAAAATTAGTCTATCATTAGAGTTCCGTCACGCGGTTTATCCAGCCCCGTTTCCTGTGGATTGAGAGAAACTAACTTCAGCTATCATGTCTGTTTTGCCGACAATTACAGTTCTTTCTTCTTTGTTTACAGCTCTCTGTCTTTAATGTTTGCCGCAAAGATAATAAACACGATATAAGAAATGATATTATAGCAGATGAAATGGATACAGCTGGAAAATACATGATAGTATTGTAACTTAGGGACATTATTTTGTATGTCCAATATGTTAGTCACTTCCCTTCGCCTCTCTTATACAAATAAGCCCACTCAGGGGCTAGCCTACAGGCCCATTGTCGTAGAGATACTGTCAGGTCTGCATGCTGCACGCATTTGAATCCATGTAAGACAAAGGTACAGATCGTGCAACCAGAATGAATTTTGTGGAGTGGTACCTTCTTGGATTACATGCTACAGGAAGAGCGATGAAGCTTGGTTTCATTTTAGCGGATACTGGAACTCAGAGTAAAGGATTCTGGTCAGCAGATTATCCCCTGTTACTATATGAAGTGCCACTACACAATGATTATGTTAGTGCTTGGTGTCCTGTAATTGCAGCTAGGAGCAACACATCTACACCAATGTCACAACTTTCTGACACGGGGAGAATGATCAGCTTGGTGAGCAACCTCTACGTTTGGCAGATCTGAAACCGTGAGGTTTTTACTTGCGGGGGGCATGTTACAGGATAAATTATATAGTAAAATTCTTCGCAGTGGGGACGATGTGAAAGAAAATATTCAAAATCCAGTGTTACAAATTTCTCCAGCACATCTTCGACATGTAATGATCAATAGGTTTATGAAGTTCATTCACCAACAAATGCACTCTGTATTAAACTTGACAAAGTTTTAAAATTTACATTAAAAATCACTCTGACTTGCTCCTGCATGTTTCGGTCTACGACCATCATCAGCGAGCTTTTCATTAGAGCCTAACTAAAGTTGTATTTAGATTAAGATTCGATAAAAACTACGTCGTTACACGTTATGCGGTGGTGTGGCAGCATGTCATAAGTACGGTATGTGTACTGTTCGCTGTATTGAGTGGTCGCACTGAACACAGCGCACAGTACACATACCATATCTATGACATGCTGCCACACCACCGCATAACATGTAACGAAGTAGTTTTTTGACCGATATTTAAATAAATATAACTTTAGCTAGGCTCTAATGGCGGCTCCCTGATGATCGTCGTAGACCGAAACATGTAGGAGCAAGTCAAAGTGATTTTTAATGTACGTTTTAAAACTTTGTGAAGTTTAATAAAGAGTGCTTTTGTTGATGAATGAACTCTATATATATCAAAATGTACGGTACAACGATAAAATTGATCAGTAGGTTTCTTTATGCGACGCAGGTCTGCCAGCCGAAGGAAACTAGTCACATCTCCTTGTTTCAGTACAGCGAATGAAATCAAAACGTCACTACAATATACTGAACTAAACCTTCCCGCACGTTTTTTGAATACAGTGAGTAAAACACATTGATACTGCAATACAATGAACTAAAACACGTGGACCCCGACTTATGACGAATTGTAAGAGCGGCGACCGCTACGTTGCCTGCCTTCATGCAAAATGGTCTGAGTGATCGTGACGCGATTTGGCAGATAAAATATTATCTTTGTATTATTGTTAAAAAATGTTAATTTTAATGCGTATTTAATACTCATGTCTTTTCAGAAACAGGATCTCCTTCCATCACCGATATTGTGCACATAACCAACCACAGTCACAAGACGCCGGTACAACGCCTCGGAACTGAAGAATAAAAAACCACCTAGATGCCACTTGTTATTTTATTGTTCTCCTTATAGGCTCAACATGTTTCGGGCATTACTATGCCCATCATCAGGAGCTCGCAACTATGATGTTGTTTACCACATTGGTCGTTTCGTTCTTGGTTTGCTGTATGATGGAGGCTAGGTGCAGTTAAGCTGGAGTAGTGTCCGGGTTGCAGGCTCAAGCACGCTTGAGCCCGCCGTAGCACAGTGGTTAAGGTGCTGCGCTACAAATCGGAAGGTCGTGGTTCGATTCCAGATGGTGTCATTGGAATTTTTCATTGACATAATCCTTCCGATCGCACTATGACCCTGCGGTCGACTCAGTCTGTAACAGAAATGAGTACCAGGAGTATTTCCTGGGGGTAAAAACGGCCGATGCGTAAGGCTGACAACCTTACCACCATCCTGTGCCGTTGTCATGTGATTTGGGAACCTTAACTTCCTGGAACCCTCTGAGCACCTCGGACCTGTAATGGGACTGATTTACCTTTTGTACCTAGATCAGCGATGTGTAAAATGCGGCCAGCTATCTAATTTTAGAAACACGAAACACGAAGATATGCAATTCAATGAAACAATTCATTTATTCACATTCGTACAAAAATATCCTACACAATACGTTCTGCTACTGGCAGCACAACATACTTTTTGTACAAATGATATATATATAAATTCTGCCCCATAAAACAAATGCGGCAGTACTTGGCTACATTACTTGCAGGTGCAGGTAAAGAAATAGCATACAAAAAGTAATAGGTTCTTATGTTTATTGGACCGTGCATCATTGTGATAACTGAAGAATAAAAGACCAACTTTTTGTCACTTACTATTTTATTTCACTTCTTATGTGCTCAACATGTTTCGGACATTAATATATCCATCATCAGGAGCTTGTGACTATTCTGTTGAATTACCACATTGGTCGTATTGTTCTTGGTTCGATGTGTGT
>Ga0131853_10015076_pt1 | contig 14144 bp, 3 predicted proteins | sample TergutLab28metaG_FD_92764 | JGI IMG/M metagenome (GOLD analysis project Ga0131853, IMG submission 92764) | Labiotermes labralis P1 segment gut microbial communities from Petit-Saut dam, French Guiana - Lab288 P1 (version 2) (version 2) | ecosystem: Host-associated > Arthropoda: Insects >... | reverse complement strand
TGTATATAGTTGCAAGGTTGGATCATGGGGGGCCAAAAAGAGGGGGGCCGGGGGGTGTTATATGGAGAGGGGCTTCGCCTGCCACGCTTACCACGAGTTCAACTTTGGTTGTTTTTTTTTTTTTTTTTTTGGGGGGGGGGGGTCATTTCCTGTCCAGTTATTGGATTCTGTGAACGATTTAATTTGTCTTAGAAAAAGTGATGCTCTGGCTGAACACAGCTCACAGCTGCCACAGAATGTGATGACAGTAATAACAACAACAAAATATTATTGCTTTTCTTTACCCTGTTATATTTACTGGTTTTCCTTTGAATTGAATTGAACTGAATTGAATTGAAGTGAATTTATTTTTACGTTCAGTAATTTCAAAAAGTTACAAAACCACTGCATATAAAACATGTCAACCAAGAATAAATATTCTTATAAAATGTAAATATACAAGAAACAGTAGAAGACTACAGATGAGCATAAATGATAAAGACAGCTATGAAGAGAGACAGATGAATATATCTATGTGTCATATGACACATATCGCAATATGACCTCTATATATAATAATTCACAATTTAATAAAGTTTGCTGATAGTTAATAGACTTAAATAAATATTCAATACATCATTCAATAAATACAAACCTTGAATGACTACCAAATAAACAGAATAAATAGAGCATATATAGAAGACTTAAAAGCGGAATTTACAAAATCTAGGAACCCCAATACCTACTTATTACTATTGTTATTATAATATTTATTTAATAAATAAAAAGAGTTCATGTATATGAAATTTTTAAAGCACTTTTAAGTGTCCTCTGATTAGTGGGAAATTTTTTAAGGTTAAAAGGAAGGCTATCAAAATCATAATACCTGAGTAGTAAACACCCTTTATGTAAGTTAGTGTGTACGTAGCCCAAACGTTGATGTGTCATGGAAAAAGAATTAGGAAGCTTGCAAGTGTTAAAGTGGCCCACCTTGGCATTTGCATGGAGGGAATGATACAAACCTCATATTCCAAATCTGCAGTTAAGGCAATCAAATTATCTAAACTGTGTTCCTTATCCACTTCATCACAGCAGGTTACATTGGCTTTCTGTTTATAGAGCTCACCTCAGAAGCACATGAAACTCAGCCCACGAATAGGAACTCAGGCACATCACCAGTCCAGCAGCAGTCAGCTCCTGTCAATGTCAGCACCCAACAAATTGCCCGGTAGTCCAACTAGGAAACTACGAGGTGAAACTAAGAAGTGTCGCAAGGTATATGGAATGGAGCATCGAGAACTGTGGTGCACCCAGTGTAAATGGAAGAAGGCATGCACAAGATTTGGGGATTAGAGTGAGTGCGTCTTGTCATTGTCAGATTGTGGCAACAGGGCCTTAAATAATGGGCATTGTCCAACAGCAGTCATGAACATTGGTAACATTGCTTCCAGAGAGTTTACCAAAGTTCGAAGAAGCACTTAAACATAGAACCAAATTGTTGACTATGGTCTGCACTGGACAAACAAGTATGTATCTTTTGTGTTAGTTACAGTACATGTAAGCATTACATCAATACAAACAGTACAAGGTTTGGTGCCCAGCTTTTGGTCATACTGACTGTGGCTGAAAGGTTGATGTAGTAAGTCCCCAAAATGGTGGACATCCTGCTCTCTGTCTACCTCTCACTTTAACTGGTTATATCTGCCTAGATCAGTATTTTTCAAAGTATGCAGCTTGCAATTTTGATGTAGTTCCCTGTTCATTTTGTAGGTGGAGTCCAGAGACTGAATGCAGAATTATTTTACATTTCTGCGAATTAGATAAGAAGTCCCCAAATTATAGACCTAAATGCCTGTTGTGGAACTTTTGTTCAAGTTCACACCTTTGTCACTACAGCCAGCATACAAGTAGGGAATATGATCTCTCCCTACCAACTGATTACCTCTTTCAATGGCACTGATATGTTTTAAAAACTTTGGTGATAATACCCTTGTTCTTTGTGGGTGCAGCCTCATACCTGGTGCCCTGTCGTGTTCTACATGATACTGCCATGTTGTAGTCAAACATTTGAAGAGCATTTATTGTGAATATCAGTATTTCTTGTTGGTTCTGACAGTGAATTTATATTGCTAATCTAAATTGTTTACTTTATTAGGAATTGTGGAAATACAGTTGCTGTCAAATTCAGTGGTTCTTTAACTGTGTGGTCAGGTTTATGTTAGTTTAATAGGTTCATATCACAGTTTTCAACTAAGATTCAGGTAGCATGCTGTGTTGGTACCAAGACAGCTTGCAGTGTTCTGAGTACTTGTCTTTACTTCAACAGATGAAATCCATTTTCAGTAGATATTCACAGATAATTATATAAGCTTAGCAAATCAAATGAAGTATCCATTTCACACACATTTATTTTATAGAATGGTTTGTTTTGCCAGTGTGTAATGCATGCAGGGTCTCTCTCTCTCTCTCTCTTTCTTGTGTCATGGCTGTTTGGACCAGGGGTCAAGACTGGCTGGCAATGAATGACAGGCAAGGATGTAATTTAAAAATTTGCAGTGCCTTCCAACTTCGAAGAGAAACTGTCTGTGGTAATGTAGAGAGAAAATATCAACTTAGTCTTTACAATGGCAAATGGGTGTGGACTCCTGTAGGCTCAGAGGAAAGTTCTGCAATGCATTAGCTACCGGCATATAAAATGTCACCACAGTGCAAACTGGAGGTGAGCATCACCAATGAAATTTTTCAGATGAAATGTCATGTTGTACGGAGAGTATTTATGGTTTTTATTTTAATTGTAGTTTATGGAGCACTGTTCCTTCATATTTTTCTTTTATCAGTTGCGCAAAAATGTCCTCACTGTTAGCAGCAGCAACAGCAGGCCTGTAGCCCTGGGTAGGCTTTGCCTTCTGCCATAGTTTTCCTCCATTTTCCATGGTCTTTGGCCTTCCTACTTAGTTCCTAACACCATTATTTGCCAGGTCATCTGTCACACAATCCAATAATCATAGTTTTGGTCACACTTCTGCTCTGTGATCCTAGAATGCAGCAAATAGGAATCGTGTAGGTGCAGCTGCTTCATCCATCCTTATGACATGCCCAAATCATTTCATTCTTGCACCCTTGATCATGACAGCTATATCTGATTTTAAAATGAAAGTATAATTCATATTTATATCTCATCCACCAGATTCCTTCCTCCTATACCAGATCATAGCCCCAGAAAATGTATTAAATTAAATTACGGAATAAATCTGTAATTTGGGTTGCAATATTGACTAATCAACATGCATATGCTTGTCCATTTTTTGCATTTATATAGAGCTGGCCTCATGTCCAAGCACCATGTTACCAAGGTATATATGTATATGTAGGTCTGAGGTAAATTTTGCACTAGATGCACTAGATGGAGGGTGGATCAGCTGCTCTCTTAAGCTGAATCTCCCCCAAAGAAATACACCTGATTGACGACCTGACAAGCCATACAGCTTTTCCAACATATTCACTTAAAAGGATGAAATATTAACATTTATTTGAAAAAAATTGCTTGTTTTTTAATGGTCCTCAGATCGTTCTTACTATGAAGTAAGACAATACATTGGAACTGCACAAAAACAGAAACAAAAAAAAAGTAGTTTGACCTAATTTGAATGATTCAAAAGGGTAGTGAGCTAATAATATAAGGAGGGAATATCAGAATGTATATATTTCTCCCATTATTGCTGAAATAGTTAATTCAAGGCGATTATGACAAGTTGGGCATGCAGGAACCCAACATAGTAAGAGCTGTGATACAGAAGTTCTTGGACAGCACAAACTTCAAAGTCTGACTGAGACATAAGCGGAATTTTAATATTGAACCAAATGTTTGAACAAATAATATTAAGCAGTGGATTCAGTTTTACTGATTTGTTCTGTGCTGCTGCTGTGAATTGTTTTGGCAGGTAATAGCTGAGAAATCAAAGGAATACACATGAACTTTGACCATTTACCTAATTTGGAATGGCTAGTAATGTGTTTTAACAATTTAAATTTTATCATTTCATTTTCATTTAATTCTTTTGGAATCATGTGCTGTCATTTTGATTCCCTGTAAACAATGGAGAGTTTTAAGACACTGACTGTCACACATTATATTGGTGTCATGTATGAGGCAGTATAAAAATTAAGTGTACTGAAATTGTAAATTTTCAGTGGTACATGTGCTGGTTAATCATACATCAGAATGACAAAAAGCATCTTATACAGTCTGTCCTAAAATTCAATTTAATAAAATTTCCAGCATCCTACACATTTCAGTATTATTTACTTGCAGCCATCAGTGTTTCCATTTTAGTGAGTAACTAGCATCTTTACATGTTACATGTCAACATAATATACAGTTGATATGTATGCATATTATTGTTATTGTCAATAATTTTGCTACAGTGACCCTTTCTTAAGTGTCATATCTCTTAATTATTAATGTGTGATTGGCGCTTCTGCATGTCAGGCTTCTTCCAGATATGTAGATAGAATCTGGTATGCATTCATCTGCTTGTGTGATCTGAGAATTTCACAGTGGTGTGGCTGGAGATCAAAGTCTTGTGGGATATTGACCAGTCAAGCAGTCCAAGAACACTTCTTTTGGACTGCTAGACCTTGAAATAGAAGGCACTGTGATCCTTCAATACATTTGTAACTATTTATCAACTGACATGGTGTAACATGAGATGATTTGAAACTTAGTGAAATGGAATCTCTGAATATGTGGAGCAAACAGTGTCAAAATATGTAGGATGCAGTAGTTTTCAATTAAATCAAACATGAAGAAATGTTGTAACTAGATGGTTGAATTGTTCTGATGTCATACAAGGAGAACTTGAAAAAGACTGCACTAGTGTGATCGTACTAGCTTCATCAATAATTTTGGGACTCTGACGACATTAAATCAATGTTCACTTTTGTTACTTTAATTACGAAATGACTGTCTTGGAGAACTTCTGACATGATAAGGCAGTAAAACTCACTTCTCATTTGTGATTTCCGGCTTGTAAAGGTGATATATTGTGCTAAGGATGAGGTTTGTAGCAGGTGTAAACATGAATGGACACAAGGACTCTGTCTCCAAAATCTGAAAGCAGTCAGGACAGGACAAGATATAACCATGTTTGCTGGAACAGGCTTAGAATGTGACTGGAAACATGTGAGGTCATGAGAGGGGGAATGTCTACCATTCAAGTGTTATCAAAAGCACATCTTCAAGCAATATTATGTGTGAATAGAAATTCCAGTGAATACTGCCTTGCAAAGCTCATAAGCTGTTAAATGCCATTATAAAACGCACATGCTCTTTTTGTGGTATTTGTTCACTGTAGTTCTGGATTAGAAAACTTGTGATTTTTTTTTTTATTAAAACTGTTCTTTTTGAAGCAAATAGCATGCCATTGCATCTTAGTATACTGTTTGGAAAACTGCAGATAAATTTAATAACACAGAAACTATGGGAAGACAACTGAGACAAGAGCATGTATAGTATAACCCTTCAGAAACACATGGCGAGGGATGTTTTAAATTTTTTGTGGTCATATAATATGGGGGAGGGGGGGAAAATAATAATAATTTTCCTTCCCACTACTATGAATTATTTTATATTTCTTATGATAGTACATGAGTGTTAGGAGGCTTTATTAGAACTCATTTGTGGACCAAACCATACAAAAATGCCTCTCAGATTATAAAATTTATTGGTCTTGAAACTGTAATTTGAAGCTGGTCTTCAGCAGTCCAAGTGCTACTTTCCCATAATTTTAAGTCAGGATTGCTTATGAAGGGTTCTTGCTTCTTTGTGCTTGACTCATTCTGCCACATCCTCATTCTCCTACTGCTTTACTCAACCATTCTTTGGCCTTATGACTTCCATTGCCTTTCTATACCATGGTGGTCAATTCTGTATGATGCAATTTAAATTTTACATTTTTAAAACTGCAAGTAATATCAAGTAAATTTATAATGTGGATATCATTCTAAATTCAGTCACACTGAGTAGCAACATACTTAATACACAGGTATTGCCTGAATTTTAACAGTTGACATTGAATTGGATTCTGTGAGTTAAAGTGAAAAATTTCTCTTCCTTAGGTTAAACACTTCCAAAGAAATGTCAACTGATATGATATATATAAAAAGAGAAGTGGTAATTACACATAATGTAGGGTTAGGAACAGTTTGTGTTTAGGTTTTATAAACACTGTATTCCATATCATGTCCTGAAGAAGACTACTGTAGAAGTTTCTGCCACAGATTAAACTCGAGTTTGCTGCACCTTAAAAGATCACAGCCTGCAAAACTTTCCAGTGGGCCTGCATAGATATCAGAGATATTGTATATATACATTATCACTGAAACAACAGATTTGAGTGAGCAATATGCAAAATGCTACAGGGATGTGTTGGAGTAAAATCTTCCAAATGTGGAAGAAAATGGCATGTTTATAGTTGTTCGGTGTTGTAAGTTGGATATTTTTTTTTGGGCAATGAAAACACTGTTGGTATCCAGTGATTGTAATGTAACAGTCTTGTGAAGTAAGAATGATTTGTAGATATTATAAAGGTTGCCGGTTGTTAAAACTATATTCACACTAGTCAAGATACTTGTATTCTGCTAGCTTGAGGTTTATAGTACTTTTATTTTAAATGAACTGTATGTTGGTAAAAGAGAGCTATTTCTGCTTGTATCACCTTCTAAATAAGTGAAGGAGCAGCTACATAATGGGAAAAAGATAAAAAGAGATCTGCTTGGGAAGGAAGTTTTTTTAAGCCTATCTGCTGACTGTATCACTAGAAATGGTCGATGGATATGAATATAGAACATTGATGGAGTAACACCTGGAAGTGGAAAAGTAATATTAGCCTTCTGTGGCCTTACAGCAGTTGTGTTGTGTAAGAAGCTGTCATCTTGTTTTGCATCACACTAATTTTGGTTTGTACAAATCATTACTTCCTCCACCACTTTACCTTGGCTTCATAATTTTGTTCAGTTGATGCTGTAGCCTTTTATAATTACTTGAATATGTTTTTAAAGAACCTGCATTTAATTGCTGTGTTCCTCAAGTAATTTTTCATACTTTCATCTTTTTCTTTCCTGTCATGATACTGGTTTCAGTGTTCAGATCATTTTGTTCTTTTTATACATGTCCAAACACTGATGTTGCCTTTGCACTACTTTTTATTTATTTCAAACTTACAGACTTTGTTAATATGCTATGAGCCTCTAACTTTTCAGTCGTCTTCTCAGTAGTACCTGCAAAAGGTGCTGTTTTCATTCATTGAAGTTAGCTGAAGAGTCAAATAGCAGTTCACACTTTTGATATTGTTATTCAAGTTAGAAAAAGTCAGTATATTGTTGATCTGATGTCTGGTTTACTTGAGGCTTCAAGCAGAAGTTCTAACACACTTGAAACAACTTGAAACGTATTTTATGGTGTCTTCCCAATTGTTGTTAAACAATTTGAATTCAGGCAACTTGACTGGTGTGAATAAGGCTGTATTAAAGCTGTCTGTGGTACTCTTTTACATTATTTTTTTTTTTGGAAATATGGCACTTTAGTGGAATTACAGTGAAGTAAATTTCAGATTACTTTTACACATATGAATGAAAGTTAGAGACTACTTGTTAGAATAAGCACAAGATAATACATGATCCTGCCAGGAAAAATAATGGTGGCACAACATCGCAATATTTTAAAGTGCATGTTTATTTTATGCTCTCTTAGGTCAATTGTGATTCCATTTTTTGTTAATTGACTTGAAGATTGAGTTTAAGTATGGCTAAAAATTAATAATGTAGATAGACATGGTTTTGCAAGATCTCACATATTGAAAAAATTAAGATAAATGTAAAGGAAGTATTTGAGGAATCAACACATGCTAACATTTTAAGGCCCAGTGATGACTTAAATATTTGCTGAATGCAATGGTGAGTGGCTCAATGTTTCATAAAGTTGTCAAAAGTTCAGCAATGGTGGTGGTTCTGGTATTTAACCCTAGGCCACTGATGTGTACTGGCATTTTAAACCTTGGTCCTTAAATGGTTAAATAATCAGACTGTCTGATAAGCTGGAGAGCGAAATTATATTATTAAAGGAGTATTTCTTATTTTGTGTGAATATTAAAATTGTACAATTTGACCAAAAAAACTGGGGTCCAACAAAAAAGCCACATATTGCACAGCTTATATCACAGATATGTTTCATGTTTAATTTTTTTAACAAAAGGAAGTATAAAATAATCAGACAAAAACATGATTTAATATACACATAGCTTTAATTATGAATTACCACATCAAATATACATTGTAATTATAAATTTATTCTTATATAGTATACATAATGATTACAAATATTGTACAGTGTATAAAGTTCTAGGTCAGATTTTTATAGAGAGGGTGACAGCAACACACTTAACAGAGTGTGATGGATCTCAGATCAACCCAAATGTCATTCAGACAGAAGGAAAAGTTCAGTACAATTCTGGCTCAATAAGCACAATATATAATTCGTTATCATTTAACATTTGGTAGTTTAATTTTTTTTTTTTTTTAGGCAGCTGTCAGTGTTTAGCTGCATAAATATGCTCATCACTTGGTGTGTGACAGTTTGTGTTCATTCCAAAGTAGAAACAAATTAACAGTATAAGATGTTACATTTTAATGTACATCTGTTTGGAGTTGGAATTTTGCATACTTTATTTGTTTGAACTGGATACCATTCATTAGTTTATATCTGTGATATAGATATGGTCATGTATCCCTGGTTGATTGCATAAAAGTCGTTTAATAATGCTATAGAATGAAAGTGTTTTATTGGTACATGTTTTTTAAAAAAAGTCATTCATGTTATCGGTATTTTTATTGAGAATTGTTAGATTTTTTAAAATTATACGTTTATAGCTCCCTTGTTACTGACTATGGTTCAATAAAACATATATTTGTGCATTATGATATTGTTTAAACATGTATCTGAGGAAGAAGAATGTTTGAAAATTGATTTTGTATCAGAATTCTGATACACAAGTTTTGTGTTAAAGCACAAAGTTTATAATACTTCACATTGTAAAAGACCTTGCAAGGAAATTCTGCTATTTCATATGGTAAAACTACAGGAAAAGGGGGAAAAAGAAGATGCAAAAATTATTTATGTCAGATTTCATCAAATAACACACAAGTGATGCATATGTACAGCATACTTTTTTTTGTGAAGGAATGTATGATTTGGCTGTTTGAGCACATGATACAATATTAGTGATACACATTGCAGGACGTTGTTGTATGCCTGCTCCAGTGATATTGGCTAAACATTTTATCCCCATCAGCATATTAGCAGTAAAACTATTGTCACAGCTTAACAAGTATGGTGTCTGTGAGTGTGATTGTGTAATTGTGTGTTTGTGTGTGTATGTGTGTGTGTGTGTGTGTGTGTATGTATATGTGTGTGTGTGTGTGTGTGTGTGTGTGTACATGTGTGCGTGTGCATGCACACACATTCTTTTTCATCAGTGGTGTGGAATGCTTTTCTAAATGTCACCTTATGGTAACTTTAGAGGTCTAAAAGATGCAGTTATATTAAAATAATTCAAATTGCCTTTCCAATACGGAAAACGAAAGTGTGGAGAACAAGAACAGGACAAGGATCTACAAGAACTGTATTTCACACATATACAATTGGTTCATTTACGAGGTCCCGTTTAAATAAACAACTTAAGAAGCAAGTACTATACTAATATTGTAGGTTGTTATCTCAGTAATTATTATAATATAATGACATATGTTATGTTGAAATATCTTCTAGAAACTAGCATAGGTAAAGATGTGTTACTTGTAATGTTGCATCTTTTGAAATAACATTTTAGAAGCAACTTTTTATAGACATTAGTGTATAGCAGTGGAACAGCTAATTTTTCATGGACAGGTGATGATGATAATGCTCATATATTCAGGGAAACGGTTGGCAAAAATGTTTGAATGTAAAACCATGAGCAAGACAAGAAACTGTAAAGAGGAATCAAAATTTGTGTGTTTATTTGAATTAATTTTCACAGGCCTCTTGCATTTCTGGTGCTTGACATGTCACAGTTAAAAAGGAGGGATTAGAACTGACATTCAGAATTTGATTTTCATAAAATGTCTCCCAGATTGGCATACTGAAATTTGATATTTATGTTAACCCTTCAGTGACACTTGGGTTACATTCCAAGTACTGCCCAGGAAGGTTAAGTTTTAAATTTATGTTATCCTTAACTGCATTGAAGGGTTAGTGGCTGAGAACATGGTGATTAGACATCTTTTGGAAAAGAGCAGACACATAGAAAAGAGGCCATGATGGTGGGAATGATACACAGAGCACATATGTTCCTGCACCAGTTTTGAGTTTGCTTCAGCATTCTGACAGCTTCGTTTGTTTGTTCCCATAGTGATCTGTGTGCCTATATCAGTTCAGACTAATGCTAGGAAAGGACTTTACAGCCAGCTGTTGTTCTAATAAAGAAGTCAGGGTAGTACAGCACACGTAAAGTACCTACAGTACCATCAGATAATAATCATTGAGACAAGAAGTTGTATGACAGGTATATTATATATTAAAATGTTTATCTCACTAAACTGTTTGGATTGGACTTTTGATACCATGCAAGTATAGAATCAAATTATTTTAAGAATTAGTTTTGATTCTCCAGGAAAGTGATAATTGTAAATTCTGATCTCACATTTTTATACGGAAATATCAGTTATGTATTTCACCCAAATCTGCATGATAGTTAACAGAGAGAGAAGAACAACTGAAACTAATTGCAATTACAATTACAGAGCTGCTACAAGAATAGGAAGTGAAACCATTTGTGTTGAGTGGGTGTATAGTTTAATAATCTTTACTCTAAAGTATGAATGCTTATTTGGTAATAATTAAGAATTTGGTGTCTTTTAATGTAAGAAACTTATTTTGATTTTGTAGCTTTATTTTTGTGTAATGAGTTTTAGCACTGGCTTTGTACTGGATGCAAAAGCTCTTGTCCTAGGTTCATGTGTATCAGGTCATTGTTTGTGAGAGTTTAGGTGATTGTGGTGATGAGGGTTTAGACTGTGAGCTACTGTGTTATGACACCAACTAATTTTGTGGGTAATTACTGACGTTTTGGAGGAACCTTCTGCCTCCTGTCGAAATAGGACTGACTAGAGCTGGGTTGGGTATGTTTTGGTTATGTAGGGACAGTGGAGGGATCAGGCCAAGTGTAAGGTGAAATGAGAGCCTAGGATTGAGAAGGGGGGGGGGTGCTTTTTTTCTCCGCATTCTTCCATTTCACTCATCATACTGCCATTTGATGCTAATGACTGCATGTTAGAAAATGATTAAATAAATCTACAGAATGCATTATGTCAGCCCTACTTTAACATGATGATATGTACGTTCATAAGTGTCGATAAGTGTCATAAGCAGTATGTCCATACAGTATTCTAAGTGCAGCATGGTGGATATTGAAATGTATTCTATCCAGTGCCATTACATTAGGTACAATATATCTACAGGGTAAGGTATATGACTACTATTTCATGACCCAAGGGTGAGTATTGTAAACCTATGTACAGGTACACAAGGATGCAGTGGTTCATAAGCTAGCTGCAATGTTTTGAACATTCAGTTTGAGATACTGAAAATGTGTTACAATATTCACAATTTTCGAACAGTACCAAGTTGCAAAATGTTATGAATTGGCCTTTCTGTAATTTTTAGAACTATGGAGTATGATATTCGTCAGGAATGCAAAGCTAAGGATCTCAACGCTGGCCAGTTTTCTTCAGTGTGTTCTGTTTTCATTTTTCAGCTTTTTGAAGAATAATGATACCAGAAAAAAGATTCATCATACAAAAATGTCTTTAGTTACTGCAGAGGTTTGCAACCAGCACTGGGAAGGACTGCACACACCCTGTGTCACAAAATTTACAACTTTCACAGTTGAAACATGTCATTTCACTGTACTCCATGAGTTGGTTTATTTTATCAGATTCCTAGTTGGCAGTGACTTGTAAGACCCAAACAAGTTGTACATTAACAGTGTACTGTTAATGTACAACTTGTTTGGGTCTTACAAGTTATGAAGAAAGACCAACAGTTTCTGGGCTCTTGTACAATATTATGAAGAAGATGACTGCAGCATATTGATGTTGTTAATGCAGTGATGGAGCCTTGAATGAGTTAGCACAGAAACTAAGCAGAAAATTTGTTGCTAATTTTAGCAATGCATAATAAGTAGTGTGTTTGCTGTTTACATAAAAAGAAGCAATCACTGTAAAGTCTTTGTTCAACATGTAAGAAAGCATTAGATTTTTTTAGAATTTTTGAGAAGTAAGACAGAAATGACAATTATTTATTAAAGCACCCAATGTGATATTAGAAATTTATTCTGTGTATAAAAAAATATATATATATTATAGCAATATAGTATACATCTTTACATTCAAACATTTCAAAATAACATTTTTATTGTTTTAATATGCCATCTCTTTTGAGACTTATTTTTAGCATATAATATCTACTTTTCTCAGGTATATTGTATATAACAATGAAGTGTCAACTACTTCCCTGTGTATAAACAATTATTTTAAGTATTTGTGATGGCAGACGGAACAGATGGAATAGTTCCAGTTAGAATGTACTGGTAATACTACTGTTTAAATTATTAAAAATGAGAACCCATGGGCCACAAATATATTCCATTTCCAAAGATTATGTATATTCAATACTTATCACAGAATACATAATCACATGAACATTTTTTAAACCATGTAATTTCTGTATGATTTTTACATAACATTGATATGATTATATTGGCCACAATAATTATATATTGTCCTATATAGAAGTGATTTTTAAATGATTGGTTAATTTGAAGGAATGAAATTACTATTGTGATAATAGCTTTTAATTTGGTTAAAATATATACTGTATTATGATTTATCATAAAGTTAGTATTGAATATGTGTTCTTATAATTATTGTTATTAAAGTATTTATAATTTAATTTTGTGAATGACATATTTGTACTGTAAAACTGGAGGCCTATACCAAATTCATTTCTGCATCATTTTGCTTCTAGTTACCTGAGAAGATTTATTTATGTTTTTGTCTCAGCTGTTTGTTTCTTAGTAAGACAACAGATTAACATGCTGGTGAGTAAATGGCTGTTTTCAATAGATGTGGAACATCAACATAGTGCTATGCAGTTTACCAATTAGAGCAATTTTCTTACATAGCTGAAATTAGAAAATGCTAATTTTTTAAAATGATGCATTGTAGAGACAAGTACATTTTTCATATAGATGTCAGTACTTCTTATATTATGTGTGTAGTGTATCATGTAGCAGTTATATGCATACATAGTTGTATATCATGTGTAACCTACAGTACATTATAAACATATATATTATTACATAATGAAGTCAGTCTCTTATTTCATTTTAATCTTACTATTTCTTATGTTCTGTGTCAAGGCCCTGTATGCTATTAATGTTTGGTTAGCAACTGAAGTATACTCGCTATATTACAAATAGAAGTATGCATATTTGTGTTGTAACATTGATGTCAAGGTCACATTATGGTCCTTTTTTTTTTCTCCTTCTTCTTCTTCTTCTTCTTCTTCTTCTTCTCAGAAGTTGGGGAGCATGGTTTAGAATCACACATCGAAAAATAGGACTATGGAGGAGACTGAAGGCAAGGAGATGTCCCCAGTGTAGGGAGGAACAGAATATTATTGAGATACTTTTGAAGTGTTCAGAAATGTGGAAGTGGAGCCCTGCACACCCAAGGGTTGGGGCTGCAGCTCAGCAATCTCCCCCCCCCCCCCCCAGGCACAAGTTAAAAACCACAGGTTTTGTAGACATGGTGACATCAAGGTTTTGCATGATTTATGCTTCAGCCTAAGTCAACCACTGAAATCAGCTGATTTGGCATACTGAAAAATATAATACATACATACATATATCATTTCGTAGGTCCATAATTCTGTTGTACAACAGTCGGACATGAAACTTGTCAGAGAAAAACACTACATACAGACAAAACAAGACAATACAGTACAATCAACAAATACCAAGCTACAATCTCCAACACCATATTGTGCAAAGCATAATACCAGAGTAATA
>Ga0131853_10015075_pt1 | contig 14144 bp, 9 predicted proteins | sample TergutLab28metaG_FD_92764 | JGI IMG/M metagenome (GOLD analysis project Ga0131853, IMG submission 92764) | Labiotermes labralis P1 segment gut microbial communities from Petit-Saut dam, French Guiana - Lab288 P1 (version 2) (version 2) | ecosystem: Host-associated > Arthropoda: Insects >... | reverse complement strand
TTCTTGGGTTTCGAAATGTTCTGGGGTTGCGGGGTACGGTTGTGGGATGTGGGCGTTGAGTGGGGTTGGAGTTACAGAACATAAAGGGTTTGTTTCGATTTGCTGTACAACATTTTTGTCTGAAACATTTCTCATTCTTAGAAGAACTGAGCGAGATATGATCAAAATTTTGCATAGGTGTTCGTGTAAAGTACACGATTTCTTGTCCGACTTTAATGAATCTTGAATTTTTTTGACAGATTTTTTAAAAATACTTATCAAATTTCTTGAAAATTTGTCCAGTGGAGCCGAGTTGTTCCGTGCAAATGGATGGACGTACAGACAGACAGACAGACAGACACGACAAAGCCAATTGTCGCTTTTCGTAATTCTGTGAACGCGCATAAAAATCCATTTCGCGTTATAATTTTTTAGTTGTATGAAAACAGTTCGCTTTGTACAAGCGACGGTATTGGGCTCAGTCGCTCCTGCTTCCCTTTTACTATTCACTTACAGTGTATTTGAATGAAAAACTGGCAGCCCTCTTTCAAAGCAAATTTAACTGTGTACAACAAACAAAACCACGCCTTTTCCACACCTTCAGAGAAAGCCGAATAAATTTGCAATAATTCTTGATTTGCTAGCTTGGTTTTTGCTTGTGTTGAGGTAAAATCCTCCCCCCGCGAGCCATTAAGGCGTATGTAGGCGTGGAGTTACACCTGTAATCATTCTTAACCTCGCCACTAAATGGAGCGAATAGTAGTTTTACGCCCCGCCCTTTTAATCCCGGAAAAAAAAAGCCCCAGTTTCTTTTTGAATAGGAGGCTCTTTGGGTCCAGAGCCCTTCTGTACGCTTTCGAAATGGGATAGAACTGAACCACGGCGCGCAACCAACCTAGTAACCGAGGACTGATCCTACGCTACTCCGGATCGCACAGGCTTATCAGTGGAGACTAAAAATCAGCTGCTTCAGATGCAAAGCAATTTTGCCCGCAGTTCTATATCTTTTGATCTCCATACCCTGTGCCAACAGTTGTAGAACGTAGTAATGAACATCCACAACTGCAGAAAGCAGCACGTTGTGTCCAAATGTACGAATACTGTGGGCCGGGATAGCTCAGTCGGTATAGCGACTCGCTAGGGGCTGGACGGTCCGGGGATCGAATCCCGGTGGAGGGCCAGATTTTCCTCACCCGTCCAGACTATTCCTGGGTCCCACCCAGCCTCCGGTACAACGGGTACTGTGTCGTTCCCAGGGATAAAGCGGCTGGGATGTGGCGTTGATCACTAACTCCATTTACCGCCGAGGTTAAAGAAAGAGTATATCTATATATTTACTCCCTTTGGGCCTTCGTGGTCTGTTCAAGGGTGAACTTTACGTATATCTTTACCTTGATATACGATTATTCCCCTGTTCAACTATCTAATGGGTCAGAATCTTTCTGGAAAGATGAAAATGTCCCCAGTTTATACAGAACACAAATCTTTATTTTTTCCAAATAACACAATTTTTAATCTAGTGCTCTGACAATTTGGGCTTTACTTGCAAATTATTATTAAATTAGGCAGAACTGAAATTCGTCGAATAAATATGCATACGAATCATTAGGACTGGCGGAAGGATAATACATTTGTATAATCAGTTTATTTTTATATGCAGTACAAGTCCACACATGGCATGCCTGTGCTGGCACAGAGGGGAAAAGAATTTACAGCTCCAACCCATTTGCAGCCTTAACGCTAGAAGGGAGTGGGTGGTCAGCAACAAGTTCCGGCTGCTTTACCACCGGGAAAGTCGCGGAACCTGTTGTACAGGAGGCTGGGTTGGTCTCTGGGCTGGTCTGTTTGGGCACAGAAAGTCTCGCCTCCACCGCCTCTCGATCTAGCCCTTCGCAAGTCGCCATACTATTCTACCTCAGCCCCACCTGCACGATTAACAGGCGAAAAACAAGCGACCATCAACTTATAAGCAGTTGGATCACCGCTTACTTACTTACTCCATGGTGCAGAGTCCTTCTTGAGCAGCTAACTGGTTTGCAGCTAGTCAAGAAACTCCCCGCATTTCACGGAATCCGAAGGTTCATTACCGCACTCACAAGCCTCTGCCACCTGTCTTTATCCGAGGCCAGCCCAATCCAGTCCATATATCCACATCCAACCTCCTGGAGATCCATCCTAATATTATCCACCCATTGGTTCACCGCTTGGCATGTCTGAATATAAATCCTCTATGTTATCGACCCTACTGGATCATAGGTTGAAGAAATCCAACAAGATGCAACAGTATGCAGATATCTATTTACTGCTAAATTACTCTACATGTTTCGGGCGTCCATCGCGCACATCATCACGAGTACATAAAACTGTAGTTGCAACCTCCGGTACGGATCATACTATCTGCGAAGCACGCTTCTTCAAAGGTGACCAAATAGGGAGTCCTTTTTGGTCACATTTGAAGAAACTTGCTCCTCAGATAGTGTGATCTGTACCAGAGGCTGCAACTACAGTTTTATGTACTCCTGATTATGTGCGCGATGGAAGCCCGAAACATGTACAGTAATTTAGCAGTAAATAGATATCCGCATACTGTTGCATCTTGTTGGATTTCTTCAACCTAGATTTACGGTGCACGGAACTACAAACATAAAACCTACTGGATCATCTTCAGGTAGAAACCGATTAGTGGACAAAATCGACGTTTTTATCGCATTTGTATTACTTCACTCTGAAGATGCTCCAGTAGGATCAAAGGAGGTGGAGGGTGCAGAAACTCGACTTATGCAATTTCAAACTCGCTCCATTTTAAAACAGTAAAAATTTTAAATAACATTTTCAAAGGGCGAGCCGAATTTTTTTTTTTCGTACAGGCGGTTCCAATTTCACAAATGACCTAATAATTTGCACAATTATATCCTAATTAACACCACTGTACACAGTGTGTTTCGAAATGTTGCCACTCACTCAACTGGTAAGCATATTATATTTTCAGCTGGTAAACAGATTTGTATATTTATGGAGCTTGAAAAATGACAAGGGAAGCTAGCCATCGAAATCTACAATTGGCCAGCTAAATTCTGGCAACATATTCGCAATCTAGTATATATATATATATATATATATATATATATATATAAAGCAATACCTGTACAGGCCCTGAGGGTTACAGATGTTTGAGGCTAGTTGGGACGGTTGTTAGCCGTAGGCACAGACTGCCTTTACCCCCAGGAAATATCCTTGGTAATCAATTCTTTTAGAGGCTGTGTCGACCCAAGAACCATAGTGCGACCAGAAGGATTATAATTAATGAGAAATTCCAATGACGCCATCGGGAATTAAACCCGCGATCTTCCGGCCATACATATTACTTTCCACCAATTCCAGACGTCTGACCCAGTTCCTTTTCTTATTTTAATCACCCTACTAATATTAAGTGAAAAACAAAGAATGATGAACCGTTTCACTTATTGAACATTAATATTTCCATATGAATCTGTATTATATACAGGGTTATTCAAAATGATTGTCGAGGTTTTAACAACTTGTCATACACAATACACTTGAAATAGGAGGATATGTTTTTTTAAAAATAGAACAACACTCCTAGTTTTTGTTACATACCTTACAGGTGCTCTATATGTGCAATCTTTGTGATTCTACAAACATCAACACGATAATCGAGTTCGTTCCAAACTGTTTGTAGCATGTCAGCTGTGATGGTTTCAATGGCGGTTCTGATTCGTACCTTCAGTTCCGGGATACTTGCGGAAGAGGAGAAACATAAACCTGATCCTTGACGTAACCCCATAGAAAGAAATCACATGGGGTTGCATCTGGAGAACGAGGTGGCAAGTTGTTAAAACCCCGACAATAATTTCTAATAACCCAGTATAATAGCACTTACATTCCTCTCGGTTTTAAGAAATACTCTCTTGAAGTTACGAAATTATCTCTAGAGCATGGGACTTAAATTTTGTACACAAAATCCCTGAACTCGTAACGTATAATCAGGCAGAAGTAAATTGGGGAATGTAGAAAAGTCACTGGTCCTACAAATTTCAAAGCCTTTCTATATGCACAGTTCACCACAGCCAGAACAATTCTCTACCGTTCCCTGCATGGTCACACAATTAACCACTGACATATTTATTACAAGATCAGTTACAATGCAACACGGCAAAGAAAGCACCAAATGTGCCACACTCATTACGCCAATTGACGTATTATAGAGTGCAGATACCCCCTAGTCACGGCATCCACACTGTCGTCGAATGAAACAATCTTTGTTCTTGTCCTCACAAAGCTGGACGTATATATGTGAGTTTCGCTAGAAAGCAACCAGGAAATTGCGTTTCCCCGCCTTAATCAATACAATACAGTTCACGTTTCGTATAATAAAGGAATGCAGCAAAACAGAAGTCCCCTTTGAGCCCGCACACGTCTCCATATGCCGTTGTGGACAATGGCGATAAAATACTGAACTTAAACGGTGATAATGGAATTAAAATATATTGGGCTCACTTGGATTAAGACATCGTACGTTACACTAGATGGGTAAGATAAAGGTAAATTTCACCCCAGAACAGGCCACGAAGGCCCATATTGGAAGTAGAGGTATAGCTCTACTTTTTCTTTAACCTCGGCGCTAGGTGGCGGTAGGTGGCCAACGCCACGCTCCAGCCGCTTTATCCCCGGGAAAGAGATCCTGTACCCATTTTATAGGAAGCTGGGAGGGTCCCGGGACCGGTATGGAGGGGTGCAGGAAATATCGCCCACAAGGAATTAGATCTCCGGAACGTCCAGCCCGTAGCGAGTAGCTGTACCGACTGAGCTATCCCGCCCACCTGCTAGATGTGCACCAGCATCTTCATTTCTTTTACATGAAGGCATTGTCTTCTATAGAACCTTCGACAACCATCTACCTTAGGAGGCCAGACTGCAGTACGATGGATCACCATTGGGTTAAGCCTATCGGCGAAACAGAATTAACGCTTTGTAAAGGGTAGATTAACACAAAGCAGTTTCTATATTTGGAGTCAAGTGAAATGCGCAGATTTATGTAATATTAAATGCGTCTGAAATTTCTTTACGTGTAAATAAGAATTGGTAACACAACTCCTTCTTGTATTTTTACACAGTACGAAATTCTACAAGTCAGAGGCTGTACAACGCATAACAAAATGCCGGTAAGTTGTGGATAATCTGAACCTAGCCTGCTTCAATGACATGCAGATTTCGCATTGTTTATCAACACAGTCACGTGTAAATTTGTTAAAGAATTGGTGCACATATTATCAAAATATCTAGACACAACCCCTAAATTCTGGGCTCCAAAAGGGTGACGTGAAGCAAGTTATATACCTAAAATCCACAAATCTAAGGCGCAATCATACGAAATTTATTAGCCACGCCCAACTTGCCAGGATTTCTGCATTCCTGCATTGAATATTTATTTTTTAATAGGCTGAAAGTTCAGCTTGGAAAAGCTTAGTTCAGTTATTTCGTGTCACAGAAATTCATGGCTGGTTCATTAATGAGAATGTTGATTCTTATGATAAAAAGAACCAGATGCACCAAGCAGTCGCAAGCTCCTGAAGATGAATGTATTAACATCCGAAACATGTTGAGCAATAAATTGACATAATAAAGCACGTGTCATCAAGTTGGTCTACCTTTATTCAAACAGATGCACTAATTTCTCAAATTTATTTTTGGAATGAAACTCTATATGTTTCGGGCAGTTCCTCTGTCCATCATCAGGAGTTTTTCACTGTACACACAGCAATGGTATATGTCACACAGGTTTACTGACGTCCTGATCCTGCTCGCAAGCTGTCAGCAAACCTGTATGACCCATACCAATGTTGTGTTTACAGTGAAAAACTCCTGATGATGGCCAGAGGAACTGCCCGAAACGTATAGAGTTTCATTCCAAAAATAAATGTGAGAAATTAGTGCATATAGTTGGTTTTATCATAAGAATTTATAACGATGCACAGTTATCTGAATTTCAAAATGAATATTGATATTCATTAAAGTGGAAGCAATTGACTGTTTTTTAATGGCCAGAAAATTAAAGAAGCTTGTGCTGAAATAAATGTATTACAAACTGCGCTAAGAAGAACGGAGGAGCCCAGAAGTTTTAGCACAAGTAAGCGTTTCGCAGAGCGAAATAATCGTTAAACGTTATAGGAAAAAATTTTTTTTACTCAACTGATGACTGCCGTCTTCTTAAATGTGACGTCATCCTCCCCCAGAGCTTTGGTTTTCCCAGTGGTATAATTTCGTGAAATATTTCGGTCGGGCATTAGTTTAGCGACTTTTGCTTTCGTTCCAAGTACCTCGTCCAACTCATTGTCTTTTATTTACCAATGTGGTCAGAATAAATATATTACTTACTAGTTAACTTTGTAGTCTTGAGTCTTACTTGAAATACAAATAAATATACATATAATAGAAACCAAATGCGGATTAAAACGACAGAGGCGGTTTCTGGACATGAATTTAAATCTCAGTTTTACAGCTATGTACGAAACAACAAAAAAAAAAAACTTAGCCAAATTTTGTACTTTGGCTTTAAACCTGTGTGTGCCCACTCCCTTTTTACGGATCCTACGCAGTGCGCTGTAACATTTGGCAAATGGTGAGAACCGAGCTACGAGCTTCCATAATGTACACGGGGGGGGGCGGTAGGTAGGCGATCCGCACCCATAAAATACTCTCCCCCAGACACAATCACCACCCCTAATACATATATTTTCTACGGCTCTTATTGGTCGAGAAAACTATTCAATTCAAATAACAGCCTGCAAGGCTCCCTTCCAGTAGAACAAGTTTTGCACAATCTGATCATCTCATTCTTATTCCTATCAGCGAACATTTAGGGGCTGCGTACGTATGAAATAGAGGCGAGGATTTATACTGGATGGGGAGAGGGTGAATCGACTGTGAATATCTGGAAGGGAGTGGGGACAAAGAAATATAATATCTTATAAAAAAAACAAGGTTTATGTGAATATGGAGATCGATACGCGATAACCGTCCGGCAGTCAGCAAAACTTCAAGCAAAGAAGCAACTTAGCTATCTTCGCTAGTCTTCAGACGTCGACGCTTGGTGTCACCTCCATCAAGAAGTCAGTTGTGGAGTGAAACGACGTGTTCTTCCGCTGAAAGTTTTCTTAGGGTAGGTAGCAGTAGCATTAGTATGCAGCCTATCGCTTTGTGTAAACATAACTTAAAGTATTCTACATTAACCTACCTACAGATTTTGTGCACACGTCAGGTGAGAAATACTAAATAGAAATTGCTAGCTCTAAAAGCAATTTTATAAAACACCTACTGAATTATTTATTGACGGGAAACCCAACGCGAAATTTTGCATCCAAGAAACACAGTGAGGATTATCACACGTAATTTGATATTCCTGTCAAAATTTTAACCCATGTCAATTCTGTGTTTATTTAAAGACCCAGTTCGTACCACTCAGTAAACACTTGTCACCTCAGTTATAAAAACCAGTCGTTGAGTGCTATATAGGAAGAGGGTCACTGTTTTTTCTGAGATACATACAAAGTATATAAATGCTCTGTGATCAGAGTGTAGAATTTCTGAACTTTAAGACTAGTGATACATACACTAATCGCTAGGCTTTAAAATGTTAACGTTGCTGCCAGAGCTCAGACTCTATTCTACGACGCTGAATCAGATGCTCGATTTATGTATTGTCCAAACAGACAAAAAAGGGCTAAATGTGCATAATGCACCGGAAATCAAGAGAGTGAACTTTATGTATGAGTTCCGTGTTCATGGTTGTGCTGGATGTGTGCTTGTGCTATACCGGAGATCAAAACGAGACGCCGATAGCTGAATTACTGACAATAGATTTTAAGCCCTGACCAACTAAATACAAAACATGTGTACCAATTGTGCTAGAATAATCTTCATGTTTGTACCGTGCATCAATAACGATTAAAACACTTTATTATCCAACAGACGCAGAAATATATGCTTCGTAGATACAATTAGAATTATTATAAAATATTTAAAAATATTTAAAATTGCTCCAACATATTTCGGATCACAAGGGATCCATCATCAGGGAGCTTTATAGAGTGCTTGGTTACCATTACTGTAATTTTAGCCAAGCACTGTATCAAGCTCCCTGATGATGGATCCCTTGTGATCCGAAACATGTTGGAGCAATTTTAAATATTTTATAATAAGTATAATTGTATCTACGAATTATATATTTGTGCATCTGTTGGATAATAAAGTGTTTTAATGTGCTAGAATATTTCTGTGCATCGGTTTGTTGAAACACATACATTTAGGATGACACGATAAAAATAATAACAGCTACAGTGAGTGTTGTACATGCACAGAAATTTAAATCATACATACTGTGGGTGCATTATGTTTATCGTGACACAAACTCTTTAAGTGGCCGCACAAAAAAAAAACGGGGCACCAATTAGCGATCACCTTAGCACGACGCGCCACATTGTGAACGTGAACACTGATTTATATCTGTGGGTTGTTACGAAGGAGTCAAAGAACACTTTGTGAATTTCACTGTTTGTAACTACTTGGGTAGGGCAGTCTTATTATCACCGTCGGTTTCTACACAATACGCATGTACTTAGAATATACATACATTGACAATAGTATGTTCTACAGTATGTTAATGGGCTGTGATAATGTTTCAGCGTGTTGTTTATTTGTAATTGTTTTAAAACACTTTCTTCAGCGGCCTGTAAGATCTGTGAATCGATACACGGCCTGTACTGTACGGAACATATGAGCAGCGCGCGAGGTGGGTCCTCGAGTCTCTTTATTCATGCACTGCCTCGCATACATGGAGTCATTTCGTAGTTAGGTAGGTCAGAATTCTAAGAAACAAACTTTAATTATTGAATTAAATTCCTAAGGGGTTTCGCCGCTAAAATATGTCAACAAATCAGTGTAGGGTGGGGCTCTTTGCCAGGGGCGAGACTATCAGAACATACATTTAACATCTTACATGTAATTCATGTTGAGGCTAAGAATACGTACAAGTTATCAACACGGCTCCATACGCCTTACAATTGGCGTGGGAAATTATACTCCGTCGTGGGCCGTATGAGGCTACAGTGAAGTAAACACGGGCAAAGAATTTCGCAGAACAATTGTTTAACAGGGAAATTAAATAAACACAGGCCCATATTATGGATCTGTTCATCATTCTCTCTGAATGCGCAAACTTTATAGAAAATTAAAATATATTTGTTCTCTTTACACATTTATTTATTTATCTGTGACTTATTAATCGTGTTCTTTGGTTATAAAAGGTAAATATAAAGTGATCCCGTTACAGGCCCGGTGTGACCCAGAGGTGGGTAGAGGAATAGCTCTACTCTTCCATAACCGCGGCACTAAAAGGGGGTGAGTGGTCTTGGGTTATAGAGCATCAAAATATATAAGTAATTACTAAAAAAAATTTTGATGATGTATAAGGAATTTGTCGTGGCCTGTTCTAAAACACTGGCCCGCTCTTGTACGGAAGGACTGCAGAAGACACAAAAACTTCAAACAGAAAAGCGCGTGACTGTGCCCAGGTTCGAAGCCAGGATTTACAAAATATGCAGCTAAGTAATAGCAATTCAATTATCGTATTAAAACAAACGCAACTTCATCGCTGATTCTCGCCACTCACTGAACTGGAGATGTGTGACGTAATTTGGGATTGATATTGGAGGACGCTTTGATTTAATGGACCTGTCTTGACAGGTGCCGTTATTTTGTCCAGTTTCTACCATTTCAACTCGTAGGGCTTGACTTTTATTTCACTCTCATCACTTCGACATATAATGAAGAGAAAGAAACAAGAGCGTGTAGAATATTGCACAGTGAAGGCCTTCACAATTTTCATCAAACCGTCATTACTGGTACGCTAAATGAAAGAAATGAGACAGACGAAGAAATAGGAAGGTGAGAAATATTTACAAAACTTTAGTGAGGAAAACTAAGAGAAATAAAATATTTGGGAGACGTGAACCCTAGAAGAGTGTTAGTAGTAAATTGTATTTTACGGCGTAAGATTGGAACTGGGAACAACCGAAACAGGATCGAACCCAGGTGCGGCAACTGGCGAACATGACAATTAATTTTTGTTTCGAAAAAAACAAACGCACGCGTGCGCGCACGCACACACACACACGAGCGCGCGCGGAAAACTTCTTGCCCGACTGAATGATTATCGATTTTTTAGATAACGAAATCAGCTGTATGGAGCTAATTACGGTTATATATCCATCTCAGCCAATCCCACGGGCTACGCCGTTTAAGTAGTGGTTTTGTGGCCGCTCTCTTGTTGGGATTGTGGGTTCGAATCCCGCCGGGGGCATGGATATCTTTCTGTTGTGAAAGTAGTGTGTTGTCAGGTAGAGGTCTCTGCGTCGGGCTGATCACTCGTCCAGAGGAATCCTACCGAGTGTGGCGTGTCTGATTGTGGTAGTGAAGCCTTGATAGTGGGAATGTCCTGCCCCACTAGGGCTCTTTCGCCGTGGAATATATATATATATATATATATATATATATATACATCTCGGGCTCATAGTCACGTGATATTCCCTACTTGACGGACAAGTGCGCATAAAATGAAAGGCAAGTCCTGGCATGCCTCTACAACAAATTCAGCTGTGTCATTTTCTTCATAATCACCAATCCACATGCATGTAATTTACTGCAAACTGACCTAACAGACTAGGAAGTGTTATTACTGATATATACAGCCACAGGAGTGTGGAAAATATTTCCATCATGTTTCTCAAACCGACAAGGAAAAAAAAACACCCACAGTTCCTAACTATGGGAACCGCAATAGAAAATATATAACAATCAAGGAACAGGACAAATCAAACAAAGAAACAATACACGATAACACAAACACACATTTCGCCCCCTCTCTCCACTTCTTTTGGGGAATGTAAAGGGAAAGGGAACCGAAAATTAACAACCACTGCATGTAGGCCAAGCATATCAAGTTGCACAACGTCCATGACGACAACAATAAAGCCAGCAATTTCTGCAGATTGTAGGTTACAGGGTAAAGGAAAACAATAATAACAACGAGTCTCTTCCGGTCACATCTGCACGGTGCTGCCCTCCCACATTTCATTAACGTCATTACACGTCTATTCAAACCGTCATTACTGTTTGTTGAACAGCTGCAAGGTCTCACAACAACAAATCACTCTTCAGCACCAGCTCCAAGAAATAATCCTTGTATTCATTGGCTATTTAACAACATCGTATCAAATGGATGAGTTATTATAGGGTACGGTTTTGTATTGTAAGCTGCGAAAAGGTACAAGAAGATGTAGTTAGTTTCACGGTACCATGCCAACACTGGTCCGAAAGAAGTATGGTACCATGTCAACACTGGTCCGAAAGAAGTACGGTGCCATGCCAACACTGGTCCGAAAGAAGTAGGGTAACATGCCAACACTGGTCCGAAAGAAGTACGGTGCCATGCCAACACTGGTCCGAAAGAAGTACGGTACCATGCCAACACTGGTCCGAAAGAAGTACGGTGCCATGCCAACACTGGTCCGAAAGAAGTAGGGTAACATGCCAACACTGGTCCGAAAGAAGTAGGGTAACATGCTAACACTGGTCCGAAAGAAGTATGGTACCATGCCAACATTGGTCCGAAAGAAGTATGGTACCATGCCAACCCTGATCCGAAAGAAGTATGGTACCATGCCAACCCTGATCCGAAAGAAGTATGGTACCACGGCAGCACTTGTCTGGATGGAGTGAGGTAACATGCCGTCATTGGCCCGAAAGGACCGAAAGCAACTAAAGAAGCAGTGAAACATAAGAGTCAGTATTCTGACGAGGTTTCCAAAGATGAATACTGGCTTTGCTAAGATAATTCTAATGTTTTATTATTACATTACTAGAGTAATAGTATAACACTTTGAAATATGACAGTGTCGTACAAGTGCAAAAAAATTACACAAACTTAATATTCTTGGTACACCTGCAAGAAAACGTGTAATGATTCCGTTAAGAAGAATTCATACTGTTGGAACCTATTGAACTGTTTCCTCCACATCATCTACGGCTTCATCGGTCCTTACCATCAACTCACGCCCAGAAGCACCTTTCGGCAGTCTAACATATAAAATGTTCTCAAAATTTTCATATGCAACTGACTACACATTTTCTTCGAGCATCATATATACTGAGAGTATGTTATTTGCACTTGGACGACAATTTCATATACTGCATGTCGACTGCCCTGATGTTTTCCCGTTTTCCGTAAACTGAAGCAAGTAAACGCCAAAATAATTCCTCTAAGTATGTCATGATCTTCTTCTTCTCATTCCTACCACTGCACATTCACACATCACTTTACTATTCCGCTCTGTAAACTCTAACACAGCCTACAGTAAAACCCATACATCTATGTAAGATCAAGATTTTTCTACTCCTATCAGCCACACAAATTTAAGAAAAAAGCGATGTACCTAACACACGTAAGATGTAACACAGTTCGACTTTTGAGCTACAAGCAGTTTTAAAACTACAATCCAATATTCTGTCCCTTCAAAAATTGAATTTGAACACAGTGTCTTCGTCTTTTAAATTGTAGTAGTTACTAATCTTGTAAAATATACATATAACAGAAAGAATGTCTTAAGGAAGCAGTGGCGTACCGAGGCGTGGGGTTGGGGGGTTCTAACCCCCTCTCGAAATTCTGAGGGCCCTACAAAATCGTGCCAAACTCAACCCGATTGTAAAAATTGTTAAAAATTGCTGAATTTAGGACGCCATCACCCAAAAGATGTTCGGAAAACAGGCAGTAAAATTCTAAAACTACCTAGGTTCGCAGTTGTTTTACATTAGCAATGACAAATTGTCTGTCATCATAAATAGTCACAAAGTACAAAAAATTAAGAAAATGTTACTATGTGAAATGAAATTTCTCATACCAAATTACAGCTGCCTTCAGAACCCCTGACTAGGGAGATACCGCCCCCAGATCCACGTTCTCTCTGTCCTCAACTGAATTTGTTGAACACCCCCCCCCCCGAACAAAATTCCTGGGTACACCACTGTAAGGAAGTGATACAAGAAATAAGCTAACAAATTTCATTATTTCAATACAGTTTAATTTAAGAATAGCGTGGGCAAAAATGGGTACTTCAGTTAAAAGACAAAGCAATCCCTGCACGGGCCTGGACAGTGCCTAAAGGTTCCAAAAGTTTCAGGCTCCCAGATTTCAAGACAATCAGTACATGAAGGTGGTAAGGTTGTCAGCCGCAAGAACCGGCCGCCCTTACGCGCCAGGAATTCTTCCTGATACTCTTTTCTGTTAGAGGCTGAATCGACCCCAAGGCTATAGTGCGGCCGGAAGGATCATATCAATGACATAATCGGGAATCGAACCCTTGACCTTGCGACATGTAGCGCAGTGCCTCACCCAACTGCGCTACTGCATGTCCCAGATACTTCAGTTCCTTCCAGTAAATATATAAGATTAAAGCATAAAAACTGTACACTGGTGCTTCTCGGAACCAATGTTGTATAGTTGATCGATATTATTGCTGTGTGCTTGATAGACATTGATTTGTTCTTTCCTGCAAGATTGCGGTATGTACTTATGTAAGTCATAAGCTTATTTCATCGGGCTGAGTCCTCGCCTTTCTATAACTGATACTGTTTGTTTACACTTTCATTTCTTAGTAAGCAGAACCGTGTGTGTGTGGGGGGGGGGGGTTTATGGTCTCCTTCTATTTCTTTTCATTTATATGTGGTCGCGCTAAGTGTTTATCGCGCGAGCAATGTATGGGATCGAGTGCAAGAGAGTAGACGCCTTGTGCTTCAGTTGCAGTCTGCAGAATTTTCTCGAACGGTGACCAGCAGCTTTTTACGAAGCTGGACGATCAGTGTTAATGTTAATGAAGGGATCCAAGATCCCGAGAATTGAACTCAATACAGCTCTTATGCGTATTGGACCGTGCATCATCTTGATATTTGAATAAATGTTGACCAACTAGAGTAGTGGTTCAGCCTGCACTCGGATACCACATCACCAACAGCCAATCCCGCTACATAACACCAGCACGCCTCAAGTCAGCCTACACAACGCAACAAGTAGTCGCAAGCTCCTGAAGATGGAC
>Ga0131853_10015073_pt1 | contig 14145 bp, 8 predicted proteins | sample TergutLab28metaG_FD_92764 | JGI IMG/M metagenome (GOLD analysis project Ga0131853, IMG submission 92764) | Labiotermes labralis P1 segment gut microbial communities from Petit-Saut dam, French Guiana - Lab288 P1 (version 2) (version 2) | ecosystem: Host-associated > Arthropoda: Insects >... | reverse complement strand
TTTTTTTTTGTTTCTTTTTTTTATTTTGTTTTTTTTTTCTTTGTTCCACACAAAAAAAAGTGGGGGTGGGGGGGGGGGGGGAGTTATGCCATGCTGATTGATCTCCTTCTTATTCTTACCATTGGTTAGGGCATGTGCCACAACAGGGTACCATTGACATCCATCTGCTCTCCTTTGAATATTCCTGTCTGTCATAAACTTCACAGCACCTCATGCTGTGACAACCAAACTGAGGTGTCATTTGTTCCATAAAATTTACTAGATTTCACACCCTCTGAATGCAGAAGTTTGGTTTGTAGATTGCTGTTATTGTATGATGCTGTCTGTCACTGATGCAGTTGCGTTGAACATGTCACAATACTGCCATTACTTGAAGTACAATGGAAACCAAACAGATTCATATGAGGGAGGTACATTTTGTTCATATCCGCCCTCTCTTTCGTACTTCTGACATCACTTTTGAAGTCAATTGAAATTGCCTTTGCTATTTGACTTTATTTTTTATTTTTTGTTTGATTTTATTAATTGATTAATTTGTTTTGTGTGTGTGTACTTTACAGATATATTTGTCATATCACAGGTTTGTACATTTTTTACCAAACAGAAAGTTACTGTGCTGTGTTACTGTTGAGCTTGATTTGTGGTGTGGTGTCTTGTCTTTGTGGCGTGTAGGTTGCTCCTGAAACGTTGGGTAGTGACAGTGGCCATTGCCCCGGAACATTCCAACAGAACAGTGGGTTGCAAGAAAACGTGGTCTCAAGAACACCGTCTCATGTCCATGAGGTCTGTGTTCATGTCTTGTATACCCCCTTCAGACTATTGCCTGCAGTCCAGTTAGATCCACAGTGGAAGGAATGCTGGCACATTGCTCTTGTTTTTATCAGTAACATGCGCTGAAATAATTGTGAAACAAATTGTCCATAAGTGTAACACTGCTTCAGAAATTCAAGAACAGTTTTAGCTTCCCATTTTTAAAACTGAGTATATTGTTTAAAATTAAAACAAAAGCATATACATTTTTTATTCTCTGAGGGCTGGCACTGAAGTTTTTAGTCATAGGCACATTAAAGTATCATGTTTGAAGGGAACTCATTATTTCATTGTTAGTCAGGCATTTTTAAGTTTAAGTGCTTAGTGTGTTACAGTTTTCCTTCCTGTTTTGTGTTGATGTGTATCTTTATCTCACAGTATAAGGGAAGAGCATAGTTAAAAAGGTTTGAGAATGGAATGCTGAGGAAAATACTTGAGTCCAAGAAAGATGAGTAGCAGGAGGGTGTGTGATGAGATAGGCAGCATGAAATAAGAAATGCATACAAATTTTCATTTAGTAAGCTGGAAATTAAATTTTCATAAGATGACAGTAGTATGGGGGATTTATGGAAATCTGTCTAGGTTCAGACTCGATTCAAGTACCTCCATAATGGACACATAGGTGGGTTTATGTACATTGAGCAATGATAACAGGGAATTTCTGCATTAACCAAGAAACTGTCAGTATTTTGAGAAAGATCTTTACCATTGAGTTAATTTATGAGTCTTAGCTGTGTCCTCATGTCATAAAATAGCAAAATGTTTCATGCAAGGTCTGCTGGAATGGTGAAAAGGACTAGACTGTGAGAAACTTTTAGTAACGAACAAGATTAAATCAATGTAAGTAGAGATTTACATGTTATAATAATAGGAAAAGCTGAAGGTTTCAGTGTTTTAGTTGGCCAAGACTTCTTGAATCTTTTGTATTTTTAACACACATCATATAAAAGGCAAACTGTGTTCAACATTTTGTCTTGTTTTCCATCAACTGTATCTATTGCTCATATACAGTGATATGAAGTAAGTTATCTCATTCAGAAAAGTTACGATTTCCTTTCTTAACAATATTATGTAATTTAGTGTCAATTTTTTAAGGATTCATGTTATTAAAATGTGCATTTATATTTTAAAATGATTTGATTAATTGACATTTAATTCATTCATGTTTCAACAGACACCAGACAGAGGACATGATGATGGTTTGGTGTTCCCATGGAAGCATCGGGAAATTCTTACATTTGATATTCCAGTCCATGATACTGAGAAGGCTGGTCTGGGTTAGTAAGATTAATTTATTTGCATTTCCTGTAACTGTTTTTCAGTGTTACATGACAAGAATTAAGTTTTGTTTTAAAATTATGTATGCTTTATTACAGGAGTGAGTGTCAAAGGTAAAACATCTGCAAGTCATGGTATCAATCACAACAATGGGAACTCAAGCTCTTCTTCAGTAGACTTAGGGATCTTCGTGAAGAGTGTGTTGCATGGAGGTGCAGCCTCACGAGATGGTCGTCTTCGAACAAATGACCAACTCCTGAATGTGAATGGCATTTCTCTTCTAGCACAGTCCAACTCTGATGCCATGGAAACATTAAGGTGTGTTATCAGTTGTAAGGGTCAGAAGCTATAAGGCAGTGACATCCTACTTAATTAAGAACAACACATTGAAAGTGTGTTATTGGGAGTGGATGTGTACCACCACCCATTCTTAATCTTGTTACTAGATATGAGCAGTCACCTTTTCTGTCAGAGAGAGCCCTTTGGTTCCAGTTTGGTTGGAGTTTCATAGAGTGCAAGAGCCAGCCTGTTTGCTTTGGAGGAGAATAATATCTGTTGCTGTGGTTGGGAATGATGCTTTAATTCCTCAATTTTCCAGGACATAACTTTGAAGACAAATGTGGCAGCCCTGTGATGATGTGATTGTTACAGTCACTAGTCATAATGTCTTGGAACATATGATGGCTTTAGAACTCGTGAGATGTGCGGAAGGGAGTAATTACATTCTTCCACGTTGACCTTGACACACTCAACATGTGTCTCCATGGTGTAGAGACACAGTCACAGGTGCCACTTCCTTACCACCTATCATTTTCCACTTTCTCTGAGGTATATAAATTTTCTGCAGTAGTCAGTTCTGCTAGTTGCATATTGATGTTGATTTGGGCACAATTAATGTGTAGTTGGGACATTCTTCATCTCTATGTGTAATTTCTCAAACCACTTATGGAATTTCAGTAAAATTTGAATGAAGTGTCCACATAAGAAATCTGGTAAATGTCAGTACTTCTTTGTCCCTTCTGAACAGCACACTGATAGAACAAAACTACATCATATTGCATCATATTACATAGGAAACAGTATTTAGTAATGTAAAGGTAAAGCAGTCCCGTTAGAGGCCTGGAGTGGCCCAGAGGGTTCCAGAGAGTTAAGTTTCCCAGATTTCATGACAGTGGCACAGGATAGTGTTAAGGTTGTCAGTCTTACGCACTGGCCACCTTTCCCCCCAAGAAATGCTCCTGGTACTCATTTCTGTTAGAGGCTGGGTCGACCCCCAGGGCCATAGAGCGAATGGAAGGATTTTATGTCAGAAAAATTCCACTGAAACCAGCTGGGATCAAACCAGCGACCATCTGATTTGTAGCACAGCACCTTAACCACTGTGCTACTGCGGTCCCCCCCTTTAGTAATGTACAAATAATAAGTATCTGCAGAAATATGAAACTGGAAAAACCAAAATTATTTAATAGTTCACTTTAATATTATTGCAAACAAGAATATGAAATGAAGTGACAGCATTGTAATGCATGCTTGTAATTTCCTGTTCTTTGTGTACATGTGGAGACCTTACAGGCCTCAAGACTAGTTTCAGAATATAAAGTTAGTTGATTTCAGGCATCAATTTTAAATAGCATCTGGTTTTCAGCTTAATGAAAGAAAACACATTTGTGTGTAATATTTGTGTAATAGGGTGATTTTTAGTATGATTTATTTCAGGAGGGCCATTGTACATACAGAAGGACCCATACCTGGTGTGTGATATCTGTAATGGCCACAGTGTGATATACTGTATTTCAGGAAAGCCATGCTACATACAGAGGGGCCCATACCTGGTGTGATATCCCTAACAATAGCCAGGCGAGCCTCTTCCCCTGGACCTCACAGCCTGAGCAATGGCCACCAACATCCTCAGTCAGGTCGAGATTCTGTATCCAGTCTTCTGACAAGCTCCTCAGGTAAAATTAGGATGAAATATCAGTAAAGGTGCAAAACTGCAGAGATAAATTAGCAAAACTGAAGGCTCTGAATTTATTAATTACTTGAACCACTGCAGTTTATTAATTAAAGAGCAGCACAGTACTAATCCACTGACTTTGTTGTTGCAGGGACAGACACTTTTGTCCTTGGTGGGGCTAACAAATCTGAAAATGAGGCCTATACTCCGGACAACTCGGGTACAAGTGAAAATTCTGACAATACAGTGATATTTTTGCCCTATAAGGATGAAATTGATCATTCTAGGGAAAGCAGCCATCTTAGTGCCAAATCTTGTGATAAGAGTATAGGTGAGCTTCAAATTACGGTATATTCTACATTTCCTATATCCATGTCCACTTTGTGCACACCCTTTTTGTAACATCCATTACTTGCTGAATTAGTTAAGATTTCTAAAAATAAGTATTGTTTTATGCATGTATACATGCGACCAAAATTTTTATCTCTAACATGTGTTTTTGTGTTTCCTATGTGTATGGTGAATGTTATTGTAGTGTGCTGCATATTAGAAAATAAGATATAAATTGAAGCTGATTCTTCCCCTTCTGACAGTACAGTGTGTTACTGCTGTAGTTATGCAGTGAAACCTATGCATGTCTTGTTTCATACATGGAAAACAAAATGTGCAAATCAAATTATCAGATATTGTGTCTCAAAGTGGAGAACAGTGAGGCATGGAATTCCACAAGAGTCACTCCTAGGTCCTGTGTTGTTCATGCATTGTGTAAATGAAATTTTTCCAGGTTAGCTTAGTCAGTAAGGCAACTAGACTGTGGGCTGGACAGTCAAAGAACTGGGGTTCAATTCCTGGTAGGGGCAAGAGATTTTTCTTTCCCCATACCGTCTGGACTGGCTCTGGGGTCCACCCAACCTCCTATTCGGAGGGTATTGGGGACTTTTTCAACAGGGGTAAAGTGGTTATGGCATGAAGCTGACAACTGGTCTCCGTCAAGTGCTAAAGTTGAGAATGAATGGAGCTGTGTCTGTGCTTCCCCTGTATATGGCTTCATGGACTTAACAAAGACAACTTTACTGTATACAGTACCCAACCATAACCCGTACATAATATTTGCTGGTGACACTAGTGACATCATTTATGTTGAAAGTTTCCACATTTTAGTAAATGTTTGCCCAAAATTTGGATATAATAAGCAATAATAAAATTTTAAATTAATAGTTCATAATATGCATTAAATTTTGGATGAATGCAATTCTTGGTTCAATAATTAGTGACAAACTCACCTGGGAGAATCCTTTTGATCAGGTGGGTACATAGTTGGAAATTGTGTGACATTAAAAAGATATTTATTTTACAGAAGAAAGTTGTATTTGTGGTTGGTGCCAAACCCAGAAGTTCATTTAAAATCTGTATAACAAGTGAGAGATTCTGTCTCTTCAATCATTGGAGAATGTCACTGAATAATCTAAACATTTTTAGACAAATTGATCTGTACTGAGTGTTAACATAAGTAGATATGAGGGGGGACCCAAAAATTTCCAGAACTGTTACAAAATATGTATTTAAAATATTTGTACAAGTTTGAAACTTTGGTCTGCTTCAAAGTACTGCCCTGTGCGTGGATGCAGTGATCCCAGCACTGCCCCCACTGCTGGAAAGGTTGTCTTCAGTGCAAATCCTGTCAAGGGCTGCCAGCCATTCTCACTGAGCCTCTGCAACATCAGCAATATGCCTTTTCAAATCCTGCTTCATCCATGGGTACAAAAAAAAATTTCAAGGAGCAAGGTCTGGCAAATAGGGGCAGTGGGACACAATCACCATTTTGTGTTTAGCCAGCAACTGCTGGACGCTCAAGGCTGTGAGGGGAGTGGCATTGTCATGGTGCAAGAACCAGTTCCCACTCTGCCACTATTCTGGATGGTTTTGTCTCAGGCACTCACACAATCCTTTGAACACATTCAAGTAAAACTGCTGATATACTGTGTGTCCTGGATGAACAAACTGCCTGTGAACTATCCCACGAGCATCAAGAAATGAAGTCAACATTGCCTTGACACTTGAGCAAACTTACCACGCTTTTTTTGGTCTGGACAAATTTGGTGACTTCCACTGACTTGACTGCTGTTTTGAAACTGAGTCATAGCCATATCACCAATTCTCATCACCTGTTACAACTTTTATGAGAAACTGAGGGTCATTTTTGAGCTCTACCTGCCAATCACGGCAAACATTCACATGCTTGTTTTTTTGCTCCTCTGTGAGCAGACGTAGCACAAATTTTGCAGCAACTCATTTTATCATCAAATCTTACAATAAAATGTGTTGGCATGACCTCCATGACACAGCTGTTATTTCAGAAATTTCGTAATTGGTCTAACGACAATTTGCAAGGGCAGCCAGGCAAACTTTTTCAACATTTTCGTCCATTCTGCTCATGGAAGGCGGCCACAACATGGTTGATCTTCAACCGAGATCTCACCTTTTTGCAGTGATTAAACCACTCGTACACTTGTATTTTACCCTAGACTTCATCCTTAAAATCTTTCTTGAGCATTGTGACAGTTATAGCTGCAGTTTTTCCCAAAAGGAAACAAAATTTCACACACACTCGTCATTCTTTAACATCAGCTATTTCAATTTTATAAAAATCACCAAACACACTTGAAAACACTTTTAAAAAAATGCCAGAAAATATGTCATGAAGCACGCAGCACAATTTCACTTAGCAGACTAGTTTAGAATATCATAGGCTCGCGGTACCTAGTGGCAGAACCCTGAACTACCTCTCGTTCATGCCGAATATTAAAATTCCGGAAACATTTGTGTCCTCCCTCGTATACACCAGTTCTATCTTATTTTATAATTGGTCCTGATTAATGATTGTTTAACAAATTCAATAAGTGTTTTAGATCCAGTTTCATTTGTTTTACAGGTAACGCAGATAATGTCACGTCCAGAAACCCTGTTATAGATCGCCTGACAGGACAGATAAGCCAGAACCCAAACCCGATGAGGAATGAAAGCTACTACCGAGCAACACATGAAACATGGAACACTACAGTGTTGCTTAGTGGTGGGGCAGCTGAGAAACTGACCAGTCCAACAGTGAACCTGCCATCAGGTGAAATGGTACTGATTGAGGAAGAGTACACACCACACAACCTGCCAACAGCCTCTCATTCCCACCGGTAGGTCACTTAAACCCATTTTACAAATGACTATACTATGGATAGTTTGTACTTGCTTTATGTTCTGTGGTATCACTTTCCAGAAGACAGTGCTATGTATAAAGTTGTTTGCCTCATTCACTGGTGATGTAGTACCTTGTAAACAGAGTGGTTCACTCTTTAATCCTGTATTAGGATTTCATGCAAGTAACTGCTACAAGACAAAGTTTTGAAAGTAGTTTAATTCATTTTAAGTAAAAAAACTTTGATCTTTAATTACAATGCAGGACAGATTTCCATTACATCTGGCATTTTCAGTACTAAGTTATGTGGTAAATGTCTAAGCTTAAGAGAGAGGAGATACAGTAAAAGCCCTGATATGTAGCACTGGATGAACTGGAGAGCTGTGTCAACCAGATGTAAACTGAGAGGCTAATTGCATTTCACTGTCCCATCAACCAGGAGCACCTAGCACCAATTCTGAGATTTCAGCCATTAGTATTTGCTGTCATGTTTCATTTGTTCATTTATTCATTTATTCATTCATTGAGATTGTATATACACCATGTTATATAAGTAGTGTAAGTAGTGATGGCAAGGGAATAAAAGTGCAGAAGGATAAACAAGTGTGGATATGAAGTGACAAATTAAATGGTTAGGTCTGTGCACCACGTTGCTAAGTGCACTAAAATATGCATTATGTATAACATTCCAATATCCAGAGTACTGCAATAGCTGACTACCCTTTAATCCCATAGGTGTCAGACATCACAACTTTTGCTCTACTAGCAACAGTATACAGAAAATTACAAATGGGAAAATTACACATATGATTGGGACATGGGAGTGAGAGAAATGCTTGTAACATTTTTGTGGGAATAGCTAGAGGGAAGGGACTATTACAGACCAGGATGCAGTTGGGATTATAATAGCAAAGGATCTTTAGGAGTGTAGTGTGGGTTGTTTGGACTGGATTTAGTGTGCTCAGAAATGGTCTGATGCCAGGCTGTGGTGGCAAAAGTTTGTGTGTGTTGGGTGAAGGGGATCCTTATTTCATAGAATTACAAGCAGTTTGTCTAGTATGAATGTGGAATGTAGAAGCTTAACATAACAATATTACTTTTGTGTGTTTTAATACTTAAATAGGAACCTTAAGAAAGTTGGATTTAGTTGGAAAGCTGCCATTTTGGTGGCTAAGTTATTGTTGCTGAGCAATTTTATAGTTGACCGTATTTTTTGTATAATCTTCTTTCTGGAAAAGCCGTGGCTGTTTTATGTTATTATATTGATAACTATTTATTTAATTATTTTGGTAGGACTGGCAAGTCTTCATCAGAGAAGGCACTGCCATATAGAACAAGTGATCCAGAGTCAGATAGAAGGACTGGCATGCCAAGAAAATCATCAAGTGGAGGCCCTGCATCTGATCAGAGCAGTGACACACACACAGCAGACGTAACCTATGAAAGCCAGTAAGGAAATGAAATACTTGAATAATCTTATCCCAGCACATTCTTCTTTAAATAGCATGTTGTTTTCCTTGGTCATTCCACACAAATGATAAGGTATAATCTTGAAATAAGATGCAGTTACTTCTCTCTCCATCCTTTATATTTAGCATGTACAATTGCCTTGTAATTTAATGCTCCATAATCTCTACAAGTGGTTGAAAGTGGTTTAGCACCTTGTAGAAGTTAATCCAGTTGAACAGTAAAGTGAAATTTCCTTTGCAACACTTAATATCCAAAAGGTAGTATGTATGAGAGTCACAATTGTCTGGTCTGAAGTTACAAGGTCCAGCAGAGAGTCAAATAATATATGAACTTCCCATCCATTAAGTGGTATATATTATCATGTTCAGATTGTCACTGGAGGAAGCAGCTGGTTTTACAAGGGATGCATTCGGACGGCAAAGCATGTCAGAGAAGCGCCATGCCACGCTAGACGCTAAACACACTGATACGTACCAGCGCAACAAGAAACTCAGGTTAGCCTGTGTATCTGTGTGTGTGTGTGTGTGTGTGTGTGTGTGTGTATGTGAGAGAGAGAGAGAGAGAGAGTGTGCTTGTGCGTGTGAGCGTGCGCGCGCGGTCTCTCTCTCTCTCTCTCTCTCTCTCCCTCCCTCCCTCCCTCCCACCCTCCCTCCATTGAAAAATTGTATCATTGTGATGGAAACAGGTCTTCAAGATGAATAATGAGTTTTGCCGTCACCTTTGCAGCAGTAGTTAGGTGATTTTCGAACACAATCCTCTTCAGTGTACTTTCACTTAATTTTGGCTTTCAGCCACTATTTCTCTTACCTGATGATGTCTTCCCATGAATTTCGTATGCCCTCATAACCTTCGAAGCTGTTGCTCTGATGCACCTAATAAAGTGTCTGTTTTGGTTACAGAGGCTCCAGCTAAACTCACACCAACAATCTGTCCTCTTTGAAAATCTGATAAGTTTCCCATTTTGCAGGACTTTCATATGAGTTTTTACTAAACACAATCTGTAATGCATTGTCTCTGACACTACACAGTGCAAACAAACAAAAGAATAACGAAAGAACCTCACATCTAATTCTTTTTTTTTTCTAGTGTTTCCATTATTTTGTCCATCCCCTGGGTGGGTCCTGGCATGATTTTATGTATATATAGTATATTTGTGTTAAGTTGAAGGAAACAAATTGGAATAATTAGAAGAATTCTCAAGATGTATACCAAATATGTAATTTTTTCTTAAATATTTTTAAGATGTAATGGTATTATATATTATGATGTCCTATTAGAAATGTTGAAAGTTTTTCCAAGTGCAAATTTGAAGTTCTGTGTAAAGTAGTGGTAGTAGTAGTGGTGGCAGTGGCAGTGGTGGTTGTAGTAGTAGCTGTAGTACAAATTGTTCGTCAGTATGGACAAATTTGGAACTAATCACCAGTAGCAGTTTTAATTCTGATATGTTCTTACATTTGCAGAGAAGAGCGAGAGAGACTGCGACACATGCAGCTCCAGCAGCAACAGTTTAATGACCAAAAGAAGGCAGAACTGCAGATTAAAGATGGCGGTAAGACACAATACATACCGAGGATGACTGTGTGCCTGTTTTTCAAATGTTTCATTCTCTTTACTGAAGCTGGCAGAAATTTTTAACCCTTTCACACCAAAATTAAATGTCTAGGGTAATCTGTAAGTTATCAGAATTTAATGCTCGTTGTGGGCAGTGACTTCAGGCAAATTTTGTTTTTTTAAACTTACATGATGCATCAACTGTGGTCATCCTTCAATGGAAAAGGGTTTATTAAGAATTTTACAATTTAATAATGTTTTTTTGTGAATAATTTTTCTAGTAGATATTCCAGTTGTTACCATAAAAAATTCATATGTTTAGCTTCACTGGGGCACTTATTTGTTGTCTGTTTAACTGGAAGCTAAATGTAATTTTGCAGGGCTGCCATTCTTTGAGGGAGGTGGGAGGTGGGTTTAAATTTAACAAGAGTTGCTTATTGTGAAGGTGTGTTACCAGATAAATTTACAGACCATGGGTTCATTGGTCCTAGTGTCACTTTCTGGTCACTTAACCTGTCCTCCATGGTGGTGGTATTGATAGTAGGACATAGTAAAGTACAAAGGTGGAGTGCCATCTAGTGACAGTATTTGTAAGAAGTTTCGTTACAGTCCGTGAACTTTGGCACTTCATCTGTGAATGTTCTAAGCATAATCTGTGTCTGATATGTCCCATGTTCCGTGCATTGATTAGATGCATAAGATTTATTAAAAGGATCAACAAATGCACTTGGATTTATGTGTATAATTTTATTACGTAGTGATCACTGATGTGACCATCTTTAGGGCGGTGAGAACAAGAACACAAATACAATTATAAAATGTCAAAATTACTGCATAGCTAAAAATCATATAATTTTTTTTTAAACTTGTGGTTGAATAGTACAGTGTTGATAAGTATAAAATATTAGAAGTTAAAAAAGTATGGAGTATAGTTCTGTGGAATGTTGCACCTGGATGCATGTGGTGAATTATGGTCCTGTAATAATAATAATTATATATATATATATAAACTTTGTTAATGCATTTACCAGCTGAAGTGCCACACATAACCTCTCATATGTAGGCTAAACTGGATGATGATTAGAATTAAAATTCAAAAACACTTCTGTTATATCACATTCAGTAATCCTCACATAGCATATGCCCTCCATATCCTACATAATGCACGCAAATATGGAGCTGTAGAAGCCACTAACCTTAACTATATTACACACACAAGAACAAACAAATGAACACCTTGGAAAATTACTACATTGAATTCTTTCACCAACATAACATTATAATATGGAACAAACCCAAAGGGGGGGGGGGGGGTTCCCTATTCAAATTAACTATGCCATGCAAGTGCATTATGTAGGCATGTAACTTCCTATTAACAGACCTCCTCCCAGATACTTGACTTAATTTCTGAGTTGTTCACTGTACAGACTATCATCGCTCACCACTCTGGTACATTCTCTCATCAACTACCATTCCACCTTTCTTAATATTTACACTTGGTCAAGATCTAATAATGCATTAACATAGGTTATAAATATATGTAAATTTTACTACAGGATCATAATTCACCACATGTATAATCTGTGTGCTTCATTCCACAGAATTTTACTCCAGACAACAAATTTTTTTAACTTTTAATATGTATAGTATACTCATTAATTACTACTCAGCTGTGAGTTTCAACCATTTGTCATGTGATTTTTAACTATGGGGTGATTTTTACAAATTATGATTGTAAATGTGTGCTTGTTCTCACCTCCCCGAAGATGGTCACTAGTGGCCAAAACATGTCGGTGATTACTGCATATTAAATTTACATTCTTAAATCCAAGAGCATATGTTGGTCCCTTTAATCAGTTTTATTCATATGTGATCTGTTTTGCTTTGTTTGTATTCGTTTTGTGTGCAGTGTGATGTTTACTGGCACTGGTGAGGATGTGGACTAACACTGTTTGTTAACTGAATGTCTGTACCTAACTATTGAAGTGTTAAATGTTAATTAATTATAATCTACAATAATCAATTATTATTAACTTTAATATCTCCCTGGATTTGTGTGGTGCTGTGTAAAGTTTTGAATGATGTTCTGTTCATCTGTTTTTAGTGATACGAAACGGGGAAATAATAGCATCCAGTATGATTCGAGCCAACTCAGTAGAATCTATAATTAGTGTAACTCGATCACAGGCCAACTCAGAAAGTACGTACTGTTGGCTCCTTCAGCCAATATAATCTGTATCTCTAATCTCCATTATCAGTAGAGTTTCCTTCTAATATGACTTGTAGATTTATATTTCTGTATTGTACCAGATTGGTGATTATGTGTAGGTATGTTGTATTTGTTTAGTATGGCATCCTCTTTATATACGTTATTGTCAAAGTTCTTTGATTTCAGGAGAATTTAGTAGTAACCCATTTGAGAGCCACAGTGAATTGCTCTTTGTTTTCTCTTGCTTTACATTTCTGCAATTGATCCTCTGAATGCTATATTCTGTATACAGGGAGTGTATTTTATCCTGTCCCTGAGCACTGCTGCTATTGTGGATGAGTTATCACATGGCAACCCTGCATCTGCCAAGAATTTAGAGCCCATTCTTCCTCTGCATTCTATGTTAATTATCTTATAGAGGGGTCTTGAAGTGGTGACCAACATCCTGTAAACAGGTCTTGCACATTCTTAAAATATTCGTCAACACACAATAGAGCTCTTGTCATGAAAAATTATTAATTTTACTTTAGTTATTGTGTCTCACTTCTTGCAAAGAATATGTATTATTGACATACAGTCTTATTTGTTGGGGTCTGCTACAAATAGTAGTTTCATGGAGTCAATCCTGGAGATCTAGGAAGTCACTGACCTTGAATTATCAGCTGTTCACTGAACACCTCTTCTGGTGCAGTCATCGTGAAGTTCTCCGTGCTGATGATGGCATTGCTTGGCAGGAAGTTACAGTACATTTTCTTGTCTTCTGTTTATTGCATGTAGAAAGGTGTCCAAATTAATAAAACATCATTGCGAGAATTTGAAGTTCACTGAAGAACATACCCTATGATTTTGCATGTAATTGCTGCACACCTCACTTCAGCTTGAAGGTCACAAATGGGACCTTCATGCATTGCGTGTTGATTTTTAGAATGCTGATATGCATTATTTATATTCCCACTGCATATCAGTGATGCCTTATCCAAGAAAAACACAAACATTGGATTATGAAATCCACAGACTACTGATTTTTGCAGCCGTCTGCATTACCAGTTTCTTGCTTCCCAGTGTGAAGGAAAGAGTTCTTTTATAATTGTAACTTTGTACAGTAATAATTTTAAAAGTTCTGTTGCCATGTGGGCTGAAGCTTCTGACACTCCATTCTGATTGGTCAAGAGGTACAAAGTTTTTTTGGGGGGCTAACTGCTAGTCTTGTGCCTGTCTCATCCAGTTTTTCTAATCAGGTGCCACTCTCATCTAGTTTTTCTTAACCTTTAAATGATGAGGATGATATTTAAACTTTAGCACATGGTTTGTGAAAAATTGTAGAATTATTTTAATGGAAAAAAGATAAAATTATTAAATATAATTTTATGGAAAAGAAAACAGATTATGCAGTGTGTCTTGAAAGTGTTTTAAATTTCTTTGTTGCCTAGATATTTGAAATGAATTTCTGGGGTATTCTTTTTACATGCAGTCACATATGGAAATGCAGACCATTTAAAGTTTAACTGAAAGTATTTTTTTTTTTTTTTATTTGGCACTGATTGTGTTATTCATAAATTTTTTCACTGTGTTGTATATTGTGGTTTTTACATGCATTTACATGCAGTCACATATGGAAATGCAGACCATTTAAAGTTTAACTGAAAGTATTTTTTTTTTTTTTTTTTTTTTTTTTTTTTTTTT
>Ga0131853_10015071_pt1 | contig 14146 bp, 8 predicted proteins | sample TergutLab28metaG_FD_92764 | JGI IMG/M metagenome (GOLD analysis project Ga0131853, IMG submission 92764) | Labiotermes labralis P1 segment gut microbial communities from Petit-Saut dam, French Guiana - Lab288 P1 (version 2) (version 2) | ecosystem: Host-associated > Arthropoda: Insects >... | reverse complement strand
CTGGTGGTGCCACCGTTGCCGGTGCTCACCAAGGCGATCGATGCTCGGTTCACCTTCCACTTCGCCAGCAATAGCGCGTTGGAGCCCAACTGCGCGATCGCCGATGTCCGCTCCGACCGGGCCGAGATCTGGGGCGCGTTGAAGTCCCCGATCGTGGCCCAGGAGACCATTGCCGCCGCGCTCGGGTTGCTGCCCGGCGCGGTCACCGTGCATGTCACCGAGGGCGGGGGCTCGTTCGGCCGCAAGCTCTTCCACGACGCGGCGCTGGAAGCGGCCCTGGCCTCCAAGGCGATCGGCAAGCCGGTCAAGCTGATGTGGCACCGCACCGACGACTTCCGCCAGGGCCGCACCCACCCGATGTCCATCTCCCGGGTCCGGGCCACCTACTCGCTCGGCAACGTGCTCACCTACGAGCAGCGGCACACCTCGGTCGCCACCGACTTCGGCCATGGCCTGGGCGAGATCATCACCTCACTGGTCGACAAGCTGCCTGTCGCAGGGCTCGGCTTCTCCGAGACCATGTTCGCGCTCACCCAGCAGACCCCCTACCAGTTCGGCGTCACCGACCAGTTGCTGAACGAGGTCGACCACGGCTTCAACACCGGCAGCATGCGCGGCATCTACTCGCCCAACGTGCGCTGTGCGCAGGAGCTGGTGGTCGACCAGCTGGCGGTGGCGATGGGGAAGGACGCCTGCCAGTTCCGCCGCCAGTTCCTCAAGGACGACCGGGCCAAGGCGGTACTGGACAAGGTGGCGCAGGCCGGCTCCTGGGGGCGCAGCATGGCGCCGGGCACGGCCCAGGGCATCGCGCTGCACCCGGAGTACCACGGCTTCGTCGCGGTGCTGGCCGAGATCGACTGCACCCCCGCCACGGTCGGCCGACAGGTTCCGGACGCGTATACCGGGCCACGGGTGACCAAGGTGGTCTGCGCGGTGGACGTCGGGCTGGCGGTCAACCCGCGTGGCCTCGAGGCCCAGATGATGGGCGGCATCATGGACGGTATCGCGCTCACCCTCTCCTCCAGCCTGCACCTGCAGAACGGGCGCTTCCTGGAGGGCAGCTGGGACAACTACTTCTACACCCGGCAGTGGAACACCCCGCCCGAGCTGCAGATCATCGTGATGCCCCCGACCACTGAAGCCCCCGGCGGGGCAGGAGAGTTGGCGGTCGGCGGAACAATGGCGGCGGTCGCCTGCGCCTACGGCCGGGCCACGGGCACCATGCCGACCCGCTTCCCGATCAACCACGACGAGCCGCTCGGCTTCACCCCACTACCCGCCGTACCCCCGATTCCCGCCTCACCGACCGACGGCCTCGACCGCGCCTACTGACCCGCCAGGAGCAACCAAGTGCCCACACACACCTTCATCCTGAACGGGTCCCCGGTCTCGGTGGATGTAGCCGACGACGTGCGCCTGCTCTGGGTGCTGCGCGACGTCCTCGGCGTCACCGGCCCCAAGTACGGCTGCGGGCTGGGTGTCTGTCAGGCCTGCACCAGCCACATCAACGGCAAGGCCTTCAATCCCTGCTCGGTGCCGGTCGGTGAACTCCGGCCGACCGACGAGATCACCACCATCGAGGGCCTGCCCGCCACGGTCGGCAAGGACCTGCACCCCATGCAGGAGGCTTGGCTGGCCCGTGACGTCGCCCAGTGCGGCTACTGCCAGCCGGGCCAGATCATGGCCGCCGTCGCCAAGGTCCGTCAGGCCCGTGCCGCCGGCCGCGAGATCGGCGAGGCCGACTTCGACGAGATCCGCAACATCTGCCGCTGCGGCACCTACCCCCGCATCCGCGAGGCGATCACGGCCGCCGCCAAGGAGTTCTGACGGAGTCCGGGGCAGGGGCCTGACTCGGGTCCTTGCCCTGGCGTCACGGTTCTGACCGGCACGGCATCGCCGAACCGAGCGGTACCACGTGCTCTGAAGTTGAGAGGAGACGAGGTCGGGCTCGTTCTCGCTTCGGTGTTGCGCACCGAGTTTTGGGACATCCTTTACGTGGTGCATGCAACTGAGGGACAAGTACGTCTGTCTGACTGTGAGTCGGGTCTGTCAGGACCCAAGAGCGAGAGATCGGGGCAGGTCGTGGGACGGCGCAAGGGCGGCATAGGGATCGCACTGGTCACGGGTGCGTTGCTGGTGGGGGTGAGCGCCTGCGGGGGCGGCAGCGGCAAGGCCGGCGGCAGTGACCAGGCGGGTGGCAACGACGCGAAGACGTCGGGCAAGCCGGGTGCGAGCGCCTCTGCGTCACCGACGAAGCCCGCGGGCCCGCCGATGCTGCTGGAGACGATCACCCCGCAGGCGGGAGCCACGGTCGGCGTGGCCATGCCGATCTCGGTGATCTTCACGAACCCGGTGGCGGCAAAGGCACGGGCCGCCGTGGAGAAGCACATGAAGGTGAGCGCTTCGCAGCCGGTGGCCGGCGCCTGGCACTGGTTCGGTGACAAGCGTGCCGACTGGCGACCGAAGACGTACTGGCCCTCCGGCACGAAGGTGAAGATCGACGCTGACATGACGGGCGTCAGCAACGGCAACGGACGCTACGGCGTGCGCAGCTACACGCACTCCTTCACCATCGGCGACGACGTGCGCGCGGACGTCTCGGTGAACTGCCACACCATGAAGGTGACCCGGAACGGCCAGGCGGTGCGCACCCTGTCGATCAACGCGGGCAGCCCTCAGTATCCGACGTGGAACGGCACCATGGCGGTCATCGACAAGCAGGAGAAGGTCCACATGACCTCCTGCAGCGTCGGTATCAGCTGCACCAAGGGCAGCGCCAACTACTACGACCTGACGCTTCCCTGGGACGTCCACCTCACCCAGTCCGGCACGTACGTGCACTACTCGACCGGTGACCCCAACCCGGGCAGCGGAAGTGCTCGCGGCTCGCACGGCTGTGTCCACCTGTCCATGTCGGACGCCAAGTGGTTCTACGGCCAGGTCAAGCAGGGCGACCCCGTCACCATCACCGGCTCGCCCCGCGCCAAGGCCCCGGCCGACAACGGCTACGCGGCCTTCAACCTGGGATGGGACCAGTGGCTTGCGGGCAGCGCTTCCGGGGAGGGGACTACCGCGGCACTGTGATGCGTCGCGGTGGCGGCGCCGGTCAGTCTTCGATGATGCCGGGCCCCGAGGGCGACGCGATGGGGCCCGGAGCCGACCGCGCAGCCGCGAGGTTCGAAAAAACCGTGTGACCACGGCCGTTGAATGCGGTTAGGCTCGCGAGAGCGCATCCGGATGTAGCGCAGAGGCAGGCGCACTCGCTTGCCAAGCGAGGCACGCCGGTTCGAATCCGGTCGTCCGGATGCGCCTCGCGGTCCCGTAGAGCAGAGGCAGACTCGCCACCCTCTCAAGGTGGATACGCCGGTTCGAATCCGGTCGGGACCACAGTACGTCGGACACGGGCGGGTACGGATGGGCGAGGAGATCACCGAGGCGGAACTGGCGTCCTTCCACCAAACGGTGGGCAAGCTGCGCGCACTGCCCGTCGACGACCCGGTGCGGCTGCGGGCCGAACAGGTCGCCGCGTCGTTCGCGCGCGACGGCCGGCTGCGGCGCCGCAAGGCGCGGGGCGCCGAGGTGTCCGCGGCCGACGCGGCGACGATGGCGGCGACCGCGACCGGCGCCCCGGACCGCCGCGAGGACGCCGCGTTGGCCGTGTCCGGCACTGGGGGAGTCTTCCACCGGCCGCGCACCTGCTATGTCTGCAAGTCGCCCTATCGACAGGTCGACACCTTCTACCACCGACACTGCCCCGAGTGCGCTGCCGACAACACCGCCCGTCGCGCCCTGAGCACCGACCTGAGCGGCCGTCGGGCGCTGCTCACCGGCGGCCGGGTGAAGATCGGCTTCCAACTCGCCCTGATGATGCTCAGGGACGGCGCCGAACTGCTCGTCACCTCGCGCTTTCCGCACGACACCGTGCGCCGCTTCCGGGAGGCCGAAGGCAGCGCGAAGTGGCTCGACCGGCTATCCGTTCTCGCCGTCGACCTGCGCGACCCGCGCCAGGTGCTGGGACTGTGCGAGGAGCTGCGGCAGGAGGGCCGGCCGCTGGACATCCTCGTCAACAACGCGGCGCAGACTGTGCGGAGGCCACCCGAGTCGTATGCGCTGCTGGCCGCCGGGGAGTACGACACGCTGCCCGCGGGGGCCCGGCAGGCACCCGGGTTCCGGCCGATGCGGATGCTGGACGGCTCGGCCGCGGCCTTGCCGGTCGCCTTGCGGGAGGCCGATGAGGCCGGGCTGCTGCCCGACCCGTCCCCGGAGAACTCCTGGTCGGCCCGGCTCGGCGCGCTCGACCCGGCGGAGGTCCTGGAGACCCAGCTCGTCAACGCTCTTGCCCCGGCACTGCTGTGTGACCGGCTGCTGCCCTTGCTGCTGGCCGCGCCGCACCCACGCCGGTACGTGGTCAATGTGACCGCAGTCGAGGGCCGCTTCGCCGTCCGCAACAAGATGCCGGGCCATCCCCATACCAACATGGCCAAGGCGGCCCTGAACATGCTCACCCGCACGAGCGCCGCAGAACTCGCCGCCCAAGGTGTGCACATGTGCGCCGTCGACACCGGTTGGATCACCGACGAGAACCCGGCCCCGAAGAAGGCCCGTATGGCCGGGGCCGGGTTCCGTACACCGCTGGACATCGTGGACGGGGCGGCCCGCGTGTACGACCCGATCGTGCGCGGCGAGGCCGGTGACCCGGTGTCGGGGGTGTTCCTGAAGGACTACCGGAAGGCGGAATGGTGAGCGAGGAGCCGGAGACGGACACAGGTGGCTTCGCCGGGGTGCCGTACGTCGTACCCCGTCCCCTTGCCGAACTGGCGCCGCTGCTGGACTGGTTGCGTGCGGGCCGCCCGGCCGGGGAGCGGCTGGACTTCACGGCCGGTACGGCGCTGCCGGACGGGCGGCTCGACCTGTGCAAGCAGGGGGTCGGGGCGGAGGGCGCTACGCTGATCGCCGAGGCCCTCGCTCAAGGGCCCTCTCCCGTACGACACTTGCTGCTCGGCACCGACGCGCTGGGCGACGACGGTGCGGCCACCGTAGCCGGGAGTACAGGGGGCGTCGAGACGCTGTACCTCGGCTGCAACGGGATCACCGCGGGCGGTGCCTGTCGGATCGCCGACAATCTGCGCGCCTCGCCGCAGGTCGTCACCGGAGTGTGGCTCAAGAGGAACCCGCTCGGCAGCGGGGGAGGGCGGGCCGCGGCCGAACTCATCGAATCCGCACGTTCGTTGCGCACCCTCGACCTTGTCCAGACCGGACTCGACGCCCAGGGCGCGGCCGTCCTGGCCGAAGCGCTGCTGGTGGCCTCCGAGGGCAGGCGCCGGATCGAGCGCCTCTTTGTCGGCGGCAACCCGCTGGGGGAAGCGGGCGCGCAGGCTCTCGCCTCCGTCGTCGCCCAGGGAGCGGTCGACGAACTGTACGTGTCCGCAGCCCGGTTGGGAGATCCGGGCGCGCTCCGTCTTGCCGAGGCCCTGGAGCGGGCACCGTACGGGCGGCTCACCCGGTTGGCAGTCGCCAGCAACGGCATCGGACCGGCCGCGGCGGCCCGCCTGGTGACGGCGGCGACCGCGGCCGGCGTCATGCTGCTGGACCTCGGCCGGGTCCGGGCCGCGGCGGTGCTCGCAGCGGACGACAACCGGATCGACCTGACGGCCGCCGAGTCCATCGCCGCGGCCCTCGCCGACGGCGAGCACCGGCTCGCCCACCTCGTCCTGACCCACACCGGGATGCGCAGCCGCGAGGCCCACCGCCTCCTCGACCACGCGACCCGCGCCCGCACGGCCACCCGCTTCCGACTCGGCAACGGCATCGCCGCCGGCATCAAACGTCGCCTGAACGCCCTCAGTGCACACATCCCCGCACCGACGGTTCCGGCGGACGTGGCGGCCATCCGCAGCGTGCACCGTACGGCGCCGCCGGAGACGGGTGCGGGAGGCTCGACCGGGACAGCGCCATCGGCCTCCTCGGTGTGATCGACGGCGAGACGGGCCAGGTTGACAACCGGTCAAGGCGGTACGCTCTGCGGCAAGGGCGGGGCCGTAGCGCAGAGGCAGACGCACTGGTCTCCAAAACCGGAACACGCCGGTTCGAATCCGGCCGCCCCGCCCCCTTGATTCCGTGCGTGCACGGCGACGCACTCGCCGGATGATGAGAGCGGCGCGGAATTCCAGCTCTCGATCGCGATGAGTTTTCTCGCCGCCCAAAGTCCTACCCTCGTCACCGCGACCGCGGACGACCACCCAAGGGAAGGACGACCAGTGACCACCACCCGAACCCTCGATGTCGCCCATGCACGCCTGCGCTACGAAGTCCGCGGGGCAGGACCGCTGCTGCTGGTCATGGGATCACCGATGGACGCGTCGGCCTTCGCACCGCTGGCCGACGCGCTTGCGAGCGACTACACGGTCGTCACCCACGACCCGCGGGGCATCTCGGGCAGCATCCTCGACGACCCCGAGCAGGACTCCACCCCCGAACTGCGGGCGGACGACGTCGCTGCTCTCCTGGACGCTCTGGGAGCCAAGTCCGCCGACGTGTTCGGCAGCAGCGGAGGCGCAGTGACGGGCCTCGCGCTGGCCGTGCGGCACCCCGGGCGGGTGCGCACACTCGTCGCGCACGAGCCTCCCCTGCTGGAGCTGCTCCCCGACGCCGCCGAGCAGCGCGCCGCGACCGACGACATCATTGAGACCTTCCACCGGGAGGGGGTCGGCGCGGCGTGGATGAAGTTCATGGCCAACGCCGGGTTCGACGTGGGTGGCGGCGAGGACGGTGCCCCCACTCCGCCGCCCGGGGAGCCCTCGGAACAGGACCTTGCCAACAGCGCCCGCTTCTTCGCCCATGAGCTGCGGGGCACCACCCGCTACGTGCCCGACATCTCCGGGCTGAAGGCCGGCCCGACCCGGATCGTCGTCGGTATCGGCGCCGCCTCGGCCGGCCTGATCACGTATCCGACCTCCAAAGCACTGGCCGAACTCGTCGGCGTTGCGCCGGTCGAGTTCCCCGGCGACCACGGCGGCTTCGTCGGACAGCCCAAGGAGTTCGCCGAGAGGCTGCAGAGCGTGCTGAAGGGGTAGGTGTATTCCGTTACGGACCGTCCAGGGCCGGCCGGACATCCTGGGGAATGGGGGAAACGGCCCGGAAATTTCCCCCGCATCCCCGCACCGCGGACACGATCGAACTTCCTTGCACGTATGCCCCGTTCGCCGGTTCGGCGGATCGGTTGCCGTCGGCTCGAGGTGTAGCCTGAGGCCTTCCCCTTTGAGCCCTCGCGGAGGTGTGCACCCGTTGTCCCGGTCCTTTGTTCACCTGCACAATCACACCGAATACTCGATGCTCGACGGCGCCCAGAAGCTCAAGCCGATGTTCGCCGAGGTCGCGAAGCAGGGCATGCCCGCAGTGGCGATGAGTGACCACGGCAACATGTTCGGCGCCTACGAGTTCCACCAGGTGTCCAAGGGCTTCGAGGACGTCAAGCCGATCATCGGGATCGAGGCGTACGTCGCTCCGTCGTCGCGGCGTAATCGCAAGCAGGAGTTCTGGGGGCCGGGCGGGCAGCGCGCCATGTCGGACGACGGCGAGGGCTCGAAGGACGTGTCCGGCGGTGGCCGCTTCACTCACATGACGATGTGGGCGACGGGTGCGCAGGGCCTGCGCAACCTCTTCCACCTCTCGACGGAAGCCAGCTACACGGGCCAGTTCCCGTCAGGCAAGCCCCGTATGGACATGGAGCTGATCAGCGAGCACGCCGAGGGCATCATCGCGACAACCGGTTGCCCGTCCGGCGCGATCCAGACCCGGCTTCGACTGAACCAGTACGACGGGGCCCGCGAGGTCGCCGCCGCCTACCAGGACATCTTCGGCAAGGAGAACTACTTCCTGGAACTGATGGACCACGGGCTGTCCATCGAGCGGGATGTCCGGGACGGTCTGCTGCGGCTGGCCAAGGATCTGAACATCCCGCTCCTGGCCACGAACGACGCGCACTACGTTCACGAGGACCAGGCCGACGCGCACGACAACCTTCTGTGTATCGGTGTCGGCAAGAACAAGGCCGACGAGAAGCGGTTCCGGTTCCAGGGCAGCGGCTACTACCTGAAGACCGCGCAGGAGATGCGGTCCCTGTTCTCCGAGCTGCCCGAGGCGTGCGACAACACGCTGCTGATCGCCGAGCGGATCGGCTCGTACGACGAGGTCTTCGACTACGTCGACGAGATGCCGCAGTTCCCTGGCGTGCCCGAGGGGGAGACACAGGAGTCCTGGCTGCGCAAGGACGTCCTCAAGGGGCTCTCCACGCGCTACGGCGACCCGATCCCCGCGGAAGTGCTGGAGCGCTTCGAGACGGAGATGTCGGTCATCGGCCCCATGGGGTTCTCCTCGTACTTCCTCGTGGTCGCCGACATCTGCAAGTACGCCCGTGACAACGGCGTCCCCGTCGGGCCGGGCCGTGGTTCGGCCACCGGCTCGATCGTCGCCTACGCGACGCGGATCACCGAGCTGTGCCCCCTGGAGCACGGCCTGCTGTTCGAGCGGTTCCTCAACCCCGAGCGCATCAACCCGCCGGATGTCGACCTCGACTTCGACGACCGTCAGCGCGACAAGATGGTGCGCTACGTCACCGAGAAGTACGGCGACGCGTACACCGCCATGGTGAACACATTCGGCAAGATCAAGGCCAAGAACGCGATCAAGGACTCCTCCCGGATTCTTGGCTACCCGTTCTCCCACGGTGAGCGCATCACCAAGGCGCTGCCGCCGGACATCATGGGCAAGTCGATCCCGCTCGACGGCATCTTCGACCCGGAGCACCCGCGCTACGGCGAGGCCGGCGAGATCCGGCAGATGTACGAGAACGAGCCGGACGTGAAGAAGGTCATGGACACCGCCAAGGGTGTCGAGGGCCTGACCCGGGGGACCGGCGTCCACGCGGCCGCGGTCATCCTGTCCAAGACCAGGCTGACAGACCGCATCCCGCTGCACATGCGGGCCTCCGACGGCGTGAAGATCACCGGATTCGACTATCCGTCGTGCGAATCCATGGGTCTGATCAAGATGGACTTCCTGGGGCTGAGGAACCTGGGTGTCATCGACCACGCCCTGCAGAACATCCGGGAGAACCGCGGCGTCAAGCTCGCCACCGTCGACCCGATGAACGGCGACGAAGACACCCTTGTCATCCCCCTGGATGACAAGAAGACCTTCGAACTGCTCGGTCGAGGCGACACCTTCGGTGTGTTCCAGCTCGACGGCGGCGGCATGCGTGCGCTCCTGAAGCTGATGGAGCCGTCCCGATTCGAGGACATCGCGGCAGCCCTGGCGCTGTACCGGCCCGGCCCCATGGCCGCCAACGCGCACACCAACTACGCGCTGCGGCAGAACGGCAAGCAGGAACCCGACCCCATCCACCCGGAACTGAAGGAAGTCCTCGACCCGATCCTGGGCAGCACCCACCACCTGCTCATCTTCCAAGAGCAGATCATGGCCATCGCCCGGACCCTTGCCGGGTACACCCTCGGCGGCGCCGACATGCTGCGCCGCGCGATGGGCAAGAAGAAGCCCGAGGTCCTGGCCGCCGAGTGGAAGAACTTCCACGCCGGTATGAGAGACAACGGCTACTCGGAAGAAGCCACCAAGGCGATCTGGGACGTCATGCTCCCGTTCTCCGGCTACGCGTTCAACAAGTCCCACACCGCCGGATACGGGCTCGTCTCCTACTGGACCGCGTACCTGAAGGCCAACTACCCGGCCGAGTACATGGCCGCACTGCTCACCTCCGTCGGCGATGACAAGGACAAGGCCGGCGTTTACCTGGCCGACGCCCGTAAGCTCGGCGTCACCGTCCTTGCGCCCGACGTGAACGAGTCCCTGGCCGAGTTCGCGGCCGTCGGCGACGATGTCCGGTTCGGTCTGCTCTCGGTGCGCAACGTCGGCGAGAACGTGATCGAGTCGATCATCAGTGCACGCAAGTCCAAGGGGAAGTTCACCTCGTTCCAGGACTTCCTCGACAAGGTCGACCTGCCCGCGCTGAACAAGCGGGCCATCGACTCGCTCATCAAGGCCGGCGCGTTCGACTCACTCGGGCACACCCGCAAGGGGCTGTCCGCCGTGCACGAGATGGCCGTCGACGCGGTCGTGCCGCTGAAGAAGGCCGCCGCGTACGGGCAGGACGACTTGTTCGCCGGCCTGGGTGGTGCCGACGGCGGCGACGACTCCGGAATCGGTCTCGAGATGAAGATCGGTGAGGAGGAGTGGTCGCGTAAGCACCTGCTGTCCACCGAGCGCGAGATGCTCGGTCTGTACGTCTCCGCCCATCCACTGGACGGCACCGAGAACATCCTCGCCGCCAACCGTGACACCACGATCGTCGACCTGCTCTCCTCCGGCCGCACCGAGGGCATCGTGCGCCTGTCCGGCCTGATCACCAGCGTGCAACTGAAGGTGACCAAGCAGGGCAACAGCTGGGCGATCGTCAACCTCGCCGACCGAGACGGCACGATCGAAGTCCTCTTCTTCCCCGCCACGTACCAACTCGTCGCGAGTGCCCTGGTCGAAGACAGCGTGGTGTCCGTCCAAGGTCGCATCAATGACCGAGACGGCTCGATCAGCATCTTCGGGCAGGAGCTGCAGGTACTCGATGTCACCTCGGCAGAGCGCGTCGGAGCGGCGCCCGTAGTGCTCACGCTGCCCTACCACCGCATCAACGAGCCCGCGGTCAAGGAGCTCCATCGGATCGTGCTGGCCCACCCGGGCGAGAACCCGGTCCACCTCTCGGTTCGCGGAGTGCAGAAGACGGTCGTCTACCGATTGCAGGCCACCGTGAACGCCACCACGGTCGCCTCCGACATCAAGGGATCATTCGGACTCGACGCATGGCAGGGGATCGCGTGAACGATCCGAGCGCCGAGAACGAGGAAATCCACCTCCGGGTCGACGCCCCTCCGCCGTGCACACGATGCGAAGGGCCAACCGTGCTGCTCGCCCGGTTCCCGCACTCGTGGACGAACAGCAAGGGGCAACGAATCGAGGGCCTGCGCGAGAGCACACTGTGCCCGGTCTGCGACCAGGGGAAGAGGGATGCCGAAGCGCTGTTGCAGCTCCTTGCGGTCTGCGACAAGGTCGACGCCACCGGCTTCGAATCCTTCGGAGGCCTGGTAGCAGCGTGGGTGGAGTCGTTGCGTCACGAATATGTCGACCTCGACGTTCTCACCCACGAGCATGAACAGTGGCAGCACAGCGAACTCTGACCATGCGTCGACATCCTCCTCCCTCGACGGAGTCCTGAAGAGGAGGGTGTCCTCGAACGGTTTCGCACCGAGCCTGTGCCCGGCGGGCCGCGCCCTACCGCGCGGTCGTACCGATAGCGCCCTCTCCGGCTGCTTTGCCCTGCGCCGACGCTGCGGCTGCCTCTGCACGCCGTAGCGCCAGCGCCGCGTACCCGCCACCGGCTGCCATCAGCAGCCCGGCCACTGCGAAGATGGAGTCGATGGGGCCGAAGTGCACCCGGGCCACCTCCGCGTCCAGACCGTGCAGTGCGGTGCTGGCGAGCCAGCCCGCTGCCGTCACGCCGACGAGCGCGGCGAGCTGCTGGACGGGATTGATCACCGCGACGACCCGGCCCAGATGGGACTGCGGCACTGCGGAGAGCAGCACGGGGGTCAGTTACTACGGCTACCCGCTCGTCGGTCATTCCAAGGGCTGTGGCGACTGGGTGTTCGCGAACATGCTGCGCGTCAGGCCGAGTGCGCGCCGCCGCTGCGGTCGTTGACTTCGGCGGCAACCTGCCGACACCGCTCCGCTGACGCGACCGGTGGCTTCCGCTTGTCAGTTCCAGCGGACGGCAAAAGGTAAAGGCAAGGAGATCTCTCCTTGCCACTCTCAAGGTATAGCGCACCAGGGGGCTTGCGGCAAGACCCGGGTCGTGCAGCAGAATCCTCGGCCGAGGCCACAACCTGCGGAGATGAGGACGTGCCCGACAAGGAGTTCGACAGAGCCGGAAGAGCCGATGATGCGATCGGCCGGCGCAGTGCACCGGAGCACGGCTACCTCGGAGGTATCGCAGTGACTGAGCAGTACGTGTTGGATCTGCAGGAGATCGACGAAACGCAGGTCGCGGTCGTTGGCGGCAAGGCCGCGCATCTGGGCGGGCTGTCGAAGATCGAAGGCATCCGCGTGCCGGGTGGCTTTTGTGTGACGACGGACGCCTTCCGGCGGATCGTGGCGGAAGCGCCGCCGATCGACAATCTGCTCGACCAGCTGGCGTGCTTGAACCCGGAGGACCGGGAGGAGATTCGCACACTGACCGCGCGGATTCGCCGGGCCATCGAAGAGATTGCCATCCCGGGCGATCTCGCGACGGCGATCAGCCGTGCGCTCACCCAGCGCGGGGAGCAGGCCGCCTACGCTGTCCGATCCAGCGCGACGGCGGAGGACCTGCCGACGGCCTCCTTCGCCGGACAGCAGGACACGTACCTGAACGTCGTCGGGCCGACGGCGGTCCTCCAGCACATCAGCCGGTGCTGGGCCTCGCTGTTCACCGAGCGGGCCGTGACCTACCGCCAGCGCAACGGCATCGACCACCGCACGGTCCACATGGCCGTGGTCGTGCAGCAGATGGTCTTCCCTCATGCGTCCGGCATCCTGTTCACGGCCGACCCCGTCACGGGCAACCGGACGGTCGCCACCGTGGACGCCGGCTTCGGCCTCGGCGAGGCCCTGGTCTCCGGCCTGGTGAACCCGGACGTCTTCAAGGTGCGACACGGCGAAGTCGTCGCCAGAGCGATCGCCGCCAAACGGTGTGCCGTTCACGCCCTGCCGACCGGCGGTACGCGGGAAGCGGCGCTCGACGCGCGGCTGCGGGAGCAGCCGGCGCTGACGGATGCGCAGGTCGTGCAGCTTGTGCAGCTCGGGCGGCGGATCGAAGCGCACTTCGGCCGCCCGCAGGACATCGAATGGTGCCTGGCCGATGACGGCTTCCAGATCGTTCAGAGCCGGCCGATCACCACGCTGTTCCCCATCCCCGAGACCGGCGACCAGGAGAATCACGTCTACATCTCGGTCGGCCATCAGCAGATGATGACCGACCCCATGAAGCCCCTGGGGCTCTCCGTGTGGCAGCTGACGGCCATGGTGCCGATGCTCGAGGCCGGCGGGAGGCTGTTCGTCGACTCCACCCGGCGCCTGGCCTCGCCCACGAGCCGCGCCGCCCTCCTGGACCTCATCGGGAGAGGCGATCCGCTGACCAGGGACGCTCTGGAGACGATCCTCGACCGCGACGATTTCGTTCCGTCGCTCCCGGACGGTCCCGGCAGGCCGCCGACCGGCGATGCGTCCGCCCCGATCGAGACCGATCCGGCCATCGTCACCGGGCTGATCGACCGCAGCAGGGCGTCCATCGCCGCCCTGGAGCGCGACCTGCGGGCGAAGACCGGACCGGCGCTGTTCGACTTCCTGCTGGAGGCATTCGAGGAGCACAAGCGAGTCCTCAGCGATCCGCTGAGCATGCAGGTGATCATGGCGGGGATGGAGGCCACGTGGTGGCTCAACGACAAGCTGCAGGAGTGGCTGGGCGAGAAGAACGCGGCTGACACGCTCACGCTGTCCGCCCCTGACAACGTCACCTCCGAGATGGGACTGGCACTGCTCGACGTCGCGGACGTGATCCGCCCGCAGCCGGAGGTGGTGGCGTTCCTGCAGGGCGTCGAGGACGAGGACTTCCTGGACGAGCTGGCGAAGCTCGCGGGCGGGACCGAAGCGCGCGATGCCATAGAGGCTTACCTCGGCCGGTACGGCATGCGCTGCGTCGGCGAGATCGACATCACGAGGCCGCGTTGGCGCGAGCGCCCCAACACGCTCGTGCCCGTGATCCTCGACAACGTCAGGAACTTCGAGCCGGGTGCCGCCGAACGACGCTTCGAGCAAGGGCGGCAGAAGGCGCAGAAGAAGGAACAGGAGGTGCTGTCACGCTTGCGGGCCCTGCCGGACGGGGAACGGAAAGCCGACGAGGCCAAGAGGATGATCGACCGCGTCCGAACCTTCATCGGGTACCGGGAGTACCCGAAGTACGGCATCGTCAGCCGCTACTTCGTCTACAAGCAGGCCCTGTTGGAAGAGGCCGAACGCCTTGTGCAGGCAGGCGTACTTCCTGAGAAGG
>Ga0131853_10015067_pt1 | contig 14149 bp, 14 predicted proteins | sample TergutLab28metaG_FD_92764 | JGI IMG/M metagenome (GOLD analysis project Ga0131853, IMG submission 92764) | Labiotermes labralis P1 segment gut microbial communities from Petit-Saut dam, French Guiana - Lab288 P1 (version 2) (version 2) | ecosystem: Host-associated > Arthropoda: Insects >... | reverse complement strand
AAGTGGTCGGCCTGGCTGGTGTCGAAAGAGTCCCCCCGTTTCACAGGCTCCTTGCCTAGTTATACTAAATCTGCAACATATCTTACCGCACCCCTGCCGTCGTCTCCTTACAGACAGCACACACAAAACACTCGGTTACACAACCCTCTGTTCCCAATATTGTAAGACGACCAAACAAACGTGCAGGAATGCATGCAGATGGTCAAGTGGGGAGTGCAACTGGTGGCCAGTGATCCGCCACGAGCCCCTGGATACTACAATCTATATGAGGAGTGTGTTAAGATGCGTCATTAGTTTCGCGAGGACGATATCAGATGGAAGACGCATACAAACGCTATTGCTGATTTTCTAAGACGAGTAATACCCGACACGGCAACTCGAAATTCCAACATGGCGCTGCCATCCCCCGAGCCTGAGGTAGCAAAACACTTGATAATCCCTAAAGTTGAGGCGAGAACGCCTCTACAGAAAAAAAAAAAATAAAGGTGACCTGGCCCCCTCACCAATTCCTTCGACATCGAAAAAGATATTTTACAAGATCTCTAAACCAGGATTTATTCCCGGAATCGGTGATGTTGAGGTCACGGAGGAGGAACAGACGTACGGTAGAGATGATTAAGAAAAAGAAAATGCTTGAACTGTAGCTAGTCCCACCTACATGGGTAGGAGCAGGCGTTTTTTCGACACACATTACTGTATCCGTAAGAATGGCGAGCAATTAAAGTTGGGTGATTCCCCAGTGTTTATAAATACTGATAATTTCACAATTAAGGGAACCGTGTTTAGGGGGACGGAGGGGCTGTGGGAACTACTGACGCGTAGGAATGTGAATAGGCAAATAATCGGCAAGGACGACATAAAGACAAGAAATATTTCTAATGACAAATGTTCGTTTGAATATATATCAGCCTGGCGATAGCATTAATATAACTCGAGGAATGAAATTTCGCGATGTCATTGCGCTCCTCTTTGCGAAACCGAAGGGACGGTGTGTTGTATCCGCGTAAGGCGTAGGTAGCTAAAGTATTAATGACAACTCCTATTAACAAATTATATTATGACCCCGCTAGACCGTCGGCCTTCTCGACACTGCGAAGCTTCTGCTGTCGACGGCGGGCAAAAAGGAAATCTGTTGACGTCATCAGAGCCTCATTAGAGAAACAGGATACCTATACGCTTGATAGGCCGGTGAGGAAACGTTTCGCACATAATACCTATACAGTGACTATCGTGTTGGACGTGTGGGAATGCGATTTATTGGATATATAGACCTATGTGAAATAGAACGATAATTATGGATACATTCTTTCGGTAATAGATGTATTCTGGAAATTTCTACTTATGGTCCCTATAAAGACAAAGAGCGGGCGTTCTGTTCCTTCGGCGTTTAGGTCCATGTTGAATGACCCTAAATATTCGACAATGCGTCCCATATGGTTAAAACTGATAAGGACAGGGATTTTATAAATAAACTTTTTCAGAACATGTTACGGGACCGGGGCGGGGCATTCATTTTTAGGTGTGTAGGAACCCAGACTTGAAATGTGCGATCGTAGAACGAGTGCATCGCACGATTCGCGATAGACACTAAATATTTTACACATAAGAATAAGTACAGTTATATGGATGTTCTGCCTAAACTTGACAAGGCCTGCAATGACACTTTTTACTCGAAGAATGGCATGGCGCCCTTGCGAGTCACCGATTCAGAAGTGCTTGCCATTTGGAAGTAAATGGAAGCCCGGAGAAGGCGCGTTGGCGTCGCGCAAAAAGCGACTTTTCGGGTGGGTCAGCACGTGCGCATCAGCAAAGAGAATGTGAGGTTTGCTAAGGCTGACGAACAGAATATCAGCACGGAAGTTGTAAAGGTCGCGAAAGTAATTGAGAGGCGGCCGCGAGCCGTCTATGAACACGAGGATTTAAATGGCCGCGTATCGACGGCCAGTTTTATCGCGAGGAAAACCCCCGTACGAATAACTGACAGGACCTCCTGTAAGATAGATAATATAATCGACAAGAAGGTTAGACGTGGCATTCGTGTATTTCTCGTCCGCTGGCGAGCTTACAGTAAGGAGTTCGATTCTTCGGTGCCTGCAACTGGCGTGAAGATTATATAATATGGCGTCGTCGAACCCGGGACATTTTTACGTTACTCTGTTCAGCAACGCCTTTTGTGACATTTATGAACAGAATACGCACGCCGATTTCACTGTGAAACTGGCTCAGCTCGTGTGTCTGGTTTCGACCTGCAATTGGGAAGTGGGGCTTTGTGAAGTTTCGTGTTCGTAACGCCCCATTGGGAGCAAACCACCGCCCTATTATTCAGTAAACTGTTATCACCGCAATTTTTGAGAGAGAGCACCATTCGCAGCATGCGGACATTCGTCTTCCCATCATTACCATCATGTATTATCGTGTATTATGTGCATGTCGAGCCTCGGAGATTTCAGGACATCTGAATCGAGTCTTGACGACCGAGGGGTTGCACATCCCCTTCGAGGATAGTACGGGGCCCACAAATGTGTTACTTCATTTTCGAAAAATTTACAAGTGGTAAAAATTAAAATTGTATGAAACGGGGCATCGCCTTTTCGAGTTGGACATTTACAACTATGCATCAATTAGTATTATACTACCTATATCAGGCAGGTCGCGGACATACCAGCCCGGGGATCGGTCCCGTTTATTCCGCCCCGCTCTACCTTTAGCGTGGACACGGAATCGGCAATAATTTCGGCAGTCTCTTCCGCTGGGTCCGCCACTCCTGTGGAGTGGGGCCAAAGCAGTGTGCCGCGAGACGCGTACCGGTGGCAAAATTCTGACCGATATCGCGGTACGATTGTCGACCGACGACGTGCGTGCTCAAGACATCGAGTCTAAACACGTGACTGAATACGCCCAAAATTTAATTATCAAATTGAGAGGTCGTGTTCGCAAACGCGCCAGAGAAGCGGGAGTTAAGAAGGGCCATAAGAAGACATAAATGGGATGAAGGGTACCCCGAGAAAAATAATAAAAAGTGGCATCTTTTATTAGTTTGAGTTTGTCATTCTTCAGCAGCCCGTCATGTCTGCCGCAGAGATAGCGTCCGTTAGTGTCGAGTTTGACATCTTTGCACACAGGCCTATACAGTCGTCTGTGCTCTGGAAAACAGAGGCCGCATAGAAACCCATCGCTCCTGTGGATGAAAACGATTTGGAGTTTTTTTTATACCTACCGATAACGATACATACATTGATCTAGATATCAAACTCTATGTCCGAGGTAAATTGATTTCGGCATCGGCAGAGGATGTGGACTTTACGGACCTCACGGGCGTTACAAATATTTCCCTCCAGACCCTATTCAGTCAATGTAACGTCACTGAATGGCGTCACTATCATGCAGACGAGCGAGCAGTAACTTTAACGTTCCTATCTCCAGACTCTCATGAGCTACGGTACAGTTGCTGCAGCGACGCACCTCTCGAACGCGTACTGGTATTTATACACGGGCGTAATGCAGCGTACCGATTCCTCGGCCGGAATCTGACCGCCACAGCTAACCGAGGGTTTTCACTCGTTGGCAGAGATTTAGTGCGAGTAGGGAATTGCAGCTATTTGGTCGATTACATAGTGACATATGTAACGTGCCCCTATACTTGCTGCCTGGTGTCAGGTTCCAGATCAGATTGACGAAAGCCCCACCTAGCTACTATCTGATGAACAAGATTGTCGATTCGAAAACCGTTTTCTAATTTTCTGACGCCCAATTACTGGTCACACACGTCAGACCGAACCCCGCCATATTACTGGCTCACAATTCGACACTGAACAATGGCAGTCTCACGCGGTATAAGCTGATGAGAGTCGAACTCAAGGCATTCACATTCTCGGCCGGATCAAAATCCTTGTCTATAGACAACGCCGTCCTGTGTCCTTTCCCGAAACATCTGTTATTTAGCATGGTTAAGTATACAGATTTTGTCGGTTCATTGGACAGCAACCCTTACAAATGTCAGCATTACGATATTAGTGATTTTTAATTGTTTGTGTACGGTACACAGTTCTCTAACGAGGTCCTAATTCTGGGCATGGATCATGAAAAATTTCTGTCATGGGCTATAGGACGCTTTTCGAAGCTTCCGGCATACATCACTGGAACACGGGACTGCAGATAACACACGATATTTATGTAAACGGCTATTTCATTTTACTATTTGACCTCACAACTGATAGGGGCGCGTCGGAGTGTCATACGTCCCACCCGTAGTACGGCAATATCTGAATCGATTTGAAATTCAATAAACCGTTGCCGAGGCGATCACGTGCCTGCTGTACCTAGAATTCGACAATTCAGTACTCATAGATTTTTCACGTAACGGAACGACCGACTTGTAAAATTGACATCGTGCAGATACTGCGTACATCGCGTGACGTCAGGTCGTTCCTCGACGTTTCCCCTCAGATCTCCTACCACAATCAATCGCGCAAACTTTCACCGTCATCGTCAATTCCGATCCCCACATAGAGGGAGGTTCACACGTGCTAGCCGTGCACGTCTCAACCAAATCTAAGAGTTCTTACTACATTGATTTATACGGCATCGTACCGTTTGTACTGACCATCCAGGCATTCATTAAACGCAACTGCACGACCTGGGATTATAACAGGCGACAGCTGCAAGGCCTGACTGACGTCTGCGGAAAGTACTGCTGTCTATTCGCCCTCTACATGGGTCGGGGCTACACACCGAAACAATTGATCTCGCTCTTCGATGCATGCAACGCAGACCCAACAGGTCGGCGTCTGTTCACTACCGAATTCGTAGCCCAAATGTCACGTGGTGGCTGGGGTCAATGCTGCCGCAGCTGCCTATAAAAAGGTAGGTACTTTGCCAATTTTAACTGTTCCTAATCTAATATAGCTGGATGCAGTGTTGTCGTGATTAATTACGAATTCTTGCGGGGGCGGCAGAATGAGACGTTCGTCACAGAACTCTGCGTGGCCAGCGCCGCGGTGTCCGAGAAGTTCCGTTTCTAGAGTCCCTAGAAGATTGGGGCTCATGGCTTGTCAGAAAACGGCATACAAATAGGCCGACGGACGTAAAGATTATAAAGAATTGTACACGGTAATTACCGAAGTTGTGTCCGTTTTCGCGCACCTCTACGCCTACGGCATCTCTATATATTCCTCGCAGGACTAACAGGACGGCCGATCCATAACCTTTAGGATCTCGTGTTTCCCCTACACGCCTGTTTCAATTACCACCACTGGTGTACATTGCCGTGTTACAAGTTTCCCAGATTCTTTTCGCAACCAAAACCGCGGATTTTCTCTACGATTGGTTAATGTATTATCTGCAGTAGAAATTTAATGTCCAATGTCCTGCTGACATGACACGTCATCCTGTCGAATTTGTAGTAGCATTATAAACCGGCCGTGCACGTCGCCATTCCCATCAATCTGCTTCCTGCTGCAATGTTGTCTACTACTAATAAACCGTCACCTACCGACGTTGCTGCTACTGCCAAGCGCAGGTGGGGGAAGAGGAACTTCTTCACTCTCCAGGTGGAGCAGCAGTTGCCTGACGCCTCTTCGGCCGCCTACAGTGACATCTGTACCTATTGGACAGCCAATCCCGCATTCGATCTCACTGAGGCGACTCTTTTTCATCAATTCGAACAAGACCAGAATTGTGTCTGTCGGTTTATACCCAGCTCGTGTCTATCTCCCTCCGTTGGAATTCGGTGTCAAAGTCCATCATTCTCACGGACGAAAAGGTCTACACGATTGCGTAATGTCTACCTACCATTACCGATTCCATGTGCAGAGAGGGTGAGAAATCAGTCATCCAGCGTGAAAGTTATAAGTTTCGGTTGTGTACACCGAAGAATCGCCTCGCGTTAACCAGACTGTATCTCGGCACTGAGTACATAGGTCTGACGCCGCTGGATCTGCACTATCTTTCACGATTGTTTAATATCATGGATCAACAATTGGGCGATTACGTATTTGCTTTGCCTGAGTTATTATCATACGTACGATGTCTTTAATTTCGATTGTGTATGTGGAACCTATGCCTAATGCCAGTACACAAATCAGTTATCCTCACCTGTACGAGGAACTTGTATCGTTTGTGTGAAACAATATTTAATTTTGCTTAAAATTTTAAAGCTGTTTGTTGTTTTTTTTACTTCATGTGTATACAGTGTGACATTAATGAAACATTCCACTAACCTGTTTCTTCCCTCGGCGTAAGGCACGTGTTCCCGCTCGCTTTTTTCCTCTCTCTCTACAGCACCACCGCCGTCATGCAGGTACACCCCTTCCCCACAGCAACAGCGAACCCGGGTATAGCTGGCACGGATAAGTCAACCCTAAGTGAGGGTGTACATTAATTGTCTGCTGTTATACTCTTGTAGCAGAACGTTCGTCAAATATACAAGGCACGGATGTAAATGCGCAGCGTAGCTTACGTTCACTTACCGACTTTGTATGTTTGGGGATCTCTGCTTGCGGTTGATGCATTAGGTACGTTTTTCGGCTACCTCAAACAGAGATCAGCAATCATACAGAGTCTGTGTATGAACGTGAGCGATGTTGAACATTTACGTCCATGTTTTGAAGTTCTGACGATTGTTCAGCAACGTAAATATATAAGCGTAACTTTACTTCTACTCTTTGCTACTTAACTAATGTATCCAAAGAATTAACGTATCGCTCCACCTATCTTTCTTCCACCGTCGCCGGCAGCTGTAGCACGGTTACGCCGGATACCGCGCCCTTCTTTTTCACAGCTTGCAGATATGCACCACCCCGCACTGGTACTCTCAGCCTGTCTGGTTCCGCTAACAAAGGGTCCTGGGTGGAGCCGTACAGTTACGTCTCTGTCACTTTACACCATATGACCATATGCTCGTGTTTCGCACGAAGACCAGGAATGCAAATCACGGATGTATATCAAATTGATTCTGATCACATACTCTAACTTATTGCACTCCTGCTCAACGTACAAACATGGGTATAAGGGTGTGGTTATCGTTCAAGTCTATACATCTTACATTACGTAATCAGATGGTTCATATATTGCTTCACCCACCTTAGGGACTTCGATCTCCGGTTGCCACGCCCTTCTTCCAACAACAGCTACGTTTCCCTCTATAAATGCAATTCGTTTTCCCCGTAAGTTGAATTCGTTGCGTTAAATACGCTATGTTGCCTTACAATTTTACGCATAGCATAAGCCAATAGAATCGTATTAAACGTAACGTATTACACTTAGCAAACTGCTCGGTTTCACGCCCGTCTATCCTCTTCACGGCTTCCACAGGTTTCACGTCACAGCAAGCACAGATGTTAGTGCCTTGGATTCCTGTGACTCTACGTTTTATTCCGATCTTCTATGTCCACCCCGCCCTACTCCTAGTCATACGTCATGTCCATACAGGCAAGAACCCTGTTAGTCCTATTTCGTCTTCTCATAGTATAGGCTTACATATGTTTCTTACCGCTTCCGTATTTGCAATACTAGCCATTTTGTACAGGGGCCCCCTAAAACTAACCAATCATAGATTTGGGTACTTTCCCCCGAGAATATTGCTGCGTCCGCAGGTCACGCTTCTACAGACGTGTCGGTATGCACTTACGTCAACTCTCGGTTAACCTGTGGGAGCGCATTATGATATGTGGTAACATGAGCATCTTATTTCATCCAGGTTTGTCTAACACTCGGACACTTCATCTGCTCTCCTCTCGTTGACGCGTTAAGGGTCAATCTGGACGGAACATCCGGGTACGCTCAGTAGTTTACCAACGCCCCTGGTCCCCCTCCCTTCTCAGTCGCGGGTTCTGGCTTTGGGGTAAGCCCGACCGGGGTGGATACACCCTACACTCATTTCCTGGCGTTGGCCAAGAGGTGGCTACGGAGGTGCCAAACCAAAGACAAAGTAGTGCCTGCACTGTGCTTACGAACTGCTTGCACGGGACCCGGGGACCAAGCTGGAAGTCGGCTGCCAACCCGTTGCAAATGTCAATGGCGAATCCTTTAAAATATTATTACGCTAAAGAAAGAGTAGTGCCTGGACCGCACTTAGGACATTCCTGCACTGCTGGGCCCGGTGACTACATACCAAACAGAACGGCGGCTGCCACCCTAATTAAAAAATGTCCATTCCCGATCATTTTTAATATTATGTGGGAAGCTAAAGACTGAGTAGTGCCTGTAGTGTACTTACGTTATTTTTGCACGGGGCTCGGGGACCAAGCTGGACGGCGGCTGCGAACCTGTTACAAATGTGAATCGCCAATCCTTTTAATATTATTACGCTAAAGAAATTAATGCCTGGACCGCACTTAGTACCTTCTTGCACTGGTCCTGGGAAACACCATACCAAAGTGAACGGTGGCTGCCACCCTCATTCAATGATGTGAATTGCCGATGCTTTTCTATATTATGCCAAAGGAAGAGTAGTGCCTGGACCGAAAATAGGACCTTCTTGCTCTGGGTCCGGTGAGCCGCGAATACAAGCTCAACGGCGGGTGTCACCCCCATTCCTTTATAATATTGTGCTAAAGAAAAAGTAATGCCGGGACCGCACTTGGGTCCTTACTGCACTACACTCGGCGCTGGGATCGGCGTATGGGGTGGCTACGGAAGGTCGACATTACGAAACTCGAAGGGACACTTACACTTGTACAACTCTTAAAGCCATTCACATCTTTCACACGTACACCACTCTTGCACCAAAATCCGCTCAATTTATTTTGCTGCTTAGGGGGCGGACCAGGGCCGACCGCTTACTACTGACGTGTATGTATAAGCATTTGTCGGTTGTAATAAAAACAATATTTAGAGTTTAAAATGAGTCAGAATAATTCAGTATAGGACGAGGCTGGGTCTGAAACTGTAGAGGATTCGAGGTTCGAGTACCAGCAGGGGCGAGAGATTCATCTGCTCTCCTAGCATCCAAATTAGGCCTGGAGCCCACCCAGCCTTCTATAGAAATTTTACCGGGTCCTCTCTCGCGGTTGTAAGGAAGCCGCAAAGTAAAACTCAACGTCAGTTTCATCTCGTGCCGAAGTTAAGAATGATTGGAGCCGATCCACCGTTTACTTATACGCCTGCATGGCATGCACAGTGACAACTTTACATTTATTTGAATACAGAAGATATTCGAGATCCGCTTCCTGCCATTTGGAATTCCTAGTTTGTCTTGAATTTCGTGGGTGATGGATACAAACTTTTGGGCAGAATTAACACGCAAACATTACAGCTAATTAGAAAGTTAGGAAATGTGAGCGTACTCATAGCGTAATACTTCTGTCCCTTTTGCTTTGATTATGTGAAAAGCGATGGGTGAAATATTTGTGTTTTGGAAAAATTATATGCTCTGGAACAGTTTCCTGTGTTAGGCCGCGTGGAAGACTGGAATAGAATTTGTGCTTTGCTGTCGCGCACGGCAGATGCCTGAAATATATTTCATTCCTATTAATATTTCGCGAGTTATTCTCCAGAGAGGCAAAGAGAAGCATGCAGTATAAATATAAAAACACTGAGAAATGTTTGTTACACTATCATGTTTAAAATTTCATCAATTTTTTTGAGTCGATTCGCGGTGTTGAAAGTAAAGGGATGGACCAATGATCAGACAGAAAGACGCTGGACGGATGGACATCAGATTGAACGACTTAGTAGAAAATCTGCACAGATTCAAACGCTTAGAGAAACAACATTTTTTTACAAATCTCATAAACGGTATCGATAGTGTATGGCAGATAGGCTTACATTAATTTATATTCCTTGAAACTACGGATGCATAAGCTGTAGGGATTCTCACTTGCAGGGACCCCTTACAAGGCCATGGGATGGGCTCTAGCAATCCGCAAGAAATGCTCTGAAATCTTAGAGCTCATATGTGATACAAATGTGATAGATGTTTTGCCTCATTTGATAACGAAACTAAAAATTGACATGACATTACCATTAACGCGGTGTTAAGCTGAAACAAACTTTTCTAAACTAAAAATAATAAAAAGCAAATTTTGATAAAATACGCCAAAAGAAAGGCTGAATTATTTTCCTGTTCTGTTTACAGAAACTTATATTAAACAACCGTTGTCATATGCAGAGGCTATCAATCAGCATGCTTCCAAATATATAGGAAAATTTCAGGCAGCTAATTAATGAAAATAATAGGTTATTTTTCTGAAATTTCTGGAGCTTTTGGTATTTTCACCTTTTTAAATTCGAAATTTGTTGTGATCTCTTTTCTCATTCTAAATAAATGTCCAATTTCGTACCTAATTTCGTATTCGTAATCTGTTTCTTTAAATTGGGCCCCAAGAATTGTATAAGCTTCATGACACACAACGACTAGATCCGCCACTGTTCAAACGGAGATTACAAATATAACAGAGAAGCTGGGAATATATTAGTGCAAATCACCAAATAATTTGTTTTCAGAACTGCTCAGTCGACCCAATTAAATTGCGGGTTTACAAGCACAATGTAGGTGCACGAAGCGGGAAGATTTTACTTAATTTTATTTCACGTCGAACTCAAATATAATTTTAAAATTTATCACGATAACGATAAAAGATACCGACCGCTCTACCCTTAATGGAAGAACGGCTGAAGCGACGCTGTATCTTAACGAGGTAAAATATTAACGGAGCTACAGCACAATTTACTGCATGCTTTCAGGGCTCTCACGAAATATTTACCTTCACTTAATTGAAATTGATTTCTCGTAAAAATTACTTTCATAAAAAATATAGTACTCTGCGTTACGAATGTCTGCATGAGCTGAGACCGGTTAGCTTTTCAAGAGGGAATCGTGCCCACAGATTACGTTGGCAGGTTGTATGTACGTACATATGTATGTATGTGGGTATGTGTGTATTTACGTATGTATGTATGTATGTATGTATGTATGTATGTATGTATGTATGTATGTTTGTATGTATGTGTGTATGTACGTATGTATGTGTGTGTATGTTTGTATGTATGTGTGTATGTATGTGTGAGAGTATGTATGTGTGTGATTATGTAAGTAAATATGTATATATGTTTGTATGTATGTGTATATGTATGTGTGCGTATTTATGTGTATATGTATGTGTGCGTATGTATGTGTATGTAAGTATGTACTTACGTATGTATGTAGGTAGGTATTTATTTAGGTATGTATGTATCTAAGTATGTATATATGTATGTGTGTATGTAGGTATGTGTGTATGTAAGTATATTCTTGTATGAATGTATGTGTGTGTATGTACGTATGTGTGCATGTAAGTATATATATGTAACTGTAAATATGTATGTGTGTATGTATTATGTGTGTTCGTAAATATATATTATGTGTATGTGTGTATGTATGTGGATGTAAGTTTTGTAAGTATGTATGTATGTATGTATGTGTGTGTGTGTGACGTATGTATGTGTGTAGGTATCCATGTCTGTATGTGTGTATGCATATGTGTATGTATATATGTAAGTGTGAGTATATATGTATTTATGTAAGTATGTGTATGTTTAAGTGTGTATGTATTTACTATGTATGTCAGTAGTTATATATGTAGTTATGTATGTATGTGTCTATGTATGTATTTATGTATATATGTAAGCGTGTATGTATGAATGTATGTATGTAAGTGTATATTTATTTGTGTATGTATATATATATTTATGTGTTTATATAAGTAAATATGTATGTGTGTATGTGTAAATGTATGTGCGCATGTATGAATGAGCGTATGTGTGTGTAAGTGCAGTATGTATATATGTATGTGTATATGTATTTGTGTATGTATGGGTGTATGTGTGTGTAAGTGTAGTATTTATATATGTATGTGTGTGTATGTATGGGTACATATATGTATGTATGTACGTATGTGTGTATGTATTTGGGAGGTATGTATGCATGTATATATGTACCTGTGTATGAATGTGTGAATTTATGTTTTATGTATGTACGAATGCGTGCATGTGTGTATGCATGTGTTAGGTATGTATGTAAAGAAGTTTGTATTTATGAATTATGTATTTGTGTGTTTGTGCTTTTATGTGTGTATGTAAGTATGTATGTATGTATGCATGTATATGTGTATGTATGTTTGTGTGTATGTATATGTGCATGACTGTGTAAGTATGTGTGTATGTATGAATGTTTGTATGTATCTGTGCGGGTATGTATTTATGTATTTGTATGTATGTTTGTATTAACGTGTTTATGTATTGTGTGTATGTAATTATGTATGTGTGTTTATATGTATGTATGTTTTATGTAATTATTTTTATATATGTATGTATGTATGTATGAATTTATGAACGTGTGTGTGCATGTATGTATGAAAGTGTATACGTGCGTGTGTGTATTATGTATATACGTATACATATGTGTTTGTTTATGTATTTTTGTACATATGTATTTGTGTATGTATATAAGTATGTATGTATGTATGTATGTATTTGTATTTGTGAGTATATATGTAAGTGTGTATGTGTGTATCTATCAATATTTGTGTGCATGTAAGTGTGGATGTATTTATTTATATTTGTATGTATTTGGGTATGTAAGTATGTATATATATGTATGTGTATATTTGTATGTGTATATGTGTATTTATGTGTATCTATGTATGTATGTATGTATGTATGTGTGTATGTATGTATTTTTCTATTATGTAGGTGTTTCAAAGTATGTAGGTATGTATATATGTACATCTGTATATTTTTATGTTTGTATGTATATATGTATGTGTATCTATGTATGTGCGTATGTGTGTGCGAATGTATGTATATATTTGTGTATGTATGTATTTGCTTATGTATGCATGAATGTAAGTATGTATGTATGTATGAATGTGTATGTACTAATGTATGTATGTGTGTATGTTTGTACGTGTGATGTATGTATTATATGAGTATGCGTGTATGTGTGTATAACTGTTTTTGTGTGGATGTATGCAAGTGCGAATTTTTGTGTTTATTTATGTTTGTATATATCTATGTGTGCATGTTTGTATGTATGTATGCATGCATGTAGGTAAGCAAGAATGTCTGCATGTATGTATGTTTTTTTTGTGTACGAGATGTGGGAATAAAGAAACAGGATTCATGTTCTAACCCTTTATTAAAAAATCTCAGACAATCGAAATTTTATCCCGTTCAATCTAGTCCCCTCCCCGTTTCCTAGAATGCTGTATGCGAATTTTCCACTGTTGGAAGCAGTGCTGCAAGTCATATTGTGTTAAGCTGTTCAAGAGTAGCTTCGCTTTTGCTTCCACTGCATCCACGGACTCGAACGTGTTTCCTTTTAGGGCAGACTTGATTTTAGGGAAGAAATAAAATTTTCACGGTGCTATGTCCCTAGATTACGGTGGATGTTCCATCACTGGAATGTTAATTTTCGCCAAATACTTCTTCACAGATAGCGCGTTGTGTGCTGGCGCCTTGTCGTGATGAAGAATCCATGAGGCATTCTTCCACATGTCTGGTGTCCTTCGTCTCACACTTTCACGGAGGGTCGTCAAAACATTTTTATAATAAACCTCATTCACCTTCTGACCTTCAGGCACCCAATCAACGTAGATAACCCCCAGGATATCGGAAAAAACAATCAATATTAATTTGTATTTAGAGTTGCTGATGCGCGCTTTGTTCTTACTAGGGGATTTAGGCTCTTCCAATGTATGAATTTTCTCTTAGTCTCTAGATCATATTGAAAAATCCAAATTTCGTCACACGTAATTACGTTTAGGAAGAAATCAGGATCATTTTTAATGTTTTCAAGAGTGTCAGTACAGCAATTCACTCGATGTTCGTTTTGCTCGGGGGTAAGAATTTTTGGCACCACTTTAACACACACCATTTTGATGCCCAAATCGTCGTGCAAAATGTGTCTAACACTTTACTTATTGATGCTGCGAAGTTCAGAAATTGCCCGAATGCTCAGTCGCCTGTCTCCTCGCAGAATTCTAGCGACCTTCTCCACATTCCCTTGAGTTTTTGCAGTGGAAGGACGGCCCGATTTTGGATCGTCCCCGACGTATTCCCTACCCTTCGTAAACTTCTTAAACCACCCGAAAACTTGCGTGCGAGATAGACACTGATCACCATACACTTCTGTCAACAAATTGTAAGTTTCTGTGGCAGATTTTCAAAGTTT
>Ga0131853_10015066_pt1 | contig 14149 bp, 10 predicted proteins | sample TergutLab28metaG_FD_92764 | JGI IMG/M metagenome (GOLD analysis project Ga0131853, IMG submission 92764) | Labiotermes labralis P1 segment gut microbial communities from Petit-Saut dam, French Guiana - Lab288 P1 (version 2) (version 2) | ecosystem: Host-associated > Arthropoda: Insects >... | reverse complement strand
TATCTCAGTATTTAACCAACTTGATGCACAAAATTTGTTTCACATTAAGTTTTATTTCATGCCTCTACATGTTTCGAGCACATGTGCTCATCATCAGGAGGTCAAAATTGCATTACACAGCCTGTGGTATCATCACACCTATAGGTGGCCGTCTCGTGCACGAGATTGGTGTGATGATACCAGAGGCTGTGTAATGCAATTTTGACTTCTTGATGATGAGCATATGTGCTCGAAACATGTAGAGGCATGAAATAAAACTTAATGTGAAACAAATTTTGTGCGTCAAGTTGGTTAAATACTGAGATAAATATACTGAGATACACGGTCAGCAAAACGTCAAAAAATTGGTAGATGTATTCCATTTCACGTAATACGCCATTTACTTTTTTTTTTGTATTTATGCGACTTTTAAACACATAGTCGGAAAAAAATTCTTTAAGAGCCGAGAGACCATCAGGTTATGAAGTAGCTCTCTGCTTCTTGGACTTGGATAAACACCATATAATTTCAGTAGTAGATGAGAAACTTTATAATTTGTACAGAATTATTAAATAAGTAAAGATTGTTATACTAAACCCGATGGCTTCCAGACTGGATGCTGCATTATTCTTGACATTTTTAATGAGGAAATTTAAGCAGATACTGAGCCGTATGTAACTGTGTGCCATGTACGACAGAACGTAAAAGAGGAGAGTCGATCTTATTTTACCTGTTGACAGCACTACGAAATGGCGGTTATGCAGACTACGATATGAGAATTATCCCAAATGCACCTAATGTGTTCTGCTCGTCCCTTAAATAATGTAATACATTGAAAAATTAAAAACAGGAACTTTCTTAATAGAATTGACCTCAAAAAATAACAGGGTCCTGTGATCCGATATTTGTGGCCAAAATGTTGGGAAAATGTTTTGCACAAAACACTTTAATGCTGTAAAATCTGTGAACTAGAGGAAAGTTTAAAATTCAGCGGGAAGTTTCGAAGAAGGACAGGAGAATCAGACAATTAATAAAGCGCTGTACAAAAGGCCAACAGTTCTAATGTACTGTGAAGTACAAGAGTATCCATCAATACATCTAGAACGACCGTAAACCAGAACTCATTATATCGCAACTGAAGAGAAGTAAAGGGTTTCTGACAGTGGCGTACCCAGGAATTTTGTTGGGAAGGGGGAGGGGGGTTCAACAAATTCAGTTTAGGACAGAGGACAGAGAGAACGGGGATCTGGGGACGGTAGCCCCCTAGTCAGGGGTTCTGGAGGCAGCTGTAATTTGATACAAGAAATTTCATTTCATGTAGTAAAATTTTCTTAATTTTTGGTAATTTAAGACTATTTATGATGACAACTAATTTATTTGTCATTGCTAATGTAAAACAATTGCGAACTGGCGGTAGTTTCAGAATTTTACTCTCTATTTTCCGAATATCTTGGGGTGTTGGCGGACTAAATTCAGCAATGTTTAAAAGTTTTTTACAATCGAGTTGAGTTTGGCACGATTTTGGAGGGCCTTCGGAATTTTGGGGGGGTGGTTTGAACCCCCCAAACCCCTCTCCCTCGGTACGACACTGGTTTCTGATTTGCGTAATGATGAAGGCAATATATTTTATGGAATGAAGATTGCATCAAGGTAAGAAACTGTAAAGAAAAGTATGATATATTTTAACTACGGTGTGCCTTATTACCCCAAAACTCTTAAATAATTATTTTTGAACATTATACTTCCCTTCGTACAAAATTCCAACTTGAAACTTCCCTCAGTAGCCACATTCAGTCTTAGAATTCCACCTGGGCGTAAGTTTGTGACTTCCCTGATCTATCCGTTTGCTGTAAATCGGAACACTTAGGTAATACAACGTGTAAAAACAGGTCAGGCAGCAAAGCTACATTCGCAGTTAAGGAAAACGCCTTCACGGAAGTTGCTGTACCCTTCTTGTAAGAAACGTTACTTCCATCACAATTTCCCCTTGAAAACACCAGAAACTCTTTCTTTCTCCTTTTCCACCTGTTCGGAAACTTTGTCGATGCTGAAGCAATCGCGCGTGTGATCGGATCTACTAACAGCCACATATTAGAGCAGAACTTGGGCTGCACACTCTCCATCCGTAGAAGTTTGTGTTTCGTAAAGTAGTGACGAAATACGTTGAGAAGACTGCAGAGAGCATATATTCTTGTAGGTACATACATAAATAAAACAATCTTCTACCCTATTTGTAATTATTTATGCTCTGTGCAGTATGAAAAGTCACCAAGTACATACAACTGCACTGTAATTACAGTGAGAGACAACGTGCGGTATACCTCCTACATGTTTCGGCCTCTTTCGGCTATCTTCACAGTAAAGTAAAGTAAAAGTAAAGTGCGCCCTTGTACAGGCACTGAGGCTCTGTACAGGCCGTACGGCCCATAGGGGGAGTAGAGGTATAGCTCTACTCTTTCTTGACCACGGAAATAGAAAAGGATGAGGGGTCAGCGTCACGCCCCGACCGTTCTTTACCCCCGGGAAAGACCCGGTACCCATTGTACAGGAGGCTGGGTGAGCCACAGGGCCGGTTTGGACAAGTGCGGAAAATCTCGCCCCCACCGGGATTCGATCACCGGACCGTCCCGCCCGTAGTCAATTGCTGTATCGACTACACTACCCGGCCCACCGTCTTCACAGTGGCATTAAAAAATACAAAAATATGTGACTGGCTAGTTGTAATATCAAATAATACACTTAAAATACAGAATATTAAAACAGTTTAAAAATCTGTAATTTTATGTTATAAATTCTGGCTACAACAGCTTCTTAAATGTAATTAAGGACCGAGATATGTCTATGAAGGTTTTAGCGACGCAAGTATAGAAGTTCAGGAAGCACCATAGCTCTGTAAATTTCCATCCCGTTTGTGACTTGTGGCCAGTTAATTAGAGTCGCAGAGTTACATGTTCTTCCTCCAGCAAAACTTGTTCATTAAAATCGGTATTGTCAACTACGTTACGTTGCCTTTTGACACAGCTTTCCTACGCGGCTTAATTTTTATACTTCTCCTACAAATTATTTTCCTCCTGCTCTATATCATTCCCTATTTCTCTTTTGCATGTACTTTCCCTTCTTTATTTCTCTCTTCTCTCTTCGAATTAATTACGCAATTATATTGTAAAAAATTTTAAATTGGGCTTATATCAAGCTAGCCTTATCCCGGAAACATAAAAAATCTCGCATGATTTCAGGCTTGCGCCGCGAAGTATATGAGAACTGTGCTCTTGTGGGATATCACGTAGCGTACAGTGGTAATTCCTTACTGACGTTTCAGGACAACCTGTTGGTCCCAACTCAAAAGTCAAGAAAGCCCATAATAACCCAGAACAGCGCAGTTCTCCGTGAAGATCATGTTCAGAAGTGTCGTCCCTCCCACTTTAAAGACCCCGATATTGACCTTTTATTTAAGAGGTATCGAGTTCAAATTCAACCGACGACACTATATTGTAGCGTCACAAAATTCCGGCTCGTAAAGTCTTTGGCAGTGTTTTCAATGTGAAATGCAACCATTTCTTTCATTGTAGGATTTCGGGCTTCCGCCGCGAAATAGATAAGATCTGCGCTCTTCTAGGAAACCAAACAACGTATGGTGATAGTTCCTTACCGACGTTTCGGGACAACCTATCGGCCCCATCTTCAAGTGGTAAGAAATTCAAGAAGAGAAATCCAATCAGATCTGTTGACCCTTGAAGATGGGACTGATAGGCTGTCCCGAAACGCCAGTAAGGAATTACCACTATACGCTGCGTGATATCCCACAAGAGCGCGGATTTCCTTTTTCAATTTCTGTTCAAATCATAATTCTTATATTACAACAAAATTTGACGATGTGTTAGTTGGTCCGAAAGGCGTAATTAAATAAACCAAGGCTCGATTTTATAACGACTTAGAAACGCAGTCAAACGCCCAAGTTTTATCCTACATAATTGAGCTACATGATTGTTTTATTGTGTCATGACATTTCAGCAAGTAACAGATATGCCACACAATCGGTAGAATGAATTAATGCTGTAAACTCGGTTTACAGTTACTTAAATCTCACAGATTCAACGCGATGTTCGGTAGCTGCTTGAGCAAGTCCTTAATGTCTGAATTAGATCAGTTTCGAAAAGACCCATTACGCTACGGGGACAATATTGAAACATCTCTCTCTCTCTCTCTCTCTCTCTGTCACTGTTAATGCCTTGTAAAGTTGGGACAGTTCTGTGGACGTAAGGTAAGCTAGGTTGTGTTATGATCTAATGAAAAATAAACCAATAGGTAAGGAACCATAACATATAGACAAGGAAATTGAAGGCACCAAATTCTCTATACTTCCATTATGAAATTAAATATAGAGGACGTAAACAATAAACGCCCATTAGGTGCTAAGCCAATGAATTTGAAGTGAATATACCGACTGTAATATCTGTGAATGTATGAGCTGCAGGTTTTAATGCTATTTTTTTTTTATTTCAGGTGAGTGGAAACAACAGAGGGTGGGGGGTGTAGTTTTATAAAGTGAGTAAGGAAATTCAGTGAGTTTGTCTAGTTTAGGATTTTAGTGCATGTATATGGATAATCTGGTCGAACTGTGGATACGTTCCTCAGTATGCGAGGCAGTGGTTGTGAAGGATTGTACAGGTACTGTCTGTGACTTGACCACTATATAGAGTTCTAAAGACACTTGATGAAACGTCGTGTTATCTTACTTTCCGGACTGTCTTTAGAAGGTAGTAGTGACTGTACAATATCATTTATTTTCCTTTTTTATTTTCTTTTCCTTGTCGCAAATTATTTCAACGTTTGGACCTCACATTTCCAGCAATGCCAGTGGCTAACCACATTAAGATATTTAGAATATTTTTCGTATACTATAGATGATATTGCTTCTTGATGAAGCACTTCCAAGAAATTAAGACCTGCCTATATAGAACATTGCTTCTTTATGTATATGGAACTTCCCGGCTGAGTGGTCAGCGCTCTTCCTCTGTGTTATAGAGGGCCGCGTTCAAATCTCGGACCTATGGCAATCTATTCAGAAGAAATTGTTTCCTACTAGCCCTTATTTTCTTCAAGCAACCACAAGCATATTGCCTTAAATTAGAGTATCTACATTGGATTTATTTTTTATCCCTTCCGGTACATTGTACAGTAATGATACTCCCTTTCGGCGCTTTGAATTTAGTCAGATATTTTGGCTGTGTTCTGAAGCAGAAATGTATGCAAAAAAATCTGAATTCAGTGACAACTCTGTTCCTTCAGAATACCTTAAAAGTTGTAACAATATACAGGTTTTAAAGTCCACGGGCAAAAAACACGTGTCAGAACGAGTTAAGAATCATCCGTGCTAGAACAGCAGTTGATTATGAAGTAAGTGTGACAGAAGTATGATCCTAAATATTTTCTAACCTGCACCAACTGCAAAGAAGGCTAAGAGGGCAGGACACATCTTGCGTAGAAACTGCCTTCAACAGAAAGTTTTAGAGGGGAAGATAGAAGCTACGGGAACAGAAGGAAGAATATTTATGCAGCTACAGAGTGATCATAAGGACACAAAAATATAATGGAACGTGTGTGAGGAAGAAGTTGATTGCACGTTCTGGCGAAGGCGCTCTGGTAGAGGCCATGGACCTACCTTAAGACAGACGGCATGGTGATGATGACGTCAACTGGAGATATGTATCGCGGTTCTGCACTTCTATCCGCCGCTCCGTCCGGGTCTGTCGATCTCATAATTAAAAGCAAAATTCAAGCAGAAATAAGATTTTACTTTACTGTTATTAAGATACATAACCCGACAGATCTCTTACCTTCTTATGTTTATTTTAGTTTATACTTAAGCACGGATTCTCTGTATATTAAATTTGTCGTGGTAACCTGGGAGCCTCACATCGCCGCCATGACTGTGCTCGTTGAATTACAAAAAGTATTTTATATCCTTTATTTTTATGTGTTTATTTTCTCTGTCAGTGCCACATTTTTTTCTGGTCCGAGAGACCCCACTGGGTCCGGCCCTGTTCATTGCCGAGACTTACCTATCACACTAAGACACCACACTGGGCAGGACTCCTCTGGGCGACTGATCAGCCCTGTGCAGAGACCTTTACCTTAACAACATACAAAGCACTCAAGAGGCGGACATCCATGCCCTTGGAGGGATTCGAACCTGCAGGTAGCGAGGATCCACAGACCCACACCCTAGAACGCGCATCCACATTTCACGTGCCTAACCGCAATGTTGCTTTACTTAATTCCATCAAACCAAAGTCTGATGAATATCGTACGGCCGACGGTTATAAGTGCTAATGTTATCACACATACTCCTAAAATTGCACAATATTTAGTTACCTATAATAATAATATATTTATTAACTGCAATTGGGTTGTCACCCGGTGGCAGTTGTTATTTTACATGTATACAAAACATGAAATTGGTTACTAATAAATTCAAGTCGGGAGGGCTACATGAGAAGCATGTAGTGGCAACTTGGAATCTTGGGAACCATCTCAGCATTTGCTTATAGACACAGGGAAACCAAGAAAACCCTGTGTCGATGTGGCAGGTCGCAGGACCTTCCGAGTACTGACTTCTACAATGATATACAAACGTATGGTAAACCTCCTACATACAAAAATACAATGATAGCTATTTATGTCATGTCAAAATACTAATATTAAAAAGGTTAAAGTATTTAAAGAACATAGTAGAGAATGTGTATCGTAATAGTTATTATCTGAATTGCAAGCAAACGTCTGTTGCAGAAATTCATCTTTCTTTGCAGGCATGTGTGGTTGTTTATGTCATCTGGAACGAAGGTGTATCGGCTAAATGTTTAAACCATTGCAGTACATGTATTTTAATTCAACCATTGCACATCTACGAGATCAGTAGACATTATTGTATTTGTCTTTGCTGAATACGTGTCTGAAAATGGCCGAAAAGGACGAAACATGTAGGAGGTTTACCACATATCTGTATATCATTGTACAGAAATGCAGTGCAATTTTTGCAGTGTATATGGCGACGTATCTACTGCACGGAACGTGGATAAGTTTAAATTTGTGCTAATGTTATTCCAGTCTCATAGGTTGCAGTTCGACCACGACATTATTACGCACTCTAGAAAATTAAAAAGTAGGGGAATGATGCGACGTCGACTAGCATATATTCATATTAAGTTTCACGAAAATCGGTCAGCTGGTTTATAAAATGAATAGGAACAGCCACACACAGAAGGGAAATCCTTCCTTACAACTACATTTTTTTCTTTTAAGAAGAAAATTAGGATAACAAATACATGATGTATAATGATAAGTTTTCTTATGCTATTGTCTTCCGTGTTCCATTGTTAGTAGCACTTGGTGCGGGCACAGAATTGGAATGTTTCATGGACCGAGTCTCTATTGGTCCATCCATTCAGCTTCACGTGTTGTAGCCGATTTTATTACGACGTTTTTTTTTAAATTTTCTGCCCGCATTACGCGGTTCGCTGCTTTAATAAACTAAAGGGAACCGTGCGTTACGCAGCGCTGTGCACAGTAACACTGCTTGCTGTGTTACAGATCTCGACATTAATTACATACACAAACAATGAAGGGAAACGGTTGAAAGACAGGGGTGCCCAAACGCAGCTGTGCACTTTTATTTAAATACACAGACGTGGTTTACTTTTATTTTTAAATAAAACTGGGTAGTCATAGCTACTAGGGTTCGGTATGGGCGAGGTGGGGTTCGAGTCCCAGCACAGGTAAGATATGTTTCTTTTTTTTTTCGAAACAACTAGACTAGCTCTGTAACCCGCCCCCCCCCCACTCCTATTTATCTGGGACAGGGTATCGGGGTTTTTCTTGGGAGTAAATCGGCCGGGGCTATGAAGTCGACCACTGAACTCCATCTAGTGTCGTGGTTAAGAAGGAGTGGGGGTGTATATCTGCTCTCCTATGTAACTTAATGGCGTGGAATTGGAATTTATTTTTATTACTTCAGGGAATCGATGTGTTAATTGAGCGGCTAAAGACGTTTTGTCTAAGCCAGTGGCTTGTGCAGTAAGATAAAAGTACACGAAATAAAAAATATTTGAAATCATGAAGAAATATGTAACTCAACATTTTGCCCATCTTATTTTAGGACTATATTATTGATGAATATGGCAACGACAAAAGCGGACACAGAGGTGAACACGTGTGCAATATTTTGTACAAACAACTTCTTTTGTGTAAGAGACGTAACTTTCTGTGCCTCAGGTTCGCGTGTTGAGAACCCAGAAAGGATTAGCGCATCACAATGTAAGACATTAAGCATTAATAACCAGGACTAACATACCTGATTTCCAGGTTCTTCTCCATGTATTTTCGGATACGTACCAGAAGCCGCGTGCTGGGACATCAGTACTGTGTGATTTCTTAACGTGTTGCCCTGTAATTGACGCTACAGTGAAAGTGTTGGTTCTTTTTCAGTTTCTAGAATTTAGACCTGTGATTTTCTGCCTGTTCTATAAACGCCTTCTCTTTTGGATTCCCTGGGCGTAACTGAAATTGTTTACACGGGGTTTACAGCGTCACAGGGATTTGTATAACCTAAAGTATAATCATGAAACAATTTGAACTGCCAACTTGATGCAACAAGGTAATTTTATTAATGTATTCTTGGCTGTACATGTTTCGGGCATATATGCCCATCATCAGGAGCATTAGATGTTGAGCTGCAGCATTTGGTTTTCTGCACCGAGTTTTTGGATGGATGGTGGTCTTGAGAGCCGCTGCGTAGGTCGTGTGGGCGGTGCGGATGGTGCAACTCAACATCTAATGCTCCTGATGATGGGCATAAGTGCCCGAAACATGTAGAGCTACGAATACATTAATAAAATTACCTTGTTGTATCAAGTTGGTATTTCACTTTATTACATAAGGAAGATGCATGGTCAAACAAACCTAAAGTATAATTAATTTGATCTGTACTAGAACCCACACATTTAACAGCAAAATGAGATTGTTTTAAAGTTTCTCTGTCTGAAGTCAAATGCGAAATACTATTTGTGTGTAGTGAAGCGAAGAGTAGACGAATCTTCAAGCAAGTTGAATATACCTTTTACTTGGCAATAAAGATGCTGTCAGAAATTGAACTGTTCGGGGGACATATAGCTGTTTATTAAATTCGTGGCACAGCGGATCCTCAGTAAAATTGAGCGCCATTAAGTTAATAAAATATACTGCTGGAGGATGACAAAATCTGTCATGGAAACATTGAAATTCATATTTTTATAATTTTCCTCTTTTCACTTATTTAATTCTGTGGCTGCCTCTGGCTTATTCTACCTTTTTCTAATTTTTGTTTATTTCTTCTCACCTTTACGTTTTTATCATTTCTCTTACGTTTCTCCATTTCTTTTACCCTGTCTTTTCTGAACTAAAAGATGATATCTTCTATATTTAATGTACAGTGTATTTTAAATTATCATATTTAGGAGATGCAACTTGCAGCTACGGAGGTGATATATATGACCTTAAAAGGTTCCTCTGCAATTCAATTGTGAAAGGCAGTGGAAAGCAACAACAGTTTCTTGGCTGAATTTCAAATTGTGTTGACTTAGCTTGGGGTTTGCTAGCTAAGAAAACGACACACATTTCTCTCGCATCTGGAAGGAGGTGAATATACGGAGAGGCGGACAGCACTCAGACCTAAACGTACATATTTCCCTAACATTGGTGGGGCCGACTTGCGGTACGAGGTGTGTTCTTTGTCGTGAAAGTTTACCAACCACCGGGAAGTGTACAACCATGCACAAGGAGTGTAGCTACGTTTAGAAGATTGTCCTATTTAGACCGCAGGTGGAGAAGAAGGGAAATAAACATTGTAAATTTTGACGTTTTGCTGACCGTGCATCTCAGTATATTTATCTCAGTATTTAACCAAATGAGTCACAAAATTTGTTTCACAATAAGTTTTATTTCATGCCTCTACATGTTTCGAGCGCATGTGCTCATCATCAGGAGGTCAAAATTACATTACACAGCCTCTGGTATCATCACACCTATGTGTGATGATACCAGAGGCTGTGTAATGTAATTTTGACCTCCTGATGATGAGCACATGCGCTCGAAACATGTAGAGGCATGAAATAAAACTTATTGTGAAACAAATTTTGTGCATCAATTTGGTTAAATACTGAGATAAACTTTGTAAGTCAAATAAAGTATAGAAACCGTGGTGTCGAGGATTTTGTAAAAATTCCCAGGAGTTAATATGATCTTCTTTTTTCATTTCTGTAATTTTATTTGTTAAGTATCGTATTCATAGGCTTAAATTTATCGCGTTTGGAATTGTAAGTTGCGCGTCCTACTAAGATGACGATTGTATAAAGTGGACACTGCAGTATAATACTCCCATATATTGCGTGTTTTGTACGGAAAAAGAGTGAAATTTTTCAAACTTACACAATACTCCGAGAAGTTTATTTTTTGTGTTGAAACACGCTATGTGTCATCCCCAGTCAAAAAAGAGGCTAAGGTAAAAAGTAAATGTTTCCCACTGTTTTATTAAATTTACTTCTGCGAAGACTTCTGGTAGACTGTTGATATAGCTGTGCTCACGACGGCATTGTTTTGTTTGTCGCAATGAACCTAGAACCAAAACAGTAATCATCTTCCCTATATTGTATTTATTGTTATATAAGCGCATTTATTTAGTTTTGTTTTATTAAGCAGTCACATGACTGAGTTATTTGGATACATAACGTTACGCCAAATAATGACATTACTGCGTTGTTTACACCATATATCAAAACAATGACGCAGAAATCTCGCTTGTCTTCATCTGTGCAGTCAGTTTAAGTGTAATGTATTCTTCTTCCTGTCTTAATATAATGTAGAGAGACCTAGATCTCTTTGTAGCTTGGAAAAAAGACCTTCCATGTTTATTGCCCCTTTCTGGCTTGTTTGTTTAATCGTTAATTGTTTTCTTTCTTTGCTTTTCTTTATTTAAATCTTCTTATTTATAAGAGCAGAGCTGAAGACTGATATCATGATGAGAGCCTTTTGTATTTGTTGTCTCCTTGTTACATTCCTCTTCGCTTTCCTTCGTCTTTGTTGAAATGCTAGCAGTTGAATATAAAACCTCTAATTACATCTGCAATAGTACACTGAGTGACGTTCTTAAACATGAACTCGTAGCTTATGTACACAACCATTTTAATTGTGTTCTTGCAGTTCTCAACTGGTATCTTGGTTGTGTTTACTGTTCAGTGCTTAGACCCTGTGCTCAAGGCTTTGCCGCCCTGTGCTAACGCTTATTTGGCCTCGTCTTTCTGCTTCTCTCGCACTGCACAAAATGAACTGTTGTCAGAATTCCTGCAAAATGATATGAGATGTTGTTGGGAAAAGGGCCTTGAAGATTCCAGCGTACAGTAAACATACGAAATTCATTGCCATTGACGGTGTTTGAAGTAGTAAAGCAAGTGACGCCACGATAAATTCTCAGGAAATTTCTGTATGAAAAGACGTTCAGGCTAATTGTAATTAGTCCCTCAATGGTTTAATCTGGGACCTGTGCAACGGAAATAAATTTGTAGGCAGTGAGTATGTTCGCACTGTTATCACTGGAGCGGTTTATACTTTCGGTTTTTCTTCTTGTGAGGCCCTTGAGTGTGTGGATACTGAACAAAGAAAAGCAATGTCAAAAAAGTAGGACGAATGTAAGAGTTTATAGAACAACAAGGGGGGCGGTATATATATTCATCACGCGATATCAGCGGCACTGCATGAGGGGAAGCAAGAGACTCGGCCGAGCGTGCCCTGGAATGCAGTAGCTTTACATGAACACATCTGCTCAGTGGAGGACATTTATGTGGCGCGCAGAACACAGCTTTACCACAAAAACGTTTTCATTCCCATCCTACACCTCTAGAGCCTATTTAATATGAATACCATGTTTTTATATTACAACAAGTTGACACTTTCGACGTAATTATGGTTACGTTATGGTTATTCAGGATACGCCTAAATCCATAGCGCAAGTGCGTGGCCAACATTTCCAGCAGTGTTTTTGGTATCTGTCAGAACAACAGTCCCACACTAACAGACGATCAGACGAAAGAATGAGCTTCATGGGTTAGAATCATCATTGAGGACTCGATAGTGCCTCAGATAGTCAAGAATTTCCCAGCATTCTACGGGACCAGAAAATTTGTTAACCTGTTCACATGAGCCGATTTAAACTAGTCTGCACCCTTCCATTCTATTTCGTTAAAATACACTTTAATATTGGCATCACATCTGGGTATAAGTCTTCCAAGCTGTCTCTTTCCTTCAGATGCACCCACCAAAATCTTGTACGCATTTCTGTTTTCCTCCATACGTGCCGCACATACTGCCCATCACAGCCTCCTTGATTTGTTCATCAGTGTAATACGTGGCAAGAGAAAGACTTCATGAAGGCAGAAAAACCGACGTACAATACATCGCAGATACTTTTAGATGATATTTTCAAAGAATACCTATGATTTTCAGTCCTATATTTTACCTGCCTGTTTATTCTACACAACGTTATGTACCACCATAAAATCAATAAGCTCCATATTATGAACTGAAACAATCCATTTCGGTTTATTTTTGGAACAAATAGTCCTATAGTGGCCTTTGCACTCCGTGCTCGGTGTTTGTATGTTCAGCTTTCAGTTATCGGCCGAGAGACTGAGGCTGCCTCTGACTGGAGATGCTTTTAATTTTCCTTGGTAAGTTCAATGAAATCAAGGAATGACGCTTTGAATTAGACCACGGCCGCTTCCTTCAATTCATTGTGCAATGTTACAGTTTCAGTCGACACTCTAACGTCTTAGCAACTGAAATTGCTTCGTAATAAACTAAGGGTGACGACGAACCAAGCAATTTTCTGCTTTATTTCTTATATTTTCTTTTCTTAGTTGACTTTTTCCATACTGTTATGTTGTGTTCTTTATTCCTCTGTCTCTCTTCTTTGTTTATGTGTCATTTGTCCAATTTCTCTTATGTTGTGTCATCTGTTTCAGCCTCTCTTTCATTTTATATTTTACTTTCTTATCAACTTTTCTGTGGGAATGCACTAACTGTTTTTCCTTTCCATGCAGAATATCCTCGTATAAAATCGGTGGGATAATATTTTGCTTGCATAGCAGTGCTGAAGATACTACCATACAGAAGACTTCAGTTCCCACGCTTAAACCCATATGTTTTTGTTGTGTCCACAAAGCTGAATTGAGAATCATTTGTTGTTAAAACTTCTTGCCAATATATTTCTTTAAGGAAAAAACTCAAATCCCACTTTTCCGGGCCTCCATTAACGGGCACCAACATGTGTTCCACAGTAGGCCTGCTCTGTACTGCAATTCGCAGTGTAGCATGATGTATTATTGGTCCGTACTACCGGGAATGGTTACAGGACATGTCAAGAAACGCCTAAGATAAGGGCCACTGCCACATATTGAAGGAAAAAAGTCACGTTTCTACTGCAAATAAATCGATGTTTTAATTAAATTTGTTAATATCGCTGTTGAGGTAAGACTATGCGCTGTTATACAGGGGGTGCTGATAAGTCCTTAGCCCGATTAGGAAGGAAACAATCTAATGTTTCTGTCAGAATGGCGTGGATTTCCTTCGGCGCCTAGCCTTGCAGGAAACCAAAAAAACTTGATGACAGCTCGCGTCTCGATGTTGTTGAAATCGCGCGCGTCCCTGACATGGTTCCGAGTTTGTTTCCTTCCTGGTCGGGCTAAGGACTTATCAGCACCCCGGTAGCGAATGCGAGAGCCTTATGAGAATAGTTGGGCCTAATATAGAGGAGCGAGAGGCTGCAGAATGTTAGGAGCTTGATACTTGTTACTGTTCGCTCATTTCTTTTAAAGTAAGTAGTGAAGGAGGAGATGCAACATGGAGGATGGTTGGGTGTGTTGATAGACAGTTGGGCTGATAGGTAGATTTGTGGACATAAATTAACACAAATAAGTAGGCAGATTGTAAAAGAGTCATTTATATATTTGGTAATTCTGTTTATATATACAGGGTGTCCCAGAAGGAATGTGCCAGACTTCGGGAGAGTGTTCCTTATGTTAAAGTATACCGATATAACCCAAAACACCTATATCCAAAGTTGAACGGTTACGGAGATAATGGC
>Ga0131853_10015065_pt1 | contig 14150 bp, 12 predicted proteins | sample TergutLab28metaG_FD_92764 | JGI IMG/M metagenome (GOLD analysis project Ga0131853, IMG submission 92764) | Labiotermes labralis P1 segment gut microbial communities from Petit-Saut dam, French Guiana - Lab288 P1 (version 2) (version 2) | ecosystem: Host-associated > Arthropoda: Insects >... | reverse complement strand
TGTTGCTCTTATTGTATTTCCTTCTTCATGATATTCTATTGCTCTTTTTTTGTAATTTTTATCATATGCCATTCCTTAATATTAACATATTTTGTTACGATTTTATGTTGAAATTAGTATACAAATAATGATTCCAGCAACAAATTAGAAAAGGCAAAAAGCTTGTACTTAGAAATATTTGATACACAAACAAACATGCTGGAGATTCTCAAAAATATGCAATTAAACATGGAAAAGCTCTATATACTAGTGGAAGAAGACAGGCAAGAAAACGAAGAGAAACTTTCTGTATTAGCAAATTAAAATTTCTTATAATGACACACCCTACACTATTTTGGGCGACATCCTTTTCACTGTCCTTTGGTGAATAAATATTTTTCGTAGTAATTTATTGTTATATTTTTTGTACAAGTCAAATAATCTCTTATTTAGCACTTATGTTAGGGATGTCGCTGAAAGTGGTGTAGGGTAAAATGAGATGAGTGTTGATATAATTATATAAAAGTGCTACACCCCACCCACTCAAAAACATCTCTTTTATAATACATTAAAGAAAACCATACAAGATAAGATTTTAAGGCTTGCTAGAAATGATACGAGCATTGAATAAAGAAATTATCTATAAAATGTTTTAGAATAACTATTTAAAATCACTTTGTATAAATTAACCTAAATTTCTACAAAAATTTTATAAAACTCTTGACGAGCTATATAAAAAAAGTTATAATTGTGGTAGATGGAATCTCAAAATCTTAATTATGACTTCATTCAACTATTAATGTCAAAAGATATTTAATCATTTTTTAGTTTGAAAGTATATAACAATTAGTATAATAAGCACCAATTCTATACGAAAAGACTTGGTGCTTATTGAAAAGGGAGAAATGAATGACAAAATTAGACGAACAAATATTAGATTTACGATATGAAGAAAAAAAGCATACCCTAAGCTCATTAGAAGATGGATTTTATATAAAAGATGAACTTGTAGAATTTCAAGAGGTAGAAATAGAAGGCAAAAATCTTACAATATACACTCCGCAAAGCTTTACTACAATGGAATTAGAAGTAGCTAAAATAAAATATCCATCAGAGCAACGACCGCAATGGATAAAAACCAACACAAATAATTCTATTAATATATGTGTTAGTTTGATAGATACCCCAATTAATGAACAAAACTTAGAAAAAGAAATGGCAGGATATAAATCACTTCTTAAAAATATGAACCCTTCAATAGAATTTTATCAAAGTAAAATTGAACCATTAGAAGACTTCAAGCTTGCATGGTTTGATTATAAGAGCTTTGCTATTGATAATCAAATATACAATATAATGTTTTTTGCTTCGGTAGAAAATCAAATGTTGCATGGTATTTTTAATTGTCTTTATAACGACCGAGAAGACTGGCAAACACCCGCTATTCAAATGATACAAAGCATAAAAATCAAAAAATAGGAGAGCTTTATGGATAATTACAAAATACGATTTGAACCGTTTAATATACTACATATAAAAACTTTCACAGGTTTTTTTGGTGTAAATGAACATGCAACTATAAGCTTTTCTGGCACTATAGAAAAAGATAAAGAAGAGGAATATACAAATCTAGGCACGAGCAGTACAGAAGTTAGTGTTTATGCTTTTGATATGGAAGGAAATGAGGAACTTTGGTTTAAAGGCGTTGTAACAGATATAGAAATAAAAGTAGATATAGACTATAAAACTATCTTTGTAACTGCCAAAACTGGAAGTTATCTAATGGACGTTTCATGGCATACAAGAACATATCAAGAACCGAGTCTAACCTACGATGAAGTTCTAAGTTCTTTTACAAAAGACTACCCACAAGGCTCTTTTATTATGAAAAAAGGTAGTGGAATACCGATAAACGACTTAATAATGCAATACAAAGAGACGGATTGGAGCTTCACAAAAAGATTGGCTAGCCATTTCAATACAATAGTAATTCCAGACTATAAAGCAGGCGGTGCTAAATACTACTTTGGAATAAAAAATAGTTCATCTGCCTCCGATTTTGACACAGTAGCATACATAGTAAAAAGTGACACCGAACAGTACGACCATAAAGTAAAACACGGTGTTAGTCTCTCAAAATCAGATACTACCTACTACATCGCAAAAGAGCGAACTATATACAATTTAGGCGAAAGTGTAACTATAAATGGCAAAGCACTATTTATAAGTAAAATAGAAACAACATTAGAAGGAGCGGAGTTATACCACACATACTACTTGAAACCTTTGAACGGCTTCCAAGTGGAGAAATGCTACAACTTACGGACAGTTGGAGCTTCTTTTGATGCCAAAGTATTGGATGTGAAAAAAGATGTAGTACAAGTAGAGGTAGAAAGGGACGAAAACAAAGGCAGTTGTGGCGTAAGGTGGTTTCCGTACTCAACTGTTTACTCCACTCCAGATGGCACAGGTTGGTACACCATGCCCGAAATTGGGGATTCAGTCAGAATGTATATCCCAACAGAAGGAGAAGCGGAAGCTTATGTAATAAGTGCAACACATTTAGAATCCTCAGACACTAGCGAAAGAGTAAACCCCGACTATAAATCAATAATGAACAAGCACAAAAAAGAAGTTTTGTTCAAGCCAGATGAACTGATAATCACTAACAATGATGGTATGTCAATAGAAATACTAGACGAAGAAGGTATCAAAATTATAAGTGATAAGAAAATCATTATACAATCCGAAGAAGGTGTAAGCATAGCTAGTACAAAATCAGATTTAAAAGTAACCGCCGTAGACACTATACTATTGAAGCAAAATGAGACGACAACAGAGCTAACAGACAATATAGAATTTGACGGTGCGAAAATTCATTTAGATTAGGTGTTTTTATGAGAAGAAAAGAAAAGATTGCTGATTTAGCAGATAAGTTTCTAGAAACTAGGCTAGAAAAGAGTTTAGCAGAAGTAGAAAATTATTCCTTAGTTAATAAAAAAGACATAAAAGAAAAGTTTATAGAGGATTTAGATACACTTATAGAACTAGCTAAGAACCAACAGAAAGAAGGAATTAAACGAGCTATAGCCTATATGAATATATGCTTTTTAAGAAGTGGCGTATTTGTGGAAAGCAATCCATTTATGGTTTCACTATACGATGATAAATTTTATCTAGATAAAACCGAAACTAGAATATATTTTGACCTAGATTTTATATTTGAGCCTGTTAATAGAGATATTGAAGAATTAACAAAGGAAATAAAAATATACCCTACTCTTAAAAAGTTTGAAATAAAAGAGCTAAAAATTTTCTATACACAATTGTTTCTTGTATATTGTATAACTACATTAGAGGAACTTTGCAGATATATAAAGGAAAAAGTCAATTTTGATGGCTTAAATTTAACTGAGGACTTCAAAATAATATATGGTGAACATATGGAAGAGGGGGTTGCAGTATGAGATATTTTTTTATAGAAAAAGACCAACTTTACACAACTTCGCCTATTATAAGCGGTTGGCGAAATCAATTTAATAAAGTTGATAATATACTAGACCGTTCTGTATTCCATATAAAAAGTAATAGTGAAACGGTATTTACTGATATAATAAGTATTCCTTTTTTGTTATTTTCACATGAAGCGTTTAAGATAATAAACCGATATGAAAGAATGCTTAGAAGTAAAAAAATTGCATTAATAGATGTAGAAAATAACTTTACAAGAATATATCACTTGCCTATTAATATCGATACAGCAAGAGATAAAGCGATATTTTACTTAGATGATATAGAAAATAAAAAGCTTGTAATAAACCTAGAGTTAGCAGAGAGCATTTTAAGAAGAAATTTAATAGGCTTTGATTTGAAGGAGATGAAGTGATGGGAGACCAAGAATATTTAGTACGTGGTGCGTGTTTAGAATGTAGTTGTGGTAGTCATCCACGTAAGTTGAATTTGCCAAAATGCCACGGAGTATATATCACAGGACACCCTATGATACACCAGTTTGATAGCGTGCCAATCGAGAATATAGCACCTTTCGGCATGTGTAGTATTTTACAAGCACCATGTGTTCCTGCTACTTTAGCAGGGTGGGTCAATGTCCATGAAAGGACTTTGATAAGAGATAATGACTCACGAACTCCATATCCATCAGTTACAACTGATTCTTTTCTAATTTGTGCAGTAGGCGGAATTATAGAGCCTTTAAATAGTGGTCAAGAGCCTAGACCTGTAGAGTTGAAAGAAGTAGAATTTACACCATTACAACAAGGAATAGGTATTACTGATAATGTAGTTACAGGAGTAAATATTTTAAATACAGCTGTCGGTATTGGTACGGCAATAAGTTCTGGTAAATCAGCAAATATAGTTGCAAGAAATACAGGAACTACAGTTGATAACGTAAATAATTTGAATTTTGTACAAAGAGGAAATCATACAGTTCTTACAGGAACACCTAATAGAGGACTTGGTTCACGTTGGAAAACAGACAATTTAAATGCAGGAAATTTCCCTACTGTAACTCAAACACAACAAAATTTGAACAACTTTAGAAATATGAATAATGTAGCTAGAGTAACGAACCATCTAGGAAATGCTTTTAATATCGCAGGTGGAATAACCACAGTTGCAGGAGAATTAGTAGGAAATCAAGATAGCCCTGTATCAAGAAGAGTAGGATATGCAGGTGCAGAAGCTCTTGTATACACAGCATCTACAGCAGTCAGTGTTAAAGTGGGAGCTACAGTTGGTGTAGCAGCTGGAGCTAAAGTAGGAGCAAAAGTAGGGGCTGCGATTGGTTCAGTAGTTCCAGTTGCAGGAACGCTTGTTGGAGCGGTGGTTGGTACTGCAATTGGTGCAGGTGCAGGATGGTTAGTTAATGCAGCTGCAGATTGGAATCCTTTTGGTAGGAGAAGTTTAAGGGAAACAGCTAGAGAAGAATTAGGAAATATTACGGAGAATATTATCAATGATTAGAGATAGAATTTCTGACGAAATTATGAAGTTTTTAATAAATTATATATTGCCAACTATAATTTTTGGTCCTTTCTTTGGTTTTATCCATGCTAGTATTTTTGTTGGAATAATAACTGGAATAGGATTTACTATTTTATTACAAATCTTTATTAATTGGCAATTGAAACAGTTTAAAGCAATTAAATTAGAATTATCAAAGGATTATAAAATCATTTTTGATGATGGTGCTAATTTGTTTCGTAACAAAGAAGGTGTAGGCGGTTATTTGTACCTAACAACGGAAAAATTAATTTTTAAATCACATAATTTTAATATTCAAGTAGGTGATTTAGAAATTAAATTAAAAGATATTATAAATGTCGAAAGGGTATTAACGTTCAAAATAATTCCAAACGGAATTAAAATAACGACATCAAAAGAAAGCTTTAGATTTGTAGTAAATAAACCAAAAACATGGCAAAGAAAACTTAAAGGAGCAATTGAAAAATGAGATATACGTTTACAAATGAAGAGCTTGCAGTATTCAATGACTACTTTAAATCTATAGTACTTAGTGAAACAGTAAACTCTTTGGGAATAAGCATAAAAGAAAACGATAAATCACTGATTATAAATAGGCTAGTCAAGAAAGGACTGCTTATTTCGAGCAACAATAATATCAATATAGCAGATAATATTAGCCCATTTATAGGAAGTTTAGACTTCCCTATTTATAGGATAATGAAAACAATAGCGATAGATGGCGAGTTTGAAGATACTGATAATTGTTTCGTTAAGAATGAAACGGTTGTATTACTGTATAAAGACGATGACGAATTTGTCATAGAATTTCACAAAACAAATCACTTAGAAAACATTGTGGAATCCTTTCTTTTGAAAGAGGAAATAACTGTAAATTCAAAACTGCCCCCATTTATATTAAAAGTGCAAGAAAAAACTTTTAATCAATTTTGGAAAACATATAAAACTGATAAGAATAGAGCCATTAATCAGTACCATACGAAATTTGGAGTTCCTAAAAACAATTTAGAAATTATAGCTTCTACTATCAATGAAAACTCACAACTAGAAAATATTTTGATTTTGAAAAGTGGTGAAGAAAACCCAACTTTGTACAACATATTTAGAAAAGACGGCATTAACATAGCTACATGGGCGAAACCATCAAAATTAAGCTTTAACAATAAAACAATGATATTTCACCACAATGTAACTGAATTTGTCAAGCTACTAGAATATAGATAAAAATTAATCAAAAGGAGCAATCATAAAAATGGAAACAGAAACATTATTGCCGATAGGAAGCGTAGTGCTTCTTTACGGTGGAGAAAAGAAAATTATGATATATGGAAGAATGCAAGAAGAAGCAAGTACAAAAAAAATGTATGACTATACTGCTTGCCTATACCCAGAAGGAAATATAAGTCAAGATTTCACTTACCTTTTCAATCATAGTGATATTGAAGAAGTGATTTTTAGAGGATATAGCGATGCAGACGATGAAGTGTTTTTAGAATATCTAAGTAATTTAAAAGAAGAAAAAAGACAACCTATAAAACGAGATGAACCTATTACAAAAAATCAGAACCAAGAAAAACCTAGAAAAATAATCATAGATTAAAGGACTTAAAATAATGGCAGAAGCGATAACGCATAAAGATATAGAATTAATAGATTTATTAGTAGTCAGACAGGAAACAGATTTACTTTACTCCAAGTAGAAGGAATGATCAATGGAATACCAAGTACAGTTAGATAAAAAATCAATATACAACATTGATAGGAACACACTTAATCTTTCTATACCATATAGTTACTTTTCTAATTTAGTTAAACTAAATTGGAATGATATATTTTTTGGTATAGAGCATAGATATTTTCCACATCAAATTGCGATAGAACACGCAAGCTTAGAACTTAGCAATAATATCGATAATTCACCACAAGAAGTATTAGAATTAGTGTTATTAACACCTAAAGAAGCTATCTTTCCGCATTCAATACATCCTTATATTGACATATTAGTTAAAAACGTCTCAAAAGAAGAAAAAAGTAACACTATAGATAAAATGATGTATGTCATCTTGAATTGGGGTTTTGAAAATATAAAACAATTTGAAAATCCTGATGAATTTCTTAAAATTGTTTATGCTGATTTTGACTACCCTGAAAAATTACGCAAGCTTGCTGGATATGCACCTGCATCTTGGAAAAATTTTTTTGTATATAAATCCCCCTGTGAATCGACTGAGGAAAGAATGATTGGACATTGGTCTGAACTTCTTGAAAAAGAAAAAATACGATTTGGAAAATAAACATAAAATTTAATGTAAAAAAGGACGTAACATATGGCAGAAGCGATAACGCATAAAGATATAGAATTAATAGATTTATTAGTAGTCAGACAGGAAACTGATTTACTTTACTACAAGTAGAAGGAATGATTAATGGTAAAGCTGGTATATTTGAGTTTCTATTAGATAGTGCTGGCAGAGTTACACATCAATTTTTTAAAGTAGGAGGAGTAATTAATGGAATACCAAATCTTCGCAGATGAAAATTCAATATATGAAATGAATAGCAAAACAATTAATTTCCTTATACCTTACAATTATTTTTCTAGTTTAGTCAAATTGAATTGGAATGATATACTTTTTGCAATAGAACAAGGATATTTAAATCATCAAAGTACAATAGAACATGCAAGTTTAGAACTTAGCAGTAATCTTGAAAATTCACCACAAGAAATAATGGATTTAGTATGTTTGACAATAGAAGAAGTTGTTAAATTTCCACATTTAATATATCCTTATATTAATGATCTTGCTGAAAATGTCTCAGAACAAAAAAAGAGTGAGACTAGGGATAAAGTAATGTATGTTATATTAAATTGTATTTTTGAACAAAAAGAAAAATTAAAAAATCCTTTAAGATTAGCTCAACTTATTTATGCTAAATTTGATTATCCCGAAAGCTTAAATGAAATTGCTGGATATATTTCTATAGGTACTGACACTTTTCTCAATTTTCCCCATGAACCATCTGAAGAAGAAATAATTTTAAAATGGTCAAATTATCTTGATCAAGAAAAAGCGCGTTTTGGAAAAGAAATATAAAAATTTAATGTAAAAAGGACTTAAAATATGGCAGAAGCGATAACCCATAAAGATATAGAATTAATAGGATTGCCAGTCATAACAACTATTTTAGATATAAGCTTTACCATAGAAGCAAACGAGTATGGAGTAATGACAATAGAAGGTTATGGGGCAGGAGATAGTGAGACATTAGTAAAAGAAATAGAGCCAAGAACAGAAGTCCAGCTTTTATCGAAGGGCAAACCAATGTTTACAGGAATTATAACACAATGTAAAACTGTAGAAGACCTTGAAACAAGTAAAATCCACGTAGTAGTTAAGACTGGAACAAGAGTATTAGACTTTGAGCCTAAAAGTCGTTCATTTCAAGATGTATCAATGACTTATAACGATATTATCAACAAAGTTTTGAGTGATACTAAAGGAGCAGGCGTTATATTTGGCGTTGATGATAAGCCAATAGGAAAGCCGATAATCCAGTATCGTGAGACTGATTGGGAATTTATCAAAAGATTAGCCAGCCACTTCAACACATCAATAATCCCAGACCCGATAAGACCAACCGCTAATATATGGTTTGGGCTTAATAGGAATGGTGATGAAGACGAGTTTGAAGAAGAAGTCTACAAAGTAGGTGTAAGTAGTAGGTTTTATACGGAAAATGCTCAGTCAGCAGGCTATTCAAAGTTTGAATTCAAATACTATGAAGTTGAAGATTATGAATATTACAAAGTAGGAGACAACACTAATTTCAAAGGTGTAAACTTTCAAATAACTAAGCAACAGATGAGATTTGGTCGTTCTGAACCACCAGAGTCAAAAAAGAACTTGAGAAAATCTCAAATTATAATTCAACAAATGAAATTTAAAAGATACGGTCTTACAAAGCAAAAAGTGAAATTGAGAAAATCTGAAACAACTAATCACCAAGAAAGATTTGGACAAGCTGAAATGATATTCACTTACACACTAGGAAAACCAAGCCTTATAACAACGCAAACGAAATTCAACGATAAAATAATCGGAATGTCTTTAGTGGGCGAGGTTATGAAAACCGAAAGAGAGTTAGTAAATATCAAGTTAGATATAGATGGAGCTAATGGCGGTTACGAATATCCATTTAAATGGAAGCCAACAACAGGCAACTTAATGTATGCAATGCCTAAACTAGGAACAAGAGCAAGTTTATTACTTCCAGATGAAGATGAACGCAATGCGTTTGCAATAAACAGCCCAAGAACAAACAGCAAAGAAATACATGATAATTTAGAGCCATTACTAGACCACCGCTCGGGCGAAGAAGATTATAAACATAGAGCCTTTTCAACGGAACATGATAAACATATGCTTTTGCACCCAGATAGAATAAACTTTATAGGGACAGGCTCTGAGACTTCACCTCTTCAAATTCATATGGAAGATTTGGAGATGATGTTATTTCAAAGTCATAAGGAGCTTAAGATAATAGCAGAAGACAGTATTGATATTAAAGCTCCATCAGTTGGATTTAGCTCTCCCATAAATGTTCATGTAATTAGAACAGGACAAGCAGGGCAGTTTCAACCATTGATAACCCCATCAGGGACAGGACATATACCAGTAGAGCCACCAGAAGCCTTTATTTCCTATAACCCATCAACTTATATAGAGTTACACAATCGATTTGACGTAGAAGGAAGGCGTGGAATTTTCAGAGGTTGGGAGCGTACATATTTTGCTCCATTTGATGATGCCCCAGAAATAGAAGAGCAAAGCTTTAGTATATGGCGTTCTATAGGTCGAGCCATAGCGGTAGTAGCAATAGTAGCGGCAGTAGTAATATTAGCTCCAGTATCTGCAACAGTAGCAGCATTAGCAATAATAGGTGCGACTGTTGCGGTTGGTATAGTAGTAATTGGAGACGCAATAAATCAAGAAAATAGCAGTTGGAATACGTTTTTTAGAGCAGGAGTAACAGGAGCAATCGCAGGAGCTATACTAAATCCTTTTATTAGTACAGCAGTATCAAATACAGTAGATTTTATATGGTCTCAATTTGACCCTGGCAATGAGATGACATGGGCAGATTTTGCTATTAATACCACACTCTCTTTTGGATTAAGTGGTCTGGGAGGGGCATTTTCTAATACTAGAGCAGCACAAGTAATTGGCAATAATAGATTTGTACGAGGTGCAAGCGATGTGCTTTCTGCACCTGTTCGGTGGATAGAAAATGGGGTTACTGGGGCTAGAAGGCAGGTAGGTAGTAGTGGTGGGCGTTCTCTTAACAACAATCGTAGTCTCAACAATAATAACCGTAATAGTAACAACAATAATGATAACAACAGCAACAGTCGTAACCATGAGCGTAACAATAATGATAATGCTAACAATCGCAACCACGACCATAACAATGATAGTATAAATACAAATACACTCAATGACACTTTGCCAAACTTTCAAAATGCTAGTATAAATCCAAACAAAATAATTGGATATTCTTTAAATATCAATCATGATACTGGAGGAAATAAAGCGAGAGTATTTAAAAGTGCGTTGGGATTTGATCAGTCAAATGCTGATGAACTTATAGCACAAGTGAGACAGCAATTACCTAATAATCCTGCTGTATTAGGGCTACTAGATAATCATGGACAAAGATTTAGGGTAGATATGCCTATCACTGGGCCAAATGGTAAAACTACGATTGTCCGTACTGGTTGGATAATTGATTCAGGAGCAGAAAACCCAAGATTAACTACAATTTATGTAATAGGAGATTAAATATATGAAATTTAAAGAATTAGAAATAGTAAGAACATTGATTGATTTTCCAGAACATGGAATAAAAAAGAATGAAGTTGGGACTGTAGTCCATATTTTTCATGTTCCTTGCGAAGCTTACGAAATTGAATTTATAAATAATGATGGTTCTACAAAAGCTGAATTTGCAATTTTACCTGAACATATTGAATTAGTGTGGTCTCCTCAATGCTAGATACGTTTTTATCGCATATAACGCCCAAAGTAGAACCATTAGTTTGTAGACTAGATCCAGTTGATGGTATAAGTGGTGCTGTATTTTATAATCTGATAGACCTTAAATATACAGGGATAATTCCTTTTCGATGGGAAAGAAATTATAATAGCCAAAATGCTAAACAAAGTCCTCTCGGTCATGGTATAAGCTCTAATTATTTGATGTATATATCTGAAAATCATATTTATTGGGAAGATGATAACACCTTACTTCATACACATATCTTTATAAATGAAAAGGGTAGAGAAATTTTATTTCCGCAATTAGAAAGTGATGAATTTACAATCATACAAGAAGAAAATATAAAAATAATCTGTAATGGAAATTCATATGAGATTTTCAACTATAATCAAGGTCTATATTATGTTTTTGAGAAATCAGAAAAAGAAAACATACATCACCTAGCCAAAATACAAACACTTACTAGAGACCACGAAATCAAACTAACCTATAACAAAAATAACCTAAGCACAATAACGGATACAGCAGGCAGAATATTTACAATAGTAACAAATAACGAGGGATTAATAACAAAAATAGCCCTTAAAGATAAAATACTTTTACAATATAGTTATGATGAACATAAAAATCTATCCAAGATAACAGATGTAAAAGGTGATGTAGGTGAAATATTCTATAAAAATCACTTAATGACAAAGCGTGTAACACTTGTAGGAGCTTCTTTTAATTGGGAGTATGACGGAATAGACCATACGGCAAAGTGTATTCACTCGTGGGGTAATCCAGAACAAACAAAAACATTCAATAAAGGCATGTTAAGACAACAAAACCGAACATTATTAGAAGGTTGGTTTTATTACAAAGAAGACCATACAATATTTAAAAACGACTTAAATCAATGGGAAGTTTTCTATTTTGATGAACAAAAAAGGCTAACAAGTATGGTAGAGCTTATAAAAACACAAGTAGACCTTAACTACCCATTAGAAATAGAAGATAACCCTAAAACAATGTTTACCTACAATTCATATGGACAAAAAGAAACAGAAACCAATCCAGATGGAGAGACTACAACGTATAGTTATAATGATTTTGGGCAAGTAATAGAAGTAACACAACCGACTGGAGCAACACAAAAGTTAAAATATAACAATCTAGGGCAACTAACAAAATCAATAACTCCAATAGGAGCAATAACTACTTGGAATTATGATGAAAAAGGCTATCTACAACAACTAACATACCCTAATAAAGTAACAATAGACTATACCTATGAAAAAGGCTTACTAACAACTAAAACAGAGAATTTAAGCGAAGAAGAGAAAAATATAACTTCATTACAATACGACAGCCACAATAATATAAAACAAATAACCTATCCAAATGGAGCTATAGAACAGTATAAATATGATGTTGAGGGTAATTGCATAAGCCATACAAACCCACTTGGTGCTGTAGAAACTATGAAATACGATATAGCAAATCGTATAATAGAACATACCGCACCAGATGGAAATATAACCAAGTTAAAATACAACGCCTATACTGATATTATATCATTTAGAGATAACGAAAGAGACATAACTATTGATTATACCCCTTTTGGCAATATAACTAGAAAAACTGAGCGAAATCAATCAATGGAATTCACTTACAATTCACAAGATGAATTGATTGGTATAGTAAACGAAGCTGATGAGGAATATACTTTTATACGAAATCATAAAGGCAAAGTAATAGAAGAAATTGGCTATGACGATGTAAGAAAGCTATATAACTACTCAAGAGCAGGCAAGCTAACAGGTATAAAACGAGGTAATACAGCACTTTGGACAAAGTTAAAATATAGTAAAACTGGGCAATTAGCTAAAATCATATATGAAAATGAAACTAAAGATGACCCAGAAGAAGAACTATTCACTTACAACGAAGCAGGGCAACTACTGGAAGCAAAAAATAAAGACACTACCCTAGCCTTTGAATATGATAAACTAGGCAATGTAACAAAGCAAATCCAAGATAATCATGAAGTGATAAGTGAATATAACTCCCCTTATATGTTTATGAGAACAAAGTTAAAATCAAGTTTAGGGCTAGATTTAAATATAAATATAACTCTAAATGAAACTACAATGACAGTTTTATCAGAAAACGAAACTAGATGGGAGCATAAAGAAACTTATAACTTATTGGGGCAAGCTGAGAATAAAACAATAAAAATAGGAAATACAACAATAACAGATACTTGGACTTATGATAATATAGGAAGACCAACATTACAGAAAGCTAGTGTAAACAGCCGTGGAAAAGTACGTCGAAAATACACATGGGGCTTAGGAACGCAGATAAAATCAATACTAGATGAAATAACCAATATCGGCTCTGAATACTCTTATGGCAAACATGGCAACGCAGAGACAGAAACATTCAAAAATGCAAGGCATCTATTTAAGCCAGATGAAAATCCAGTTACAAGGCATTTAGATGAAACAGGCAAAGCTTATAAAGTTAAGAGCAAAACCGATAGAAAGTACCACGCAGGGGGACAATTAAAGACTGCAAAAGCAGGCTTTGTTGAATATACCTATAACGATTGTGGAGATTTAATTGAGAAGTATGACAAGCGAGAAAAAGAAAGATGGAAATATGAGTATAACATAAATGGCTTGATGTCGAAGGTAATTAGACCCGATAAAAAAGAAGTTTATTTCCAATATGACCCACTAGGCAGAAGGATAAGCAAAAGCTTTGATGGTACTACAACAAGATTTATATGGGATAATGATAAAATAATCCATGAATGGAAAGAATCTAAGGAAACAGAAGAAGAAGAGCCAAATATTATAACATGGCTCTATGATGAAAATAGCTTTACCCCAAGATTAAAGATAACAGAAAATCAAATGAACACCATCATAACAGACCATCTAGGCACACCATATAAAATGGTAAACCAAGAGGGCAAAGTAACATGGCAAGCGATAGTGAACATATGGGGCAAGAAGAAGCTATTGATAGATGAGGAACATTGTCCATTCATTTTTCAAGGGCAATATGAGGATATAGAAGCAGGCTTATACTACAATAGATTTAGATACTATATGCCA
>Ga0131853_10015064_pt1 | contig 14151 bp, 9 predicted proteins | sample TergutLab28metaG_FD_92764 | JGI IMG/M metagenome (GOLD analysis project Ga0131853, IMG submission 92764) | Labiotermes labralis P1 segment gut microbial communities from Petit-Saut dam, French Guiana - Lab288 P1 (version 2) (version 2) | ecosystem: Host-associated > Arthropoda: Insects >... | reverse complement strand
ACACACACACACACACACACACGAGAGGACTCCTCTGGACGAGTGATCAGCCCGTCGCAGAAGCCACTACCCATACAAAACACAACAAATACAAGGGACAAACACAAATGCCCTTAGCGGGATTCGAACCCGCAATCCCAGCAAGCGAAGTGACGCATACCTACGCTGTAGATCGGCAAACATGCTTATTAGTCAGGCAGAACTCAAGAATTCAAGTTGTTAATAACATTGCTGCAAAATAAGGTGATCTATTTTACGACCCTGTGATGAAGTTACCAGTGCTACACGAGGCTGGGAATATTGTGGCTAGCTAGACGCGCATACTGCCGATTCCAGTGACCGTGCGGTCTACGTAGGCGGCCGCTCGATTGCTGCGATTGGGGTTTCGAATTCCGCCAGGGGCATGGATGTTCGTCTCTTGTGTCTGTTGTGTGCGACAGTCTGATCACTCTTCCAGTGTGCGTCTGGAACTGTGTGTGGTCTACAGACGTTAACATTGAGGCGGCATAGTCCTGAGTTGCGCCTTGGCTCTGCATGAATATTGTATTTAGTCTGGAGGATTCGTGCAGTAAATTCGTTAACAGCTACAAGGAATTTTGTATTCATTATTTCTTGTTGCGCCGCTTCTTGTTCCTGCTGCTACAGAACAGCACCGTACTACCAAACAATCTAACTCTGTCTGTAGCAGCCACCAACAGTCAGACCACATCAAGGACACGTATTACAGCGCCGACTGCATCGTCACAACCCCACTTCATATATGAAATGTACTTGAAAGATGAGTAAGTCGCACATACAGTCAAAAGACGTGGTCAAATGGGAACCAGGCAGTGTTCAGGTGTGTTCAATATGCATGGTGATATATACGGTATTGAAATTGTCAGTGAAATAGTCTGAGATGAACTGAAAAGTTGCAATGTACACACGTGCACAGGTAATTAAACTTCGACTGTACCAAGAGACCGGAGGGGGATTTCGGAACTGTATTAGTGGCTTACGAGAGAAAAAAAACTTGTTCCTTTTGACTACGTAAGTGACGACAGCATTAAAAATTTCTCTCTCTCTCTTTGTCCAAACGAGCTGCTACAGGGGGTTTAATAAGCAAATTGTTCTCTTTCACTACATGAATGACCGTTGTTAAGAACAATTTAGCTCCATTTGACTATGTCAGTGACTACGGCTGTCAAGAAAAATTTTGAGCTGTTTGGCCATCTGTATGATTATGGTATAGCTACATATTCACAGACAATCTGTATCGTGAGTGACTAGAGCCATTAAAGAGGGTTTTTTTTTCCATTTGACAATACGTGTGACGTACATCTTGTTCCATGTAGCTCGGTAACAACGTGTCCTGTTCAAAAAACTATCGGTTGATACACGACATGTGAGACTTAAGAGGCGAGATTTACTCAGATCTTATCACCGATGTACAGTAACTAATTTCTTATGCATAAGTTCCATCTCAAATTTTACTACAGGATTCTTTTCGTAAAAACAGGTATATAAGAATCGAGTTGTTTCTGTGTTTCGGTAACAAAATGAATAAGCCAACGCATAATAGCGAAAATGTCCCTGAACTTTCAGATTTACGTCACAGCTACTGTAGTCCCAACGTCACAGCTACTGTAGTCCCATTTTATCTCACCTGTAAGCTGCCATAGTAAATACGAGGCTGTTGCTAAACGCTCAAACATGCTACACAGGCCATCTGCACGGGTTACATTGACAGTGCGTATCGTATCCACGAGGGCGGCTTGTGGCTTAGCGATGTTACAGTAGGCTACATTGCGGTTGCTCCGAATGCAATATTGTTAAGATCGCAACTTCACATCGTCCATTCGGTACAACATCTGTTCCTATCCGAAGCTAATTATATTTTTTAATTATGTGAGCATCGCCGCAAAGTAATTAATCATGTACGAGTCTCTGACATAACTGATGTAATTAACTGAAGAGATAACACTTAAAATATGGCAAGTGGCTGACCTACAACAAGTTTCTATGTGAAATTATTGTAATATTGCGTACATATGTGTCCTATCGAAACACAACGAAATCGACAAATATGCAGCTCAAAAGGAAGAGTAATTCCAAATTATTTCTTTATTTCTTTCTTAGTCTGACCTCTTCTACCTACTCATTGTAGGTGTACAGGGTTACCGTTGCACCTGATCACAATCAAGGATACACACACACACACACACACACACACACACACACACAGTCAGTATGATTGCTTTAATCGGCCCAACGCAGAGACCCCTACCCGACAGCACACAACATTCACAAGGGACAGTCATGTCCTCAGCGGGATTCGAACCTGCAATCCCAGCAAACGAGAGGCTACAAACCTGCGACTTAGACGGCATGGCCACCGGGATCGGCTTTCAAGTACTTGATAACTTAATTAATTACACCATCACACACACACACACACACATATTGTTATTATTTGATATTACCAAAAACACCGACTTCATATTAGAAGAATTTTCGTCTTTAACTTTCAGATTTTTAGCTGCGAAGCCCAATACTTTCTTTTCGCACTTATTCGCCATTTTATTTATTTATTTATTTTTTCCTTGTAGGTCCGTCATACACTAGTTCAAGGAAATAATAAACGGTCTAAATCAGTTCATTCCAAAAAACGACGTCACCTTCGGACCCTCATTACGAAGGAAGAAAAGAACGCCATATGAAGAGCCCATGCCCGTCTGCCCACCCGTCTCCCTCCCTACAGCCCAGTACAAGTTCCACTCAATATTGGCTACTAAAACGGGTCAATGGATTGCCATGATATTCGGTACTGCAGTTCTGTACAAACATTTGCCGATCGAGCAAGAGTTTCGTTTATATTGACTTTGTTTCAGAAAACGCTCTTGTTGAAGCCTGTAGACACGTCACGGACTTATCCAGTTACTGCACTGTTTCTTCACGCCAGTTCGCATCAAGTTACATAACAAAACTCGATGCGCTGCACTGACGTACTGAGGTCTTTTAGCTTGGCCGTTCACTGGCTACAAATCGGATTTTCAAAAAGTCCCGGAAATGAGTAATGGCGGGACGGGCTGCGACAATCAACCCGCAATCACAGAATAAAGTTGCATAAATTTGGGTTATTCCTATCGCGCACATAAGGAAAACCTTACATCCGGTTATTATTTTATTTACAGCTTTCTATTCCGTGCTTTACAATACAATCACTGTAATTGAAATCAGAAAATGCACAAAATTTTCTTAGAGTTAAAATAATATTGCAAAAACCACAAACACCTGCATGTTTCTGGCATTGTTGGCCAATAAATTGCATTAATTTTTTATTAACTTAAATTAAACTTCCAGCCCTAACAAACAGAAGCGAGAGGTTAGCATCAAGCTAGAGAATCTTTAAACAAAGGTAACAGACTTCGATGTACATTAAATTTAATCTTGAAGAAAAACGCAGTACATTCTTTCGAAACATCGGTACCCGTCTATGGGATTACACGGCGTCACAACCCAAAAGACCACGACAAGAATACTTTAAACTTCGCGGAAACCTGAAAATTAACATGAGATAGGGCGCTGTAATGGAGTAATTAATGTAAGATGTAACTGTCTTTGAAGTTTCTCTCTAACAAACAGATACAGCAAACACAATTTTATTTAACACAATCATAATTTTAATTAAACAAACCTTTCCAAATTATTGCTTTACATTAATTGACATTTGTGGTAGTTCCTCTGTTTCACCCAGAAACTGGTTACCATGGCCGACAGTTCCAAGCTTGTCCCAGTCTGTTCAATAAAAATGCTACCACAACATTATATCACATTGTGCTACGAAATACTCGGCTTGTTTATTTCAAGGTAACTTCGCAGTGAACAGAAAAAAATGTATTAGTACAAATATATATATATACACAACAATTTTTAAAAATATATATACCTATTAAGGAGTTCCTTTCAAACTATACGCCATTGTATTGCCCGGAAGACATACGAGGGATTTTCAGATTCACACCAAACAAATATTTTCAGCTCGCAACAAAACTTTGGCCGTAAATTCGAGTGTTTGGTTTACTTTCACTCGGTAGGAACCTTTGACTTTTACAACATGCGGCAAACACAACTTGTCACTTAACTAAATAAATGGAAAAATAAAACAATCTGAAGAGTTTGTCACTTATTTCTGGCTTCCCCAGAGCCGCCAATCCAAATACCTGCGTTTAGCGGAACGAGACCGGACGGACTGCCGATTCGTGTTTTTCCAGTAGACTTGTGGGGCAAGACAGCAATGTGCTTGTACGTGAACTGACATTGTGGGCAGTCCGGAACGTAACTTGGACTCTCCTCAGATGGTCACACCATTTGAATCCACTGGAGTCACATTTCCTGTTTGTTGCGGCATATTGCGCCAGAGAACATTGTTATCATTATTAGTGTCTTGACTTCCTTGGAACAACTCATAGTGCACATGTTTGAGGGAGTACTGTGTGTGCTACCTGAGTAGCCACAAAATCATAATTCCACCACACCGAAATGTTTTACATATGTTGTCTGTATAAACATTATTTCGTACGAAGTTATTAGGCACACTTTAAACCATCAAAAAATAAAATTTAATTGTCCAGAATACAAGCCATAAATGTTAAGTAATGCGTGTTTTCTTAATTCGGAAGCACGAAAATCACACGAAGAAGAAAATCGGGAACTGAACGTGGAGGCGACATAATAACATGGAGACTACGTCACTGAATTATTAGGTCCAACCACGATAAATGACACCTACGCCTGTAAACATCCTGAACTAATTACCCAACCAAACACAACCGGCTGTGTTTGGTTGGGTAATTAGCACCTTTTTGAGACATTCACATCGGGACGTTGTCACACAGAAAATTCTCTACTCTTTCTTTGGCTTCTCTATGTCTGCCCAATTTCTTGCATTTCTTTCGTCAAATTCCTAAAATGGATGAGTAAGTGTTCTATATATATATATATATATATATATATATATATATACATACACATATATAGTTGAATTCAGGTTATACACATATAAACCTATAGTGAACATCGCAGCACACAAAGGCAATTACACAGCTAAAATAAACCCGTTTCAAATTTATACGCGATGATGATGGGTTCTGACCACCGTCAGTACTGAACTTATGGAACATACTGTGTTGCGAAAATTGTTGTTCGTAAACATGCAGCATTTCTTACAGATAAAAATTTTCTTCAGCTCCTCCTAATGTCAAAAGGTAAGAAGAAATTCTACTGACAGCCGCATTTGTAACAAAGCATTAAAGTACACTTTCTGCAGCAAATGTATTCACCAAACGGTGCTTCTACCCACACGCCGGCCATCAGCAATTGTTTAAAGAGTAGACGCTGCAATACAGACCCAAACAGTACACTGAACTGTCGTCTGTTGCTACTACTTGCCAATTGTTGCCAACTGTGATGGCTGTTAACATGCATAATGGAAGGTTGGCAAGCTTTAATGTTTATATGAGGAATTCGTAGCCCTTTTTTACACCCAGTAGCTCTCCATATAGCCCACAGTGTACTATATATTATTTTAATCCCAAATTAAAAATTGATATTTTTCCCATCTGTCGTAACCAATTGGACCACGAAAGCAAGTGGCATACGTTTTCTTGCATTAGGCTCTGAAATTGTAGTTGAGTTGACTTGTAAGAGCAAAATGTAGAATAATATCACTACATACCGATAAAAGGCGTCGATCTGCGGCCACTCGCTTGCTGTGATTGTGGGTTCGAATCCCCCTGGAGGCATGAAAGTTTGTATTGCCTGTTTTCAGGTATTAGTCTCTGCATGGGGTTAATCACTCGTCCATAGTAGTCCAACCGAATGTGGTATGTCCAACTACAGTTTCAGTGTTTCCCCCCATCTCAATTTTGAGCCGCTGCACAGATTTTCACGAAATTTAATATGTAAATTATGACACTGGCTGTCACGCGAAGCTGTAGGTTTTGATTTCGAACAGTCAGCAACAAGAACATAATGAAAAACAGTCTTAGAAGGCAGAAGCGACAACACCGCCTCAGAGACCGTCTTCGGGTTCCTGAATTGATGTTAGCTTCTAGATCGTAGCAAACTGTGCCAATACTGCATATGTAGCGTCTCGGAAAACTGCAAAATATCAACATGAAAATCCCGCTAGCATTTTCTCATCTTTCAGTTTGGCGACGATGATTAATGAATCAACGGCGTGAAATATGTCAGAGGAAGAATCACAAATACAGCCACATACTGGTTCTGTAATTTCTTTGTTAAGTCGAAAACTACAAATATGGCAACGACGCGAATATTTGAATTGATATACGACAAATCTGACATTTACACAACCTGCCCTGCTGTAGAAGTTCTTCATAGTCACAAAATAATTTAAAAAAATGTTGACTTAAATCCACCTGTAAACAAGAAAAAAGGTACTTTTTAGTTCTTACAGGACGTTCCACTTTGTGCAGCTAAATGACTTCAGTTCAATTTCATATAACGTCTTAAGTCTTCGATCGCGATAATCTTACAGAGTTGCCACTTCCTGATAACCGCAATTATGTAAAAAAATGAAACTGGAAAATACTTCAAGCAGTTTAATTCTTAATAAATCCTGATTTATTCTATTTTATGTGATAAATTAGAGTGTTTGAAAGAGTAAGAGAGGTCGATTTCGGAGAACCCGCAACTCTGTTTCTAAAGAAGTGTCGTACAAATGAACACATTGGGCAATTCAGTTTATTTACCAACAAATGCACTAAGCCATACAAAATGCAAGGTACGAATACCACAAAATGTACTATGGGTAACGTTCTTCATGTACGACATAATTGACAACAGTATCATTTATCCATTCGTCTAAGTTCTAATTCCCTAAATCCGTTAAAAACAACTCCACACAATTTGTAAATAAATTAGAGTTTAAATTATGCAAGGCTACATCTTAATACAAACTTAAATTGTTATATGTGACGTTCAGAAATCTTCAGTTGTTTTCTTCTGTCGAACTCAGCCCGACATTTGGAAAAAAAATGCTTTAAATTTATGTTTTGAAGTAAGATGCATTTTTAAATTCTCTACAAACAAGTTGAAATTACGGGGTGCAGTTAAGACAAAATGGAATTAGCATAATTACCGCAGATCAGTAGTGTCTCAGTTTCGTTTAGAATTATGGTTTTATATAGTTGTCCAAAGCACTCTATAAATAGGACTGTAAATTTCGGGCATTGAAAGAGCCACAACACTTCGTGTTCTCCACCACCAACTGGCTAACTTCAAGTGAAGAACATTATTGTGTGCAGAGGAAGTGTGGCATTGCTTGGCATGGGAGTTTTTGAGAATGAGGTGCAGATAAAGATGTAAGAGCGTAAGAAGAGGGAATTAACAGGATGACGGGGGAAAATTTCATAATGAACTTCTTGAAACACAATCCTCACCAAGAGAGTAAGAGGGTGACCAAACCCATGATGAGGCGGGCGGGTCTTTTGGCACCGGACGGGGAAAGCGTAAAGGGTTTTGACGGGAAAACCGAAGTAAAAGGAAGGCTTGCAATTCATAGGCTTAGACAGCAGACTAATATTGAAAAGGGATCTGGAAGGGCTAGAATCGGAGGGTGTGGACCGAATTTATCTTATTGAGAAAAGGGACAAGTGGGAGGGTCTTGTGAAAAAGATAATGAACACTTTATTCCATTAATTTCGGGTAATTTATTGAAAAGCCCATGAACTGCTAGCCCGACTAGATGAATTGCGCTCAAAGGAATTAGTTGGTCTGTTAGTCAGTTTTTTGTTGGTTGTTATTTGGTTGGTTAGTTAGTTAATTAGTTAGTTAGTCAGTCAGAGCAATTTTTTAACCGAAGGGCAACTTATGAGAAGGAAAACATGAAATAGACTAAAATACACTTAAACCAGTTTCGAGTACGGAGAATTCCTCTTACTGCATAAATATCGCCCGTCTGTACAGCAGCGCAGTCGCGGTTTCAAATCGCCCTCGATAGAGATTCTCTCTCTCACTTCCTCCCGATAGACTCTTTCTCTCAGTAGGGTGTGACCCTCAAGTCCAAGGCCTGCTACCCGCTAACTCCTCTCTTTGGAAAAACCTTGTCAAATATCGACCGGTTCAAACGACATCAGGCGTCACTTGCATGTGACGTGCTGTGTCAGCTGGTCGATGGATCCGATTTTACTGCTGGTAAATACAGGTAGGTCATTTTAGGTCATTTTACTTTCCTCTACAAACATAACATTCCGATTTTTGAAACTTTTACCGCTTCTTCATTTTGTTTTTGGCGTATTGTGTATTTTTTACTCTAATTAAATCTTCAATGCCTAGTAGTTATTATATGTACCACCAAACACTGAACACTATTGTTTGCACCCACTTTTTTATGTGGTAAACATAATTCTTACAATAAACACCCATAATTTCCCTACCGATAATTCACTGAGAGGTTTTTCTAAAGGACGACAATTGTGTTCTGTGAAGTACCAATTATACACGCACGCACACACACACAAACATACACACACACACACACCACACACGCACACACACACACACATAGACACACGCACACACATATATTCAGTTTTTTATTAAAAAAAATAAATCGGTGAATGCTCTATACAGAAATAATAGCTGTTTGTTATAAGGATCATATGCAATAAAATTACAGTGCGTGGGAAAAACAGGCTTGCCAATGGTACACCTTGCAATGCGTACAGCAAACGGTAGGCTGTAGAGTGTTCATTACGGCACAGAAGTAAACAATACATCACACCTAAGAAATGGAAATGTGGTAAATATGTTAAAAATTAGAGGGTCGGTCTTATAGGGGAAAACACAAATTAAGAAGTATAATCCAAGTGAATTAAACCCGTTTACTAAGCAAACGAAGAGACAGTCGCAGACAGCTATGGAAAACACACGTGTAAGTTTTTTAGTAAAATAAAAGTGAGACTGGTGCTAGGTTTGTGCATTCGAAAGCCGGTCTACTGGCTAAGAGTGGCACCCGTACTGTTCTGCCGTCGGCCAAATCCATCAACGTTTTCTGAGGATTTTCTCTGTCTTAGACCACCTGCTGATTTTGCGCTAAAAGTCCACGTTGCGCCTCTTCTCAAGCAACCATCATAATATTAACTTCAAAATTTCCCACCAAACTCAACTCTCCTAAAGTTACAAAAGTCTCATCATAATATTGCCCTCAAACAGAAAATTCACCCCAAATATTGAACAGCTCATCTTTTCTGAGTACTCTTACAGTAAATTTCCTGTCGTCCTCCTTTCTTCTCCTACCGATGCTGTCCTTACCTCCAGGCTACGTTTACCAGAAGGACGAGGGGGCATATCCTGGGAAGACTGTAAGTAGTAAAAATTTTACTGGAACACATCCCCTTGTCTTAACACTCAAGAGAGGGGAAAATGCAAGTCAGAGTTGAAACAAAACTTTATACTCTCTGTCAGATATAACAGAATATATTTTGTTTCCCCTGGTGACTTCCCCTTATTCCTTAACTAGGATTCTATTACCGTATATTCTCGAATCTAATCCGCACTCTTTTTACAGTTTCAGAGGGCTAAAAAAATCCGATGCGGATTAGAATCCCGTGCGGATTAGATTCGCGGTCGTGAGCTGGATTTAGGAAAAATTATAGAGCCGCTGTACGTGCCGTAAGAACAATACAATACAATAATTTATTATTTTTATTTATTATTTATAATATTTATAATTTATTGTTCATCAGACTCGCCGTCATCACTCATAATTGAATCGTTATCCATCACCCAGTCACTATCATCTTTATCTTCACCGTCGTCCTCCCATAGAATATCATCTTTTGGATCCATCCAAAGTATTGCTTATGTAACACTTATTGAAAGATCTGACAATAATGCTCTCAGGGATGGCTTTCCATGCAGCCGACACCCACCGCGCTACTTCTGAAGGAGCTGAGCGTTTGATTTTTCCAGTGTCTGTTAACTCACGGGCAGGATCCGCAATCCAGGTCAGATTTGTTGCCTCAACCTGTATTTAACGGGCTTGTTAATGGATGCGTCCATTGGTTGCAACACTGATATCATTCCACCCGGGATGACAACAAGCTTAATTTTCATCTTGCGGAGCTGGTTCTTCACGGAATCAGTGAGATGCCTTTTGAATGAATCAAGGACAAGTATTGATGGTTGATTTAAGAAGGCTCTAGGCCTGCGACCCCATACTATTTTCAGCCACTCCAACATCAGCTCCTCCGTCATCCATCCTTTTTCCTATAACGTCCTTCGGAAACGCCTCTGATTTGGGTAAATGCTTCCTTTTCAAAATTAGCAAGGGGGGTAGTTTTCTCCCACCAGCAGTTGCTGCCAGCATTACTATTAGGCGAAGCTTTTCGCACCCAGTGGTTTTCAAAAGTACCTCCTTCACGCCTTTCTTTTCCAACGTGTAGTTTGGCGGCATATCAAGATAAATGGCCGTTTCATCGGCATTGGCCATTTGCCCCATCAGAAAATTTCCCGTCTTCCTCAGGTTGGTGACGCACCGCTGATAATTCAACAACTTTTGTTCAAAATCTTTTGAGAGCTTCTGGCATATCGTCGTCCTACGCCGCAACGCCAGCCCCATCCGGCGCATGAACCTTATGGCCCATCCTTTACTGGCTTTAAAACGACTTCGAGGAATATTCAAAGATCTGGCCTTTCTTATCGCCTCCTCGCGAAGTAGATCACAACTCACAAACAGTCCAGTCTTGCGTCTCTCATGAAAGAACGTGAAGACTGCATCATCATTTTCAGGAAATCGTCCCTTCTTGGGTCCAGTGAATTTCTTTCGTGACTCCTCACACCCGCTGATTGCTGCCTTGTGTTTCCGCTACAGTCGAACTTTGTTTTCATCAACTCCAAAAATTGCAGCGGCTTTGCGGTTTCCCTTATCCTCTGCGCACCGAATAAATTCACGTTTGAATTTTGCCGTATATGATAGTCTTTTAGATTTCTGGCGTCCCTCTTCTATAACTAGGGTACACGACAAATTGGACCAAGCACTCTGTTTACCGGTATTCCTTCAGTTGAAATTATAACCCCAAGTGGAGTTAAGCAACGAGGCATTCCAATTTCAGCACAAAAAGCGTGACGTCACAGTGCAGCCAGTAATTGCCTATATTTATTTTGGTATGCATCCTGTTTATCGTTTTCCTACTGTAAGAGGGCATAATCCGAACTAAATGTTAGAAAGGCATGAAATGACCTATAAAACATTGGTAAATTGTGATACAAGGAAAGTTGGTGCTTAGTGAAACCTCGGGCGAAAGTCACAGAGTGACTCGGTTTGTTTTGGCTGGGAAACGACGGCGTGCCATATATCGGCAGCGATATTAGGTACGGCGAGGTACACAGCAGGAACATTCTGCTACAAAACACGTCGTTATTTCGACGAACCTGCTTGGCAGATTGAAAGAGGCTTTGTTCAAGGAATGGTGACTGCGTCGCCCACACTGCTGACGTATCGTGAGAAGTTAATGAAAGGTTGCATAGCATAGCGAAATAAACATACCAGGTTTCTAAGACTGAAGGCTGTCTGCGAAGCGCTTTATTCATGAGGTGCATATGGACATAATTGGGTATAGTGGCCGGAGCGTGAATCTGACCACAAACCATTACATAATGTGGAGTTAACTTGTGGGGTTGTAATTATATGTGTATACATGAATGTGCGAAGCATTTAAATGGCCGCAGCGCTAATCAGCTGTGGTGCGTTTGTACCGCTGGCAGTTAAATGGCCACTTCACACACGGCGCGTTAGTCGGATTACGGTTAAAGCATTGGTAACATCAAATATTATTCAATCTGTCTGCCTTGTGGGCAAGGGGCGGTTGAAGGAAAGGTGCGGATTAGAACCGCGAACTAACTTTTTTTCGTTTAAGAAATCGGCAAAAACTAGTGCGGATTAGATTCGAGAATATACGGTAACTTTCCCACAGTGGTATTAAACGTAGTGCCTGTCACTTCAGCCCAGCTTCTTCTTCTTCTTCTTCTTCTTCTTCTTCTTCTTCTTCTTCTTCTTCTTCTTCTTCTTCTTCTTCTCAAAGGATTTGTAATCACTTCACATACGTGCTCTAAACTTGTCACAGTATGCATTAGTATGCATTACGTGTCAAAAGACACTAATATTTTTCACTTATAATCCTCATTGCTACTAATGTAGTGGCCTCAGCAGTTGGTTGCTAGGGAGCGACCAGCTGACATTTTGCCTTAAATTCGTTCAAACTTCTATCAAATCAATACGGTTCGTAGTGGACAGAGTAACACATAAAATCGTCTCTATGTCTAATAAATTAAGCGCCATTTCATTAAGGCATAAGGGAACGAAATATCGCTGCACCAATTCTAAGTCTCAGCATAACAAATATTCATGCCAGGTACCTTAAACCTGAGGAAGGTCCCCGTTACCAAACTGTAGGTGGCTGGAGGAACTCAGCAGATATGGACGCGCTGGTGCCAAAACTGAGCTTTGTTCGCCGGTCGTTCGGATGAGCTTAGTCACTACACAGCGCCGAAAATTCTGGTTCTTACCGACACAATGTGTATTGTCAAACGATTGTCCTTCCTTTCCTTATTGCCTTAATATCTGCGCCCTTTTTGATGCGTGTTCAAACACAACCCGTTCGACGCCGCGGGCGTGAGACAGGCATCCACCTGATCCGTTACTCCGTGTATGCCATCAGCAAAGCACTCCTCGGCTAGTGTACGGCCCTCAGCAGTAAGAAACAGACGGCAGCTGGTATGTATGCACTTCTTCGGACGAGGAACGCCGAGATTCGACTATGTGTCAGTATCCCCTTTTGCTGGAAGGAGCCCTGTTTGTTGGAGCTCAAAGCTAAGTGGCCACGTACCAGTAAATGTATTGCCGGCAGAACAACGAACAGGTTTCATTTGAACACATTATTTTCTTATACTCTTTCCTCCTATCTTACGAATAGTACAGTCTGGTAGACACACGTCAACATCCTTCACACTACATTACAGTGACTTGAGGTAGTTAAGAGTCCTCCCCAAAAGTGTGTACCGATTAATACTCGTGTTCACAATAACTGTACACAGGTTTGCGGTAACGACTGACCAAAAATTGCTTGAAAGTCAAATAAATAATACAAAATTGGACCACTTTACTCGAGAAAACAAAAAATTACAGTCTCGTGTTTGTTTTGTTTTAATACCTTAATATAAGGGTGAAAAAATTTTCCAAAATTTGGGAGCTACCTTAAAATTCTGGGTGCCAGAATGATGACATGAAGCACGTACCGTACTGGGGACCCACAAATGTTGGGCGCCACGACACAAAACTTCACACTCAGGGTATACACACCCCTGATTTATTAACAATATGAACTGATTGAGGGTCATTATTTAAGGCTGTCTATGACCCATAAAGACAGCTTAATACTTTGAAAACTAAATTTGTTTAATTCATGTATAAAATCAGTTGCTAAAACACAATCAGCGCCTATTCGAAAGACAAAGTAGTTAAGAATGTATGAGGAATATCTGAACCAACAAACTGCGTGGAAACATACAGATATTTCTGATATCAGGGAAGACAGTAAGCACCGCACACAATTGTTAAATTCTAGGAGCAGGCAAAAGAGCTGTTACGGCTGAATTTCTCGCCGTAGAGCGAAAGACATATCAGGTGCTTAGCTGTGCTACTCTTCCCCCTCTTCACCACATTAGTAACTTTTGTCTGTGTAAAATGTGACTAATTTGTAATATTAAAATGCAATAAAATATACACTTCGTCAAACACAACTGCATTTCGCTTTATCAATTTAAAAAATGGCGACTAGTTTCGGCCTATGCAGGCCGTCATCAGGCCAAAATATTTATAAGAACTTAAATGTCACTGTATACAGTGTGTGGTTCGTCAGTGTCAGGGGATCCCACTTACAGTCGTACAGTTCTTTATAATTAATGTCGCACACACGTACACTGGCTGCTAACAAACAATAACGGATCCACATAACGTTACTGAATTTTACATTCATTGTTCCGTGCATCATTGTAATTCTTTAAAATAACCAACACGATGTCACTTGTAGACTATCCTTTATTTTCATGGGTAGTCGTCATTTACTCTCTACATGTTTCGAGCTT
>Ga0131853_10015063_pt1 | contig 14151 bp, 7 predicted proteins | sample TergutLab28metaG_FD_92764 | JGI IMG/M metagenome (GOLD analysis project Ga0131853, IMG submission 92764) | Labiotermes labralis P1 segment gut microbial communities from Petit-Saut dam, French Guiana - Lab288 P1 (version 2) (version 2) | ecosystem: Host-associated > Arthropoda: Insects >... | reverse complement strand
GGGGAGAACTCCCCCCGCCAAATAAATTTGCCTGTTTTTAAGGAATAGTGCCAGAAAAATTCTGGGGGGGGGGGGGGGGGCTTTTGCAAGAAGACATTCAATTCCCATGTCCACAACATTAACCAAATTATTCACGTAACATGACAATATTCTACACCGATAGTGTGTATACACCGAATGTTCCTGAAGCAAGGTGCTAAATACAAACACATCAGCCACAGACGATATAATCAAAAGCGTATCTAGTGGTTGCAGCCAGATGTGCAAATGCTTGGCTAGTTAATTAGCAGCTGAAACAGACTCATGTGTAGCAAAATAAACAGAATTACTACCATTACCATAAACAAGGAAACTTAACGGTGTTACATGGTAAAGCTGAATCTCTTAACTCCTACTAGAAGTGAAGTTGGTGTCAAATGAAGCCATTTATTATTCCTAAAATTTGTCTCATCTTCTAATATTATGCAATTCAGAAACCTAACCACAAACCTGAAAATTATAAATACAAATTTAACTAAACAGGCACATTAAAATAAAAGAAATTTAATTCAGCAAAATCATTTTCAAAAATCTTTAAACAAAATCTGACCTCCCCAGGGGGTAAAGAAGTTTTATACTCACCGCTTGGAGAATCTGGATGACAGTTTTGCGAAAAAGGATGAGGTGCGCCCTGAGTGGCTGATAGCTGATGTGTCTTGGGTCTGCATGGGTGTGGTCTGGCCATATGAAGGTGTATGGTTACGCTGACGATTCTGACCGCTGTGGAATGTTGAGCGGCTCGGCACATTGCGAGGGAATGGCGACTGTCGATTACTGACTGCTGGTGACACTGGGGGGCCTCGCCCAATTCCACTACTGCAACAATAACCAGGCAGTCTAGCTAAACTGCACATATTAACAGCACAGAACAGGGCACACTGACATAACAAACTATTTAAAATGCAAATGTTGGAAAGTAAAAGCAGAGTCATCCCTGTACTTAGTTACACACTGTGCCATAAAGACATATGAGGAGGTCTAAGTACAGCTTCACACAATCTAACTTCGGCACACAACACAGTGCAGGTGGGTGGTCAGCTTCATACCCCAGCCTCTTAGCCCTGGGCACACAGCCTTCCATACCCTGAACCATCCAGAAGACAGAGAGAAAGAGAAAGAGGGAGTGCATGGGTGACAGTGTTCCTATTGTTGTTAGTCACTTGGCAAGTTCCATTAGCAAGACACCACCAATGAGAGGTTAACAATATAACTTGAAATAAGTAACAACATTAACTTAATAAAAAGAGCTTGGGACAACTCAGTTTGTATAGTGAAAAGGCTGAACAAACCTAGAAATCAGGGACTGTTTTCTGGCAGAAGTGAGACATTTCTCTCCTGTCATAAAGCATCCAAACTAACCCTGTGGCCCACCTCAACTCCCTATTCATTGGGAAATGGCAGTGGGAGTAAAGTTGTTGGGGTGTAAAATTGATCCATCATATCCATCTAGTGCAAAGGTTAAGAAAGAGAGCAGCTATACCTAATCTTCACCCATATGCCCTCAACGCGTGCACAGGAACAACTTCACCTTCACCTTTTATCATTACAATTAACAACAGCCTTGGAACCATGCACACAGATCACCAAAAATCTCATATTCTCTGCACACATTCCAAAAATGTTCCATCAATGCAACCTGCATGAAGTAAATAAAATTTCTCTCACTTCATATTCACCAATCAAGTACTTGAGATAAATAATCAAAGTAACCTTGAGTGACTCCCTCTCTCTCATATACCTGAATCCAGATGTCCACTTCTGCACTGTAAAGCATTAGGAAAACTATTTCACATGAACACAACTGGTGGAGAAATTTAGCCCTTGCCAAGACCTCACTTCACAGTCATACACAGCCCTGGCACCAGTGTTTAAGTGGACTGAGGTATCCTGATGCCATACAAATATGTAACATATGCTTGCAGGACGGATGAAGACAATAATCCATTTACTAAAGAAACTTATTGTGGCTCAGTTATATCAATGAATGAGCACAATGAACGATTCAGACCATAAATGAAAATATAGCTTATCTTGCAGTTATTTCCAAACTGGAATCATCAATTGGAAGAACATTTTGATACACTCGTTATGGAAAAGAATTATGCAAGCCTACTTCTGACATCAGTGAACACGTTCTTTTAAAAAAAAAACCCAGAATATTTCAAAACAACTGAGCCAGATAATACAGTTCAGGGGGTTTTAAAGAATACTGATGGATGTGTAACACTGCAGCAGCATTTGTTATGCCCAATTTAGTCTCCATGCTACACAGTATCAGTGACGCACAAAACTATAGCAGCATCAACTCTGCCTAGTTTAGCTTCCATGTTGCACAACATTCTCATAGCAAAAACTGTGGCCAGTTTGGTCAGTTGCATATTCCACAACCACTGCTCCATTCATAAAAAGTGATTCATAGATGGACCCCAAACACACTATGAGGCAAACCAAATTTCTGGGACCCAGTCTGTAAGAACAAATACACATGAAATACGAATAAAACTGTTTTATTCTCCTTCCAAGTAATCTTTCTTGATTGGAACACTTCATACAGCTTTCTAAGTACTGCACACAATGGCCATCAAAGGCACCCAAAGGCACTGGGTTTGATTTGGTCATTACATTATTGATGTTCTCGATGTCCTGAAATCTTGTTCCTTCAAGGAAGGTTTTCACTTTCGAGAACAGTAAAAGTCAGATGGAACAAGAACAGGTGAATACAGTGGGTGGCTGATCACCAATATGCCACAACTTGCAAGCATGCACTTCATTATCATGGCAGAATGAGCATGTGTATTGTCACGCAGCAGGAATCTCAAGTGTCCTCCCCCACTCTTTAAATTGTGGCCCCCTCTCAAAACATGGTTCAATAAACTTTCCAGCACCTGTAACAAAATTTGATGTTTTTCCTTCAGGCAAAAATTGTTTGTAGATCACATGGTGCTCATGAGACGTTTTCAAAAAGGTTTGTTCCACAACCTTCGCAAATGATTCTGTTTACCACTCCATGCTCTGATGCTTCGTTTCAGCAATGCACCGAAATACCCAAGACTCCTCCCCAATAATGAAGCAATTGAGAACATGTGGAACAGTTCGACAGATCTGGGTACGTCTTCACAACTTGTCATGCAGTGCTCCTGAAGCTTATCCATGAGAGACTGTGGAACAAACTTCATGCAGATCTCCCTCTTTCCAATATCTTCATGTGAATATGATGGACAGTCTTCTGGTTAAAGTTCAGTTGATTCTCCAGCAAAAATGAAGCCACACATGGGTGTCTGGCCACCAGTTTAAAAACTTTTGCAACTGTTTCTGTACTGGAAGCAACTGACAGCTGACCACTACTTGATTACCTTCAAGGTCCTTGTGTCCCTCTCTAAATCTTTTAACTATTTGAAGAAACACACATGAGACAGCTTCATTTCCACAAAAGTTGAAATGGTTTCAACCATTTCCTGAGTTAAGGCAGCTATTTCCTGAAGTACAAAACAGAACCTTAAGTTTTGCTTGTTGTGAAAATGGGGGAAAACACAACTTACCTGCGGGACTCATATGGATGCAGTGACTGGGCTAAAACTTTATTTTCATTAATTCCTGGCAGTCAAAACATGAATGGAAACTGGATACAAATGGTGTATGCACCAAACCAAACTAACATCAAAGTGCCAATTCTGGAACTTTACAGTTTGACACTGCACATTACATCTGATATTGCAGATGCAATTAACATTACATAAAGGTAAAGGTAAAAAGTAAAGTTTGCCCCCAGAAGAGGCCATGAAGGCCCAAAGTGGGAGTAGCGGTATAGCTCTACTCTTTCATTAACCTTGGCACTAGATGAGGGTGGGTGGTCAACGCCATGCCCCAGCCACTTTACCTCTGGAGCAACCCGGTACTCACTGTATTGAAGGCTTTGTGGGCTCGAGGGCCAGTTTGAACAGGTGCAGAAAATCTCACCCCCATAGGGATTCGGTCCCTGGAGCGCCCAACCCATAGCGAGTCACTATACTGACTGAGCTGTCCCAGCCCATACTAACATTACACACATTACATTTATGGACTACTCAGAAGAAGCATAATGTATATGCAAAGTGTATGTTAGATAAGTTAAATTGTTTATTACAGTGTATGTAATGTAATTAACATTATGCTTCTTCTGATGAGTCCATAAAATATAATCCTTAAAATACGATTGAATATATTTACAGGATGAGACCTTAACACCAAACAATGGCAATTTAAAGTTTTCAGGATGGAATGACATGTAGATGGATACCAAAATTTGGAGGAACCTGCAGCCTCATTCTTCAGGGTACATTACCTTCAGATGTCTCTTAACTACATGGTGTCACATTCTACACTACAAAAACCTTAACACACAAGGTTACAAACAGATTAAGAGGGCCATATGAACAATAAACTACTAATCATAAGAGGTTAAAACTCTCAATAAAACTATTATGTCAGTGTAACATCAAAGCAAAGAATGAGAAAATGAAAAAGTTAAAATTTCTGGCTTTCGTAACAGTTCAATGTTTATGTTATCCTATTTTGGGTAATGACACATGTAGACATGTCGACATATCGGAGATCCTTACAGCTTCCATCGTGTACAATCATCCATTAGCCTTTGTTAATATATAAATAGTGCATGTCCACATATAGATGAGTGTTATAAATTCTGCATTTTTCCTCAAGTAAAACAATGGCCATACGGCCCTCTTCTACATGCTGTCATCACTCAAAAAATAATCAAAACCATAAACAACATTTTATAAAATTTTTAAAAGTATTTACCAAAGAAAAGCTCTAAATGGTTTTCGGTCAACACTCACCAAATTAGCACTTTTCCAAGCATAAGCCAGACTTGAGCAGTGTGAGCAGAAAACACAAACATGCTACGTCACAATTCAAATGGGTCTAGCCAGCCATTCACTGTTCCAATGGTACACAATGGAAAATGAGATTTCATCCATCAACATGCAAGGTGGACATATGCCATATTCGATACATGCAAACTGCTTCACAGTTATTCATTTCTACCTACTTTCACGTAGAAATATACGTAACACTAACCCCTCCAGGCAGAAATGTCACAAATTTAAAAAAAAAACTTCATCAGCACCATCACTTAGCAGAACAGAAGAATCAATGTACTGAAGGACAGGAATAAATTTCAAAACAAAACAAAGTATGTGACATAACTGTAGTTCAAAACACTGCTCCATTAATTAAATAAATAATGAACTGCAAGTTTTGGTGCACAATGGAAAATGAGATTTCATCCATCAACATGCAAGAAGGACATATGCCATATTCAATATGTGCAAACTGCTTCACAGTTATTCATTTCTACCTACTTTCACGTAGAAACACATATAAAAATGTAACAGCAATGTTCACAAAATGCAGGTCTTCTGGAACGTTACAGAGTGTCAAACGATAATTATTTACTAATGTTTCAAAATAGCATAGTGACTCAATCTTCAAAGACAAGCACTCCAAGTCAGTCTCCTTACAATGCAGGACCCTGAAATTGGACGCTGCACACTCCTAGGAATGTCAGAAACTCCAAACCAGTTGATAGGGTGTAACATCCCAGAAGACCTGAATCTTCCAGTCCTGCACTGATGGTGAAAAATGATTTAATGATAAGTACAATGCCACAATAAACATGAATCTGTATAATCTGATCATTAGTGGCACTCTGCAATACTTACACTGTTTTGTTGCTGCACCCTTTCTACATTCATTCAATAAACAACAGTAGCTGGACTGACGGAAATACAGATTAAATGGGCATAAAAGTGTAAGGCATATACTAAATCATCAAAAGGAATCTACCTGGAGGGCTAAAGCTGGAAGTTTCAGAAAGTTCGCAATAACAACAACAAAAAGAAACTTTTGTGTTCTACTTTGCTAAGTACTATCATATCCATATGTATATGATGCAGTGAATCAATTTACACTGCATACTACCTTTGCCTGAGAGGGTCTATAGGGGTTTCTAGGGCTGGGTGCTCAGCTCTGCCCGCTGTAGAGATGGACGCAGACTTGATATGGCCTTTGGCTGAGCGCACCGGCAGCCCATCTCCTACTCCCATGGAGCTGTCGATACAATAAATAACCTACGTTACTGACACAGCCAGGAGGCTGAAAATGGAAAGGAGCAGATGTCTAGTTCTAGACACAGACGTGCAGAAATCTGATCCCCCCTCCCCCATGGAAGTTGTTATTCCAAGTTTGTTGAGGATTATGGTTAACAGGGAAGTGACACCACACAGTTTAACAGAAAGTTATAATTGACATACAAATAATGGCATTTGTCCAAGATATCAAAGAGTAATCCCTTCCAACTCTCTTTGTCACAGTGATAAGAACAGTTAAGCACCATTCTATCATGCATCAGCTATACCACAGTTTCAAATGAAAATGCTGTTTCCATCTTCAGAGCAGAAGAGTAAAGCAACAAGTAACCTGAAATACTAGCATGGATCTAGCCAAAACTCCGTGGATTTACATCTCAGAGGACAGCAATCACAACACGCACTGCCAGAAGAATGCTGACCAACATCAGTCAAGTTTCCCAAATTTTGCCTCACATATTATGCTTAGAAATGGCAAGTACAAGCAATTATATGAAAACAGATACATAACACACTAAAGGGCAGATTTAGAAAGCTGCAAGTCTGTGTTTATTACTGACAGTAATGACATTAGGGACAAAGATGACAACCAATACACTGGATAGAACAATCCCTACAGTATTCAAATCCAGGTATGCAAAATGTAGATCTTAACTCTTTTATTGCAGAATGCTTCTTATCTTGATGACTGGTATGGAGTGGATATAGTACCAGTACTTCCAAAGTGTGTCAAAAGATGGCAGAATATGTTTAATTTGGTGCTGACAACAGAGAGATCGGAAGATACTTTGAATGTGCCAAAGTATATGCCAGCCTGGGATATCCCTGGGAGAGTGAGCAAATTATTACAATTTACACGTAACTACAAAGACATACCATGCACTGAATAAAACTTGACAATATAAAATACACTAATGATTTATTTCAAACGGTAATAATAATCCATCTCTTTGCATTTCAACCACATAGTAAGAATTACGACCCTTGTATAATATAAAGCTCATTATTCTTCTTGCTCCAACAAAATACTGACACACTATCAATACAAACACCACCACTCCCCCCCTCCACCACCACCACCACTGACCGAACACCCCACACCTACCTCAGGACTAACCAACTTGCCCACAAAAATGCTACATTCTACCCTTAAACTCAATATGAACTGATTACAAAAATGATGGAAAATTAACTATAACCAATCCCATTCACATGTCAAATTTCATGATAAAACCAAAAGTTGTTCCATAAAAGACACCAATAAGAGCACTTGATTATATTTGACAACAGATATGAACCCATTCTATTAATGACTGCATGGAGATAAACAGAAAAAGAGCTTCTGAATATTCAAGTCTACTTCAGACAAATTCCACTGTCACAATTCAAAACCTCAGCTATTACTTGAAAGAAAACAATGACACTACAAAGCAATACTATTAAAATTCTTGAAAAATGTGAGTTGTTGCTTTAAACATGTTTAAACCATGGCAACAACAGGATAAAATACCAAAGCAGAAGTTTCCACTATTTGTAATCTTTTCCTATACATTACAAAACTGGTTTGTGAGTTAAAAAAATGGGTTAGTCTGTGACTGAATTATGACTAGATTTCCATGCTTAGGTGGAGGCTGATTTGTATAAGTGATGTCACATTCCAGAAAACAAAAGAAAGTCAGGATGAAATGCAAATCCATTGCTAACATATGGAAAAAATGTCTCCATGAAAAACAAACAAGAATCTTGATTGATGAATCAAGAAACAAGTGATCAAAAACTGTTTACAAGAATGTGATAAAAGAGCTATGGAAAAAGAGAAGTTATGTTTTATTTCACAATGTGTCTCACTTTTCCCCAGTCAAAAAGATGGCCTTCAACATTGTTTCCAATCTTTACTTACATACAAGATGTATCAAAAGCACCTGATGGTTTTTGAAACTTGAAAACCAGCATGCCCACTTAGTGGCGCTTCCATACAGACCATCATCACGTACAGTGATGTCGAGAAGGAGCGCTGATCAGTGCAGCACCACATTGCAGCAGTGGAATTATTTATCAAAAGAGTCTGTTACAGCTATACAGCATGGTTTCTTACAGCAGTTTCTCAGCCTGCTTGACTGATTTTGCAGTACCAGACAAATTCTTTGGGTCTATGTCAAAAGCAAGGTACATGAAACACGTCCTGCCAAAATTCATGACCTAAAACAGCGAATTTGGGAGCGTATTCTACGATATGCTTTCCTTCACAAATGTAGAAATGTACTGAATGACATGGTGGTCACCTAGAAAGTATCAGATTCAAACAGCAATGATTCAGATGGATTCTCATGGACATGGAATGTACTTGCTAATGTGAATAAAATTTTTCCACTTTGTCTTAAAATGTTTTTTAATTTAAAAAGCCATCACATGTTTCTGAAACACGCTGCATAACATCCAGAAATGGACTGTGTCCCACTTTGTTTCCATGGTTACGATAAATGTGATGCCACTACCTTTGCCAGTTGACTGCTTCACAGCTTCCACGGTTATGATCACCTTGTACATACCACACTTGCTGTATGAATGAGTCATGCCCAGGATTCCATGATTATGACAAAGAATGGTATGTGACATCACAACCCAGAAAACAAAAAGGAAGTCCTGATTGACTGTACATCTGCTGTTACGATACAAAGAATATACCTTCCATGTGAGAAAGGAAAAGAAGTCTTTACTGATGAATCAAGGTAAGACTGATGAAAAATTGTTACCAGATTTCCATGTTTAAGTAAAAGACAGAAATGGTTCCATTAGATGTTAAAACATTTCGAAAATAAAAGTGTCACTGAAAAATGAGAGTGGAATATTATTTTTTATGTAATGTGTTCAACCTGTCTATCAAAAATGATGGCAGAAGATATCTCTAGGGACAAATGGCATGATCAAGGGAAGGAAAAAAATTCAGAACAATGAAACAGTCTTCAAAGCACCCAATCCTTGTGGGTAAATATAATCAATTATATGCTGTGTAACACCATCATATGTAGCTATGACACTTCAGTGGACTTGCAAGCTGCTGCATCTGTTTAATGATAAAGGTCATACCAATGGATTCTCTATTATGACTCATACATCAAGCATTAAATTAGTAATTATTAATTCCGTGAGTAACTCAGACCTTACAGCATCAAAGTACTCAATGAGAATTCCTCAGCTCACCAAAATCCAAAATGGATCAAGACTGGAAAAGAAGACAGTACTGAAGAGCTTTTTTGACTTCCAAGTAAACATTCATTCCAAATTTATTCCAATGACAACTAGCCTGTAAACAACCTCTTTGATGTCCCACAGATGCAGATCAGAATAGCAACCTTCAGCCAGATTAAGGATTCTGTAGTATGATAATGTCCCAGCAGACAACAATTTATAATTGAAAACATTCTTGGGGAGGTTTCACATCACTCAATTGCAGCAGTCACCTTATTATTCAAATTATTTGAAATTACTCATTTTTCAATCTCAAGAATTGTTCAAAACAATTCTGTTTCAAATCAGCTAAAGACATTACACAGAATGTAACAGCAGCACTCATAAGAGTATCAGAAAATTTCATGAACTGTTCCCAACCTACAGAGGCACAACTGGCTAGAGTACACAGGTTTAGCAGACCACACTGAAGTGGCATTAATTAACCTTATATTACCAACTACTTCATTTCTTCTAGTCCAGAATTTTCAAACTGACATTCCATAAAAAAGTGCATTTCTACACACTTTAGAAACTGACAAGTATCTAAAACACAGCACCTGACAAATCCAAGGTGCTCAGAAATTTTATCATTGCACCTATTATTTTCCAGAAAAATATTTTAAATTCATATCTGATCCTGCTTTTTTGAAAATACCACTTCTTAGTGACTGCATCATATGGCTGCTCACTATGTGTGCAAACAAACTGAATGCACAGTCTTTCTTTGGCACTCACATATGATTGCGTGTTTATACCAAATGGGTGGTGGACATGTGATTCATAATTCCATTAGGCTGCATGAGATAACTCGTGTACTGATTACAAGCTGCAGAACAATCAATAAGGATTTCTAACATAATAATGGCAAAACTTTTTGAGTCCGAAATTTCTGGACTGGTTCACAGTCCCCCCCAAAAAAATCCATCACTCCCTGATATTAGCAGTCATTGCAACACAAAGCAGTAAATAACTCCACTTTACTATGGCAGGAATTCATTAAATTTAACACTGGTAGATGACTTATTATACAAGTTCTGAACACAGTGTCAAGCCTCAACCTTATGTTCCTCCCAATATATGATGAGAGGTACAAATTATGAAGCTCACAATCATGCAAGTTCCTCCAACTTCTCTCCTACGATTTCCTCCCTCCTAAGTCCAGCTATTCTCCTCAGTACCATGGGTTCATACACCTCAGCTTCTGATTTTCACACAATGGAATTAAAAAATCTCACAATTATGCAAAATGTCCAGTAAAAGGGTTTAATATATTTCAATCATCGTGTCTTTAAACAGCAGACAGAAGATTCCGAACTGAATAACAGCACACTTCCCCAATTATATTCTGCCCTTAATTTCTTCAAGAATGTAACTTTTTTACATCCATTACAAATAACAAAACACATTTCAGAAGGAGTCATCACCATCATTATCATCATCATCATTATCATATATCTGTCATGGAGTTGGGCCACTTGTTGACCTCTTCTGGTCTCACGTATCCAGAAGTCTCTTCAAAGGTCTAACATGATTCCTTCTACCCTGGGTAATCTATTTCGAGGCATTCTATTTACATGTATCCAGCTTCTCCTGTGTTCAAGTAATTCGTCCAAAATTGGTGTTATTTTTAACTCCTTTGGAATTTGTGCATTTGTGTTGTGACCTGTCCAAGTGTATCCTGCTATTCTTCTGATGTATTTCATCTCTGCTGCTGTAATTCTTGTGGCGTCACTTGCTTTAATAATTAATAGTCCAAGTTTCGCTGCCATATAACAAGGCCGGAAGGGCCAGTGTATTGTATAGTTTTATTCTTGTTTTCTTAAGGGTTTTTGTGGTCTAAACACATTATTTAAAGTACCTGTAATTTTCAAAACATTAATTCATTTGTTATTGATGTCCAATTCTCCTTCCTAAATAGTTAAACAAATTTACTTGTTCTATAATTTTGTTATCTATTACAATTTTAGTTCTTACTGAATCTCGCCCTTTAAATACCATCGATTTTATTTTCTGTGCAGATATAGTTAAAGCATGTTCTGTTATTATTTTATTTAATTTATGTGCAGCTTTCTGAAGGCTATCTTCTGTGTCTGCTATTATGACTTGGTCATCTGCATATAACAGCGTTGACAGTTGCTGGTTTTTTGAGAGTTTGATTCCGGTTATGTCTTGATTTTGCCCTTTAGTTATAATTTTGTCTAAATATATATTAAACAATGTAGGTGAAAGAAGGCAACCTTGGCGTACTCCCTTTTTAATTTCTACTGGTTTTGATAGTTTGTTGTTAATTTTATCAATATTTTGCTTTATGTGTAAATATCCAGCAATGCCTTTAGCAATGTGTCTGGGATATGTCTGGATTTCTATTAAATTTTCCTGACAAAGACAAACACATGCCTAATTCTATTTGTCTTTACATATACAGCAACTCAATACTACTGTGTAATTCACCTGTCCTACTTTTATTTAATGCACACCCAACAAATTAACATCACCAGTACAAACTGCAAGTTTATCAATTTTAGAAGCTTCCTAATGGTGTAATCTAAAATACAGCAATAAGCAAAGGGGCATTAATGGCCAGCATAAATAATTTTTTGAATGATTTAATTTCTCAAAATTCGAATAAACACAGTAAAGTGAAGTGATCAATTAATGTTCTAAAATGCATGAAAATACTACTAGAGCTGTGTTTCATACAGACCACTACAGCAATAAATAGGCCTGTGCCTCATGCAGACTGCTACAGTCATTACGCCTGCATCTCATACAGATGGCTACATCTGTTAGGCCAGTGTCTTATGCATAAGACAACAAATGCCAGAGTGAGAAGTTGTTTACGCAAAGGCCTTTAAATTTATGGTCAATGTATTAGAGCCCACGCTATAAAGTGGTCAAGTAAAGCGGTGTTATGTGTGTGTGGGCAAACAGTACATCCAAACCTAAGGTGCTGTACCAGTAGGGAATGGCACAACAACAGCCTAAGGTTGTTTCATGCCCCAGGGCAATGAAAATTTTCGCATCCCAAGTGGTGTAATGTCAGAGGGCAAGTGAAAGCCCTCAATCAACTGATGTCATGCCTGCAGACAATGGAATATCCACCTCTTGGGTGGTGTCATGCCTGTGGGCAATGAAACATTCACATCTAAAATGGTGCCATGCCTGGCAATGATACATCCACAATCATGGTAGGGCCATACCTGCATGCCATGGTACAGCCACATCCACACACAATGTTACACACACCTACACCAAATGTGGTGCTATACTGCACATAATGGTACATCCACATCTAAGGACAGTTATTTCATGATGTTCATTGTATGTTCCAGTCATTTCTCCAGACTGGTTAGATGGGTAACATAAGTTCCATTAAAAGGAACTTGCTTTCTCCATCTTCTATCTTCAAGACTGTGGCAGCAGGTTCTTCAAAATTCAGTAAGCATCCACAAGATTACATGGTCTCACTATCCTAAACCTCCACCACAATGAAATACTCATGTCTCAGTTCCTTGACAGCTTGTGCACACTTATGACAAACAAAAATTAAGTCATGGAATACAAAAGGGACTCCCAACAGCAAACAAAAGTTCATAAAAAAATCACAAAATCCATTAAAACGTAAGTTCTGTCACTGTAGTCATGAAAGCCTGCCACCTATTCATTTCAGTCTAATTTACATCTTCATGAGAGTTTCACTTTGCAACATTATTCTCTCAAGGTTTTGAGACCACGAGAGGCTTTTTCTTCAGCATTTGTGGAAATTAAATTCCCAGCATTCCATAAAACACTTTTAAACAACCATAAAGCCCATGTAGGCAACAAGATATTTCCTTACACAATAAGGCACTTCAAATGGAATGACATTTGCAGCCAATTACAATCATGGGTGAAGCTCTCACGAAGCTATCCGTCCACCATCTTGTCAAGCCCATACATGAAGCATGCTGCTGTAGTTCTATGTAATTATGGAACACATCATCATCATAAACATCAAAGATTAGACCATTTGATCCGTTCCGTCTCCAGAGTTACAGCTGCTCACGCCAACGCTTCTTTGGTCTTCCAATTGTTCTCTTTCCTTGTGGTCTGTAGTGGTATGATTTCAAAGGGATTCAGTTTTGTGGCATTCTTTGCAAGTGTAAAAGCCAGTTCTGGCTGTATTCATCCATGTTGTTTAATACGCCTGTAATCCGTAGTTCGCGGTGTATATAGTCATTTGTTTTGCGGTCATAAAGGGTTTAGACTGCCAGAGGTCTCAGTAACTTCATTTTTGCCACTTCAATTCTTCATCTTTGTAACACTGTTAGAGTCCAATTTTCTGACCCATATAAAAATGTAGGTAAAAGTAGTGTGTTGTATATTTTCAAAATAGTTTCTGTTCTCACTTTCTTAAAAATAGTTCTCTTAATAGCACCTATTAATTGTAAAAATTTTGCCAATTTAAATTCTACATCATTGGAAAATTGGTAAGATATACTGCAACCTAGATAAGTAAATTGGCTAACTTTTTCTAGTGTTTCATCACTTATAATAATTTTTGTTCTTAGGTGATCCGTTCCAATGAAACCAAATACCTTCATCTTTTTTGTAGCAATTTCCAAATTATATTCTTTAGATATGTTATATAAAAAACAGACTGCCTTTTGTAAGTTGTCTTCTGTGTCAGAAATAATAAACTGGTCATCTGCAAATAGCAGTGTGTTGAAAATTAACTCCTTAAAATATTTACTAG
>Ga0131853_10015062_pt1 | contig 14152 bp, 14 predicted proteins | sample TergutLab28metaG_FD_92764 | JGI IMG/M metagenome (GOLD analysis project Ga0131853, IMG submission 92764) | Labiotermes labralis P1 segment gut microbial communities from Petit-Saut dam, French Guiana - Lab288 P1 (version 2) (version 2) | ecosystem: Host-associated > Arthropoda: Insects >... | reverse complement strand
ATGGGTGAAATTGTTCCGTGAAGGGAGGGATTCCATTCAGGACAGCTGTAGTTCAGGACGACCCCATGTTGACAACCACACAATTGAGCTCCTTGCTTCTTTGCTGGATGTCGAACATTGATGGACCGCACGGGAGTTAGCTGCTGAGATAGGCGTATGCCACAAAACCGTGCTCCACATTCTGCATGACATTCTTGGCTCCCACAAAATTGCAGCACATTGGGTACCCCATACACTGTCCAAGATGCAACAATGGCAACGGTATGCAATTGCACAGGACTTGTTGAACCAGTACCAGAGGGAAGGTGATGACTTCCTTGGAAGGATCGTCACTCTGGATGAAACTTGGGCTCGCTCGTACAAACCACATTTGAAGCGACAATCAAATGAATGGAAGCATCCTGGCTCCCCTTGTCCGAAGAAAGTGCGCCCTACACAGAGTAATGTGAAGGCGATGTTCATTGTGGCATATGACATTGATGGAGTGATACTGCACCACACTGTCCCTCAAAGACAGATAGTAAACGCTGCCTACTACTGCAATTTCCTCTGTAATCATCTTCATCCAGCACTCAGGAGAAAGAGACGGCACTTGTTGGCAACGAATCCCATCATCCTTCATGATAATGCAGGGCTCATACTGACAACGTTGTCACAGATCTCCTTCGCCGCTGGTGATGGGAGATACTGGAATAACCGCCATACTCACCCGATATGAGTCCATGCGATTATGATCTTTTCGCCAAAATGAAAGAACCACTGCGAGGGATACGTTACAACACAAGAAAGGTGATTATTCATGCTGTAGGGCAGTCACTGCTGGACATCAACAGAAGTGGACGCGCTGATGGTGTACGACGCCTTCCACAAATTTGGCAGAAGGTGGTACACATTGGGGGAGATTATATTGAAGGAATGTAAATGTGTTTACCTCAGGTAATAAAGTCATTTCAAAATTATAGAGGAGTTGCCACTACTTTTTATCCAACCCTTGTATTACAATACATGACTGAAATTTGGAGGGCATTGGTTGTCACAAAGTGCACATGTTTTATATTGATTAAGTTTGTTTATACATTTGTAATAACAAGTAAAATATTATGGTTTGTGTGGTACAGTAAAATTCCTTCTGTTAAGTGAGCCTGTTAAGTCTATGCTGAGTACTCTACATTCTTGTTTGTTTTTATGATGCCCTTTTGCACAATCAGTGGTACAACCCATATCATGAAATACCTTCTTATGTGTCACATGAAGTAATCACTTGAGCTGAGGATTCAGATTGTGGTTCTGGTGTTGTTACTATTGTACATGCTTAAGACTTTGATTATATAGTTTTCATTATATACCATTTAGTGGACTCTACATCTTTCACTGTGATATGACAGGTATACTTCTTGCTTGACTGTGTTTTATACATGCCACATACTTTGGCTAGCAGGCCAGGCCACGTGAGCAGATAGGAAATTTTAGACTGACACCATTTAGCATTATAGGTGGTTACCAACATTTTGGAGGAGGCTCTTCGTATAGTTTCTCTTCTACCTTGAAGATGGAGGCCCACCCAGCCTTATATTCAATGGGTGCTGGGGGGTAAAGTTGTCAGAGAATGGGTCTGACGTGTTACTTCCATCTAGTGTTTGGTGCAGAATGTGTGAGCCATAATTGCCCTCTGCATTATGTCTCCTTGATGTGATACTGAATACAAAATAGGACCTACCTCTTTAATTACTCATTTTCAGATTGTGTTCAATATAAGAAATGAAAAAGCTTTGCTAATAGCATTAATCATTGATTTGAAAGTGTCACAGTAAAGGTTGATATTTGGTTGTTCACTCATGTTTGAGTCAGCACACATCCTGTGGCATGCTGTTGTACTGTTCCAGCGGGTTGTGTGTCAAAACCGCCCAATGGTGAAATTGGAGTGCCTCAGAAACCTAAGTGCACTACAAGAGGTAGCACTGTCTTGTCCTCGTTGCCACGACCAAAGCTTATATTGACTGTGTCTGCTTGTTTGCTGGTACTACTCTTCCTGTCTGCAGCATTCCTCCTATACCGTATCGGGCGGATACACAACCAGTTTTCTGAAAATCCTATCCATACAGGCAGGTGAGTAAGATGCTCCTGGAACTATGACACAGGGCTGCTATGTATTGTGAAAGCCCCAATGACAGAACTGCATGGCATTCAGAACACATAGCCAAATGCTAGTGTTTGGTGAACAACATTCAGGATACAGGGCCACTATGATTTATGAAAACACTCATATTAGGAGAACATTACATTGTGCACTGAACACAATTTGCTGTTAGCGGAACACAACATGGCACAAAGAACTTAGGGTCATATGGTGGTGTTAAAAGGCTTTACGTTATGAGAAACACCACATGGCACTCAGAACACAAGGTTGCTACCTATTTAAAAAACACACACATTAGGAGAACACCACATTTCTCATGAATACGGAAGTGTCTTCCAACTGTCAGTTGCAAGTTGTTAATTAATTTAGGCTGCAAATGTTGGCACTAAGAGAAGGGTCTCTAGAGGTCCACAGGAATATGGTTACATTTTTTCTCATAATTAGAGGTGGTATTACTGTCTGCAACACTGAATTTTCATCAGTATTTCAGTGTTTGTGTGATAAGTAAATCTGTATTACAGTCTTGCTCATGAAATTGTCATGCAGCGTTGCAGTGTTGAACAACAGTTCTATTTTGTAGGAATTGCTGATTATTGGCAGAGCAGATATTGGTGTCATACTGTGTGCCTCAACAGCTAAAGGGACCAGTGAAAAGTGCATTCAATTGACCAGATGAGATGTTTTGATTGAGGAAACTGTAACTGCTATTAACTCTCATTAAGTTCTGTGTACAAGGTGTGACAGTTGATTTCCCAGAATGCCCCCACAGATATCAACTCAAGTAGAAAGTGACCAGTAATTAGGCAGTCGCATTTTGTGACATATCTGTGATTGCATCTTGTGTGTTATAGCAGCAAATAATGCAGCACTAGCAAAGCCATGGTCATGTTACACAACTGTGTTTTGTCCTAATGAAACAATGATTGAATGGTGCTTTGAAAGACACATAAAAAATTTATGCAAGGTAAGCTGAAAGTAGAGTGTCGTTGAGTGGTGAAAGAAGTTTAAAGACTGTCAGGAAACAACAAAAGACAACAAAATAACTTGGTATAAGACAGTCTATCAGACAGATTAAAATGTGGATAGAGTTTGGAAACTGGTTTGTACTGCCAGATGTCTGAGTGTGTGAGTGATGGCAGAGGAACTAAGTCTAGACAGGGAAAATTAGTGAGGAAGATTTTACTGGATATTTGAGAATGAGGAAAATTCCAGCAGAGCTGGTGCCACACATATTTTCTGAAGAACAGAAACAGCAATGGGTTAAGTTTTGGTTTAAGTTCCATTGTCACTTGGCTGAAGGATGTTACTTCATGGGTAGAGTTATCAGGGTGATAGAATAATCATGATGCTTATGACATGATCCAGAAATGAAATCCCAAAATGTGCAGTGGAAATATCACTATCACCAAGACCAAAAAGACATGCATGTCACGACCCCAAGTGAAGACACTTCTGTTTTCTTATCACAAGGAACTTGTTCTTGTAGTGTCTTGAAGATTAAACAATGGAGATGCTTTGTTGCTGGGAAATAATGGAAAGGTTACATGATGTGTGTTGGAAACACCTGAACTTTAGCATGAAGTCTGGGTCTTGTATCATGACAATGCCCCTGGTCATGATGTACTTGTTGCCCCTCAGATTTTGGCTAAAACATCTATAACAATACTGAACCACCTTCCATATTTACCAGATTTGGACCAACACATATTTTGGTTATTTCAGAAATTGACAACCACTTTGGAAGGGCAATGGTTGTCAGATGCTGCCAGCATTAAGAGACATGCAAAGACTATCCTGAAGAGCATTCCAGAAGAGGGATTTCAAAAATGTTGTGAACAGTAAAAATGCTTACTCACTAAGTGTGTTGCTGTGCAAGGAAACTGCTTTGAATGTGACAGGAACTACTAGTGTTTAACTTACTTGTCAACCATCGTCACACTTCATGATCTATTAGAAAGGACCCTACTACATGGGCATCAATAAAAATGTTATCATGCAATATTAAGCAATTCAAGACAGCTTTTATGAATTTTCTACAAATACATTCCTTGTATACATTATCTGAATAATTTAACTACAATGAAAATTAATTCTATAAATACTTTTAACAACTTAATGTAAGATAAATTTGTAAATTTGTAACACAGTCCTAATAAAATGTCTTATATACAAAGGGATAGACATTTTTTTAATTGTACTGCAATTTGTATAGAATTTTCTATGCTTTCTATCAGGTACATTCAATTTTTTATTACTTTGTGTTCATTAATTTTTTGGCTAGTTTTTAATAATTAATTATTTATTGTTTAAAATATATAGAAATTAATTTTATATTTTGACTAGTTCTATATGTCTATATTGGAACTGTATATGTATTGAACTATACATGTTCTGACATGTTCTATATCAATTGCATCTGTACCAGAAATGGATTCTGGAATTACCAATCTATGAAGGAACAAATGAATGAAGTACTGGTTTTGCAGGCTTATTCTGGGAATGTTATTGTCACACCTCATACTAAAAATATTTTGGTTAGGAAATGTGAAGGAAATAAACCACTTGGTAGATAATATTAAAGCACTGAAATTAATCTTATGTAAATAGGGTGTGAAGTTGTGGACATAATTCAAGCGGCCATTACAGCCCTACCAATGGGTAATGATGAACACCCTTTGCATAAGTCACAGGTTGTTTCCATGTGAATATGGATTAAAGACTGTGGGTACATACTACCAAACAGAATGGTTGTCAGTGTGGGTACAAATGAAAAGATGCAGATAATGGTAGTCCATGACTGGAAAGGATTTGCTGTACGTGGTAACTATTTGATAACAGTATCAGCATGTTTTGATTGATGCAGAATGCAAGCAGAATCACACTAGAGCAAATGTTCACCTTCTGACATGATCCATTTTTCATTTGGTTTTTAATACTTGACTGCTATTTTGTCTCAGAGAGTCCTATTGGCAGTTTTCATTAAACATTTGTGAAGGTATCATTACCGTATCAAAAACAAAGCTGAATGCCTTATTCACAACATGTTCATTCTGAGTAACAATACATAAGCTTCTGAAAGACTATTTAACCAAAATGGTGAATTCTGGTTTCTTGCTAGTGATGAGGTGTACCAGGAGATTTTGAAGTGGCAGACGCAGTTACACTCAAAGTCTGCAAATGAAGTCCAGGAATTTCTCAGTGCCAATTTGGACCAGCTGGCTAAGGTATGGAGAGTAACATATTGAACAATACAGAATATTTCAAAGTGTACATTATACTAATAGTACAATTAACTCCTCAATCACCCCTCTGTGAGGTGATTTAATAATTTAAATGTGGCTTTATTTTGTCCAGAATGTACAGTGTCACCATACACAGTTATTGTCTCTTAGATACAAAATTGTATTATTATAGCAACAAAAGTGATCAGAGTTGTCAGTTGCTTAGTGTTCCATATCAGGAAGGAATCCTTACAAGTGATTTGTCAACATATCAACTTGTATACAGAAGGGAGGCTGCCTGTACCAGGCAAAGGGAGCCTCTAAAATGCAGCAATACCATGAATTTTCCACTAAGATTCACCAGTACTTGTAGCACACATTATTAAGCAATCAATCATGGGACCACCACCACCACCACCACCACCAATCCAGTGTACAACTAATATTGGCCATGGTTCATGACTCTGAAACTCTGCAGTCAGCACACTTTTAATCAAAGCAGATTAGTTTGTATATATTTTTAAAAATTTTGAACCTTGTCCAATATTAATTGAATATTTATCTCTTTATGCACATTGTTGTATAATTTTGCACTGTAGTTACCTAATTGTGTTTCATGTACATATTTATGAATGTATTGAATATTGTTCATATTTATGATCAAATGAAATTCTTACTAATGAGAGGTAAGGTAAAGGTAAAGTCCACCCTTGTACAGGCACTGAGGCTCTGTACAGGCCATACGGCCCATAGGGGAAGTAGAAGTATAGCTCTACTCTTTCTTGACTACGGCACTAGAAAGGGGTGAGGACTAGTGAGAGGACTGCGACAAAAGTCACTGTACTGTTATAATGAATGTAATATTAATTATAATAGTATTACAATATACATACTTATAATAACTTATTTCATTTTTCCCTTCCAATGTCAGCTTGTGTTCTGTGCAAGACTCAACATACTATTCATTATGTAAACATGAAGGTAGTTTATGTGACAGTGCATGGGCTAGTCATATGCTGATTTTATTACATGCTATAGAATTGAAAAGTAAATTGGCACTTACTGTGCATTTAAATATAGTTGTATTGGACTGTGTTAATTACTTTCATTCCATTATTAAGCTAAGTAACATAACAGTGTGTCTTTTATCAAGATATAAATTGCGTCAGTGACAGAGTGGTTGTGGTAGTAAACTTTGAGTGTCATTAACAGCAAATGGTTACAAACTATATATTCCAGTTTTATTAAGCAAGGGTTTCTCAGTCAGTATAAGTGACCAGTCTGTGGGTTCAGATGGTCGTGGAATTGGGTTTTGACACATCATGGGTATGAGATTTTTACATCTATTTCTGTTGGGTGAAAATGAGGTTTTTTCTCTTTTTTCTTTTCTTTTCTTTTCCATATGGGAACATTTTCAGAAACGTATGGGATGAGATGAATTCTGAGATAGTATTGATGTTACAGTGCCAAACCAAAACAAAACTATGACACCAATCAGCAGGGATTTAGATGTTTAGTGATTCTGGAGAGAGAGCAAAAAGAATGACTACTGACAGTGATGAAAATTTAGGAAGCAGAACTTGAAAGAGGATGACAGCAGCCAAAGTTTACAAATTAGGATCTAAGATCAATCTGTCTCAAGAAAAGTCAGTGAAGTAGGACCTTCCTGTTGTGAGAATTGTGTCCAACAGAATATGGAAATATATCTTGAATGGCTTGACGCAAAGGCAAAAGAGAGGCTGACAGCCAGCTATCTGGAGTAACATCTGAGAAATACATATGAAGAACTGTTTCAAAGAAAACATCTTGCCATGGATTCAGCAGAGGAAAGATAATGGTAGAAAAAGGGACATAAAGAACAAAACAAAGAAATTAATAAATTTAAAAATATAAAATTTGAAGGGAACTCTTTAATGAAGTAAGGGAGTAAGTGCTATATCTGCTGCAGAAGACTACAAATTGTCATTAAGCTTTGTCTTGATGATTGTCAAAGTTTATGTCATGAATTGTGTGTACCAAAATGTAACAAGGATAATATTCCAATTTTAGAAGATGATAACACTTTTCTTCATCACACCTGCTACAAAGAAGACAAAATAAATATCAGCATCAATGAAGTGCCATGGTATGATGATTATGACAGTGATATAAATAATCTGTGTGTGCTTGCAGCACAGAAGTAAACTTGCTAATGGGTTTCCAGATTCATTGTAGTTCAATTTTTATGCATTGCAGTTGTAACTGTATCATACATTTGTTACTCATATGAGTAAGATCATCATGTATTGTATCTTGACATTACTGTCATAAACATGTTCAACGGTCATGTGTGTAAACTTCACTTGCAAAACCCAAGAAATTTTTTAACGCTTGTAAAGTTTTCTTTAGGTTTTATGTGGGAAAGTAAATAAATGGATTTTGAAAAATATATTGAAATTTGGGGTTCATAATAACTGTTAATTTCATTACACCTCAAACAATTAAATTTCTGTAAGTGGCCAACATATGTTTTTGCATATGGCCTTCCCCATGTTGCTTCAGAGTTGACTAATTTTCCAATTGCCTTTCATGCAGGTACGCCAGTCTTTAGAGGTTTTGTCCATGCTCATCATAACAGATGATGGCAATACAAACAAGTCACCTGCAGCATCAGACCAGTCATCTCAACCACCTAATCTGCATCATCGCCAGCAGTCTGCACCAGCTCTACCTCAACAGAAGCACAGTTAGCAGTTCAGTGACTCCTTAATTCTCAGCAGTAATAACAGATCTTTCTCCTCTACATCTTGGCTAAAAAGTTAGTCATTAAGTATTTAAAATTTCTCATTCTTTAGTATCACTTGTCTCTCCTCAAGTAAGACGTCAGGAACCGCTTGGGCAAGGCTTTAGTCAAACACTCTTTACAGTACTTGCCAAATAAATATTACAGGCAAATTCTGATTTTGCTCTAAACACTACCTTACTGGAGGTGAAAGGTTGGTTTCTCTCCCAAAACTGATAGCTAGGAAGCGGTGGAGTTTTTAGAAGCATTACAGTGTTAACAGCAGTTTTCCTCCTGTTAGTAACAGGATATTAAGATGTGACTTTGCCCAGAACTACCGAACAACATGCAATCTACTTTCCTATAAAAACGAATGTACCTGACACATGAACAGAGGAACTGAAACAGAACCCTATTTCATTCATGTGTGTATAAGTACATTTCAACAGAATCCAACATGCTTATGTGTATAGAAAGATATAATCTGTTGGCATTAACAAGGGTTTACTTATACTTTGTGCCATTTCTGGTTGTAAGGCTCACATGTCCATCCATGGATTCAGGTCTCTGGTGAACAGGGTGCACTTTCATCCATGTGTGCTGGAACTGTGAAGCAGAAATCTATTCAGCTGATTGTGTTTACCCAAAATACCTTGAGGCTGATGGCATCAGAATCTGTAAAAAATTCAGTGAAATTCTCCTTGTAGGTCATAATTTCAGCTCACAAAGCTGTTGTAATGTTTATTGACTTAAATAATGTAGGGATCAAAAGTTGTGAACTCTGATGTCAAGTTATTTTTTCCTGATATCCTTGAGGAAATACAAGACAAAATTATCAGTATGTTATAACTTGTTACATGATCAAAACTGATCAGTAAGGTACTATTAAAAGTTGTGTAATTATCAAAGCAGCTATTTTGGAGTGAAAGTGAATATCAAAATGCTTGTACATAACCTCATTATTTAAAATGCAAATGGTGGTGAATTCATAACACATTCTTTGTTCTTCTTATACATTCAGCATTTCCATAATGAGTATTAAAATGTTGCAAGTTGTTACTTACTTTTAGATAAAAGCAGAAAATAACTAATCAAGCAGCCACTGAAATTTGTTTGTAGACACAAGTTCTGTGAGATAGAATGGAATATCCTAGTTTCTATCATTACATTTGATCATACATGTACACTGTATGTGTATGAATCCATGTGCACATGTGTGTGTGTGTGTTTGTGTGTGAGAGGGGGGAGGGAGGGGGGAGAGGTAGAGGTAGGGAGAATCATGAACCATATCAAGACTGGGCAACTGAAGCGGAACTTTACTGTCACACTCACTACACTTACCAGTGTTTTGTTGGATTGAAAGTGAATATAGTGACATATTTCCCTTGAAAGGAAGACATATTTCAACTGAATAATAATATTTTGTAAATGCAAAATATTAATTATAAAAATGTTAAAATGTAATATAGCATCAAATGAATCAAGTTCCAGGTTGCAGTCTATAAAAACAGATACACATTAATTAGATGAATTTTAGTTGAACATTAATATTGTTTTAAGTTCCTTCAAAATACTGTCCCTTAACTTCAGCACACTGTTTACTCCTTTGTAAAGTTGCATAGAAACAATCATTGAAGTGGTCAATGGAACTGCATGTAGTACAGCTGTTCCAGTCCTTGTCACATCCTAGGTATTCTGAAAGCTTCTTATGAAGGCAGTAGTCACTTTAGGGAAAAGGAAGAGTCTATGGGCACAAAGTCAGATGAATTAGGTGGGTGCAGAATGAGCAGAAGTACTGTCATGGAAACAACACCAACTGCCTTTATGTCAATATTACATCCTCACAATCAAAATCTGTTCCATTAACCACTTGTCCATGGAATTCACTGTCTTTTGTTTTTCCTTCAAGCTCAGATTCTTTGTGAATTAGATTCTGTTTGTCAAATAAAATGATCAACATTATTTTCACCCTGCACTTTTGCAAGTGAAACTCAGTGATAATTTTGTTCTTCACTCCACACTCTGATATTTGGTTTCAAGATCATACTGAAACACCCAGAACTTATCTTCAGTAAGAGTGCAATTGAGAAAGCATGGAGTGGTCTAACAGGTCTAACTGAAGTCTTCACAAGCTGCGACTCTGTGCTGTTATGCTCATCTGTGAGGCTGTGCGGAACAAACTTCATGCATATCTTCCTCTTTCGCATTGTCACGTCACAAATTTAACAACTCGACTACTGTTTAATATGTGTGGTTTATCTCTATGAATTTTAAGGTAATTTTATGGACTCTGGCTACCAATTCATTAACTTCTGCATATGTTTCCACATTTTGAGCAGTTGATGTCTGCCCAGCTTTGAATCATATTCTAGATTCTCTCATCTCTTTCTGAACCACTGAATAGCATGCATATAAAATAGAACTTTATTTCCCTAAACAGCTGTAATCATTTTGACTATCTGTGTAAATGTTTTCCTAAGTCTGAAGAAAACCTTGATGTTCTCTTGCTGCTCCATTAAAAAAAAAAAACTCTTGTTCACTTTGCAACTTGGGATAAACTAGTTGAGACAAAAATGTCTTCACTACTCTCTGACTGTCATATCAGGAAATAACAGAAACCAGCTATCATTGGTTTATGTGCCAAACCTTACTTTCACAGTAGCATCAGTCCTGGGACTTAAGTGGTTGACCTTATTAGTTTCTCTGAAGCCATAAACACCGTGTGATTCTCATTGTTGTTCTATTTTCTGAAACAAATTACCATTACAAGGGCAGCTGACTATGTGATTCAAGAAAAACATTCGCTGCACAATGAATGAAACTGTTGTAAAACTGTTATGAATTATGTATTTCAGTACTGGATCTTTACCTGTGTAAGACAAAATGTGTTGTTGCCAAAATGAATCTTGGTGCACAGCTGTTATCCTCTCTTGCTCATATCAATAATGTGTTACACCTTACACTGATTGTGTGAGTGAGGAACATAAACTTGCCAAAACGTTTGTTTGGTGCTGAATTTAGTACAAATGCAGTATGGGAGAAGATGACGTAGAATGTTAAGGACTGAATGTGCACACCTGTGCAGGTGAAAATTATTTAAATATACTGAAGAAATGTATTGCTGTCGTGTTAGTTTTAGAAGTAATCAGGGAAGGGGTTAATTTCAGAGTCTGTGGTTTTTAATATAAACTGTACATTTCTGTATGTGATTTTAAGGATCTTGAGTCTCATACTGACTTGTTTTGCCAGTTGGGTGTGTGCTTTGCACCTTGTGGAAATAATATCTTGTCACACTGGTGGCACTTTTTTTTTTTTGGTACAGTGGAGTTTCTCTATGTTAGAACATTGTTATGGCTCAGATAGTGACATCTGATGCTTAAATGTTGTTTATCAATTTATGACAAATACTTACAAACATTTTTCTGTGTGTACTTTTTTTGTCTGCTACAACAGGCAGAGAAGCCTGTAAGAACCAAAAATTTGTTTAAACCAATAATTATAGGGGATATGGCAATGCTAGCACATATGGCCAGTAGGATTCCTGACAGCTACACAAAAAGCAATGTTTGTAAGCAAATACAGTTCATGCTTATCACAGCAGACATTTTATTTCCACAAAACTGGAGCTTTTAGTGAGTCACTGATCAATGTTTTTCCCAGTTCACATATAAAACTTACGAAAAATTAAAATAAGGTGAGGAGTTCATGCCTGTTTGAACACCATACACATGTACAGGGCCTGACCACAGGCTGAGTAATAGTGTGAGATGTATGGCAGTTCCTGTTTTGTTAGTTTGCAATTAGAAACATGTAATAAACAAATCTGCAGTCATTTAGGTAGCATACATATAGAAACTAACATAAAGCAGCTATAACATACCTAGAGGGGTTTAAAAAATTTCAGCAACTTAAAATTTGGATTTGAAACATGTGAGTGAAGGCAGAAACTCTACTGCAAATAGGATGCATAGAGTGTTGAAAAGTGCAATGCAAAATTTGTGTATATAATAAAATATATGCATAAAACATAGTATGTAACATATTAAATATATATCTGTGATAATATCTGGAAGAGGAAATGAATAAAATACATCCACATCAAAGTTAACTATTTTTAAAATGAGTTTCATTTGTTAACAACACATGTGCAATGACTAATTTCAGGCTTCTGCCATGATGTAAATGAGATATGTTCTCTTCTGGGATTGTACACAGTGTAGAATGGTAGTTCTGTACCAATGTTTCCGAACAACCTTACAAGGGTCAAATGGTCCAAGAAGACTAGCAGTCATGATGATGGTGTGACTGTGTATAAAATCTGAACAATATGTAATTTGTGCTGTAGCACCATTTTGACATTCATCCCTCTTGTGCAGTGTACACATTCACCTTTCAACATTCTCTGTAAACGCTACAGCCTTGTATGGTATATAACAGAGATGACATACCGTATTTACCCAAATACAAGGAAATAATTCTTTCTTAATTTAACTCACCTGAAAAATTGGGGTGGCGTTCTAACTGTGCACAAAGTTAAACACAGTCTGTTTGTCCATGTAATGAAAACCAACTTTGTGTACTATTTATTCTCAGTTTATTTCGTCCATCAACTTCTACATGTTTTGGACATATTTGTAGCCCATCATCAAGAGGTATACTGTATTTATACAACAATTGGTATGTATTGTGCTTTTTAGTTGACTGTCTATTGTCCGAGTTTGGATGGAACAGTCAACTAAAAAGCATAGTGCATACCAATTGTTGTATATATACAGTATACCTCCTGATGATGGGCTACAAATATGCCCAAAACATGTAGAGGTTAATTGATGAAATAAACTGAGGATAAATAGTGTAACAAGTTGGTTTTCATTACACGGATATATCGAGATGCATGGTCAACAAAACATAAAAAAACACTCTGTGTACTTTCCAGAAAATTGATAATTGTAATGGGGAGGGTTGTTTATATTTTGAGAAATATGGTGTATGAGTATGTTGTTCATAAACTCTGTAAATTTGGTTGTCATTAATGACAATTATCACTATGATCAAATTCATTCTCATCATAATTACCACCACCACTATCGTCATTATCATTACTTTATCATATTTAGAATAGCAAGAATGTTTCTCAAATTTGTGTAACTTTTAAAAGCATGATAATTTATTAATGACACGTTTTACACAAAGCATCTGACTTTACTTCAATTTGTTCTCATCTTATGAAACTATTGAAACTGAGAAATAATTCATATTAGAGACCTACTACAGTCCCATTTTCTCTCACAAAGGTTAGGACTGCCTAGTGAACTATAATTTCTGTTTGTGCTGCATTATGCAATAGGAAAATTACTGCATGAATTTTTTTAAGTATGCAGGCCCCACTTGTTTAACATGGGTTTGGTTAACATGGTTCTTATTACACAAGATATATATTGAGATACCTGTTGTATGTAACACACATTTGAGTTTCAATTATACACAGGCGATCATGTGGACAGGTGCATATCTGATATCACAACATACTCATCCACAGTGATACCATGACTGTCGCTCTGCTAAAGAGTGCTATGCATCCTTCACCAATGCAGAAGGACTCCTACACCCACCTTTTTTTTGTAAAGTATTGCATTTTGTGCCCAGAAATAAGACCTCAGAGCACAAATGTGGTGATGCTCCTTCTGAGTCAGAAAAGTAAGGACTCTAGTATAGAAATCTGTTGGGTGGTAAAAGAGTAACACCAACTTGGTGGAATTTTTATATCAACCAATTATCTGTCTGAATTTTTACATGAAGTCATGACGCCATTATAGCTAGTGCGAGGATACTATAAGAGTGCTAAAGGTGTTATCCACGTGTCAGAAAATGTGGGACAGTACATAGCATGTGGATTGAGGCTGTGGCACATAGTGAAATTATAAGTCACCTTATAATATGTTCCGTTTTGAACTGAGCAGTGTACCTAGTGTGAGTAGTATCAATTCTGACCGACCACCAGAACAGCTTGTTAGCAAACAAGGAGTTGTTCAT
>Ga0131853_10015061_pt1 | contig 14153 bp, 5 predicted proteins | sample TergutLab28metaG_FD_92764 | JGI IMG/M metagenome (GOLD analysis project Ga0131853, IMG submission 92764) | Labiotermes labralis P1 segment gut microbial communities from Petit-Saut dam, French Guiana - Lab288 P1 (version 2) (version 2) | ecosystem: Host-associated > Arthropoda: Insects >... | reverse complement strand
TGACACTTTTATGGCGTGGTGTTTAATTAAGCACGGATGGCATTATCTGTATTCCATCACCAGTCCGTCGAAAAATATTTTTGTAGGATCACTTTTGAAATTACCTTGCATAGAGTAGATCTTAGCCTGGAGTATAATGTTAAATTAAAACACAATTGGAGTGAACAGCTTTCTTCTCGTTGGGCTGGTAAAACGGCGGTAGGTTTTTCCAAGGGCTGTGGAGATAGTGACAGTTCTCCTCCTTCATCTCAAGCGCTGTAGTCCATTGTAGACCTTGCATTCCAACAGTCGTTGTTTTGTTCGCGTTATATTCAAGTCCCCTTTCACCCCTGTCTGTGCATCTTTGACTTGATCTTCTACCTTTCTTTGGTCCTTCAATTGGAGCTGTTGCAATTACACATTCTCTGGTTTTTGTTCTTTGAACATGGATATGAACAGTTATTGTGTGTAATATTTAAATTAAGAACAGTGAATAGCTTTGCTGTAGACACGTTTCTCATTTGCCATTGCCATTTATGTCTGTAAGTGGATGCTGATGTGTGGTGCAATATTTTGTACAGGCTCAACAACGTACCTGTGGGAGTTCCTGCTGAAACTGCTTCAAGATCGAGACTACTGTCCGCGTTATATTAAGTGGACCAATCGGGAGAAAGGAGTCTTCAAGCTGGTTGATTCTAAAGCTGTGTCTCGCTTGTGGGGACTCCACAAAAACAAACCTGACATGAATTATGAGACAATGGGCCGGGCACTTAGGTGAGTCTTTTAATGGCCATGTTATTTTTAAATTTAAAAAGTGGTAGTAAGTTTAATAAACATCCACCTAGATTACAGGTTCAAAGGTAGTATTTATAAGTAATGTTAAAACATTTGCTTTTCTGATGGTGTGGTTACATCATATGCTGTTTGAACAGCAGAAGTGTTAGGAATTTGATGTTTTGAATGTATCATCATAATCCTGATTTGCAGAGTATTATTACAGGTTGCCCAATATTTTATGCTAATTATTGTCATCCATTGACATACCATTACTTGAGCATGACATATATAACAAGTGAAAGTACTGAATAAATAATTTTCTTATTAGGTTGCGGAAACTTCCCAACAGGCACCTCCTGCCATTTCTGCACATCCTGCTGTTTCTGTGGCTCGGTGCCCACTTTCCGGTCGGTGACCAGTGATGATGATCAGTCTTTGACCTAACTCCATATTGCCACACTTTTCCCTGATTGGTCCACTTTTACTTTCCCTGCCACCCAGTCACCAGTCACTCTCATCCTAGGGCAACAAGCTCCCAGTATTCCAGCAGAACAGATAACTTTTTCTTGTTGGATAATCTGTACAGGCAAGATTGTTAATATATCAGTAAATGAATGAGAGGACAAATATTAAACCACTTTCAGTTTTTAATAACAGTTATAAGAAGATCCATCAGTTTGCACAAACAAAACTGTTGATTGAAATGTATTAGTGATGTAATATTTGTGCCTTTCTGTTCAGCCAGTTTTTTTTGTAGAAGTTAATTATTAGACATGTGAATCATACTTTAGAACAGAGAAATACAGTATGATAAGACTGATGGAGTAGCATGCCTGCTGAAAAACTTGCAGGTGATTTACATTGTGCAGGCACCAGATTCTGGTGTACAGAATGAAGCATTTTTTTCTTTCCTGTATGTATCTTTTTGTGTTGTATTTCATTTTTACATCAAAACTGAATTTAGATTGTAACATACACGTCAGCTGTCCCAAGTGATCTTTTAACTTCATATTTCCTAGCTGAAACTTTGTAGGCTTTGTTCATTTCACCAAGCTTGTTACAAGTCCATTCCATCTCATCCTGTTTTAATTGCCCAAAGAACATGCACTGAAGAATAAAAATTGTGTAACTCGTACATTGTCTTTATTGTGTTATTTCCTCTCTCATAGTTGCAGATATTATCATGTTGTTACAACTTTTATGTTCCAGGTATTACTACCAGCGTGGAATTTTGGCTAAGGTCGATGGGCAGAGATTGGTGTATCAGTTTGTAGACGTACCTAAGGACATTGTTGAGATAGACTGCACAGGAGCGTGACCTGCAGAATTGTTTGTACATATCGAGTCGCCAAGCAGCACCAGCTAACTCTCAGTGTGTGCCTTGCGCGATGGAAAGTGAGTGCAATTCTTGTTATATTCGTCGGACACTCCAGGTAAAACGATGCATTCAATGAATGGAAAGCAAATAATAGTATTTTGCTTCAAATTAGCTCTTTTTTATTTTGACGAGATCTCAGGAACTGCTGAAACAAAGAAAAAATGAAAGAACTTTATTTTTGTAAGTGTTTGATCTTGGTGCTGGGACTAAATGTGGGGTTGGAAGATCCAGTGAGTTGCAGCCGTGTTACAGGAACTGTGATCCAGTTATGCTCCATTAATGATCATATATACTACACAATAAGTGGATTCACACTGAACCAACAGTTTTGGGATTATTTACTTTGCTACCTGCCAATGACTAATCCAAGAGAAATCTTTAGATCAGAGCAGCATGTGGGCATGAATCTGACCACACAACTTCTCTGGAACTGAGCAACACAATTGCATGGTGCAGTGATTTCTCCTGGATTTGTTACCCTGCAAGCTTACACCAATAATTCCATTTAGTTTGGAAGGTGAAGTTTTATCAGTGAATATTAAGGTACATGTTTGTATGTCCACAAATCTATATGAATATGTGTGTAGTCTTGTAATTTATTTATTTTGTTAATAATAGCAACTTTAGGGCCTAGGTGTAAGGTACCGTTATCATATTCCACCAAAATATCTTATATTTTGAATGAGGGTGCATGGTGCAGTGGGGCAATTCCCCAGCATTGTGACGATGAAAAATTTGATGATGACGGTGAAACAGAGAGCTCTTTCATGCTAAAATGTCATTCATTGTTCTTTCTATGTTTTGAAGTATTTTCCTGTTTCCAGTGTCAAAATCTGGACACTCCTTTAAGGACTGATACAGGTTACACACAGTCCGGTGAGTATGAAGTATAGGTCATGGTTGCTGCCAGTTGACGTACTTAATTCATTAGTGGCAAGAGGCTGTTCCTGTATCAGCATGTCCTTCATTTTCCAAACTCATATCAAGTTAACAGATGGTTGCTCGTATTAAACTGTGTGTACAACTGTTTGGTATCTGTATTATATGTTATTGATTTAGAATGAGCATTTTGAAGTATTGAAGTGTACAAAACTGTATCCTTCATTAGCAACCTAGGACAGGAGTGACATTTGTCATCTGGTCCAACGCAAAGCTCTTTCACTACCCATTTTTTCCTAAAGTAAACAATAAAGGAAAGTGTGTTCATTATGTGCTTGAGAACTTCTGCTAATTGTGTATGTAGTTCGAGCTGCAATGCTATGAATTTAGTATATCATAATACTCCCAAATGCTCATTCTTTCATGTAATATTAAAAACGAATCTGTGGAACATATCGTATGTATGTAGAAGTATATGTCTTTATTTGTTCAGGTTTCTGTTATTTAATGGAAAATAATTGTATGGCCAATAATTATTTTTTTGAACTATCCATCCAGTATAGTTTTTACTTTAATCTCTGTGAGCATTGTATTGGCCTTTCATGATTATTACAATGAATGATTTGTGCTTGAAAACTTGTACAAAAGCAAACAACTGTAACTTTCTGTGATTAAATGAAGCGGGAAAAGAGGCAGCAAGGACTGTGATGTATAATTGGATGAAAAACCTAGGTGCTTTGAAGACATGTCCATTGACAAAGCTGACGCTTACACAGACTACCTGCCTGCTTGATTCACTGACTGAGATTGTATTGTTGTAATGTTAAGGACAGAGGCATTATTTAGAAAATTTTCTTCATATATACATATATATATATATGTAGGTTTAAATTTTCATTACCATTGTTCAATTGACACATGAGATAGTGCAACAGTTGTTGTCACGTCCAAAATTTACGTCCAGCGATAGTGTGATGTCATAATGAAACAAAAGTTTAAAGCCATGTTCTTACTCTTTGAAATTAAAGGTGCTTTCAGATGTTGTAGTGAAAGTTTTCAGAGTATAATTTTATAATTCAGCATTATACACACTGAAGTACACCTTCTCACAACACAATATACAGTGCCTCACAAAATTTCTCTCTTGTAGGAATGTAAGGTTAGAAGAGTGGTAGAATTGTTGCTTCTTTTCCATCATACCCCTGTCAACAAACAGTTGGCAATGCTGTGGGTGAGTACCAGGTGTATTTGATCTGTGGGAAGGTAAAATGTCTTACCTGGTGATGTATATCCTTTAAGAAACAGATTTAAATGCCAGTTGTATTTTGTGATGGCCTGAAGTTTTTTGGCTTTGTGTGGACTATTAAATTGCTACCAAGCAAACACAGAATGTGGTCTTGTAGGATGATAAAGGTTCAGTAAATAGGCTAAGTAAGAGCAAGATGGGCCCACAGGGACACAAGGTAAACACCAAATATTATACAGTGAGAGGAAGTTCTTGATTCTTGCTTGTGTGATGCACCTGGGGAATGGCTTGAGAAGCCTAATAGTATAGGCTCGTTGAGGTAAAATACCTGGAAATACTTACTTAAAACTTATATACCTGTTTAAAAATAAATAAAAAAAAGGTCATAAACGTTTGGTGATATTTTCTTACACAATTGTGCATTGTAAATATGGTTGCAGTTAAGTGACAAATGCCTGTTTCTGTAAATGTAGAATGTATTCTATAATATACATGTTATACTCGATTATGGAGTTTAAATGGAGTCTTTTACATGATGTGAAATAAAAGATTTACCACATGTATGTATGTATGTTAAGTTCTAGAGAAAATCCTTTGCACTGATAGAAGGTAGGAGGGTACACAGAAACGCAGCTTGTTTGTAACAATCAGAGTTTCACCCAGTGTCCTGTTTAAAAGTAAGGTAATGCAGATACACAAGAGTGCAAGCCAATTCTTGTGCCAACATATGCATGTAAATGTGTGACCATGTATACTTGGGCACACTGTAGATACACTCACACAAACTCTTTCAAACATTTCCCTTTACAGCACCATTGAAAACAGTATCAGTTAAATACCACATGTTATATAAAGACACCTTGGCTCCTGATAGCCTTGGTTGGTGGCTTGTATTACATGCTGCAAGTTGTATGGCTTCTGTCTCTCTCTCTCTCTGTCTGTTTGTCTCTCTCTCCCCCTTCCTTCCTTCCACCCAACACTTCTGATGCATGTTGGGGTATGTCTGAGAAGACTTAGCTTGCATTTTGTCTTCTGTGGGAGAAACTTATCAGTATACACTCTGCTGAGAAAAAACTCACAGGACTGTAAATTAGAAAAGGCCAAAGTACAGAGATACAGAAAGTGAGACTGCGATTCTTTCAGTGATGGATGCAGGTGAGTATAGAAGTGATGTGTGTGGAATTATGAGTATAAAAACAAAGCATGTGCCAGAACTATGGTGCAGTAAAAGTGTCTAAAACAGAGCTTCAAATAATGGTAACCTGCCTTTATTTTCATATTTCTCCAGTGCTTATAATGTAGGAGTGATAACCAATGTAAAATTAACCTTCAATTACACATGGAAATGGAAAGGAAAAAGAGTAGCAGTTGGTACTGTTTTGAATTTCTTTTGTGTTCACCATTCAGTTTCATAGTTCAAAATGTACAGAACTCTTCAGCAGATGAATGAAAGGAAAGAAGAAAGGAAGGGAAGAAAATTGAAAATACATATTGCTGAATAATAACAGACATAGCGTACAGTTGTATGGATTTCTGAATTGTGATTTGGACCATTAATATGTGTGTAGTCTGCAAAAAAAGTTTTGTTCGTGGAAGTAACAACGTTTTTTAAGTGGTAGTGAGTCTGAAACTAAAAATGTTCAGGTTTGTTGGGGTCATGTTTGTGTGTGTTATAACTTGGCCAAATCCACTTGACACTGCTTCACACAGGAAGTATCACTACAAAGAAAAGCAGAAGACTTGTTATTTGTCAGTGGCTGTTGTCTTCATTAAGCTTCTTCTTTTAAAACTGAACTTTCAGTTTAAAACAATATTTTTGGGGGGGTATCTACAGAGCATTGCATAATTGGTGTTACTACCTTTAACTTCAGAATCATTGTTCAGTCTTCCTATTTACTGTGCAACACAAATATTAAGTCAAATGTATAAAACCACACTAAATTATCGTGTTGTATTGAAACTTGGCTTCTCACCCTAAGAGGAAAAAATGAAGAGTTTGAGAAAGAGATGAGAATACTGGAACTAGGAGACATGCAGGAGAGCTTGAGGGCAGGACACTACTCTTAACCGAAGTATATTAATGTGAAAATAAGGTAATAAGAAATAGGAAAAGCAGCATGTTTAGAGGAATTTCATTTGAAATTGTGAAAGAAATGGGACAATTGGGAGACCTGTGAGTAAATGGGAGGATAATACTAATATCTACTAGCATTCCCATGCAAAAATTTTGTGCTGAATAGTTTGTATTTTCACTGTATTCTTGCTGTGCTTCTACAGTAGAACTCCAATTTTACAGAACCGAATTTGGAGTTTTCTGCACTTTTACACACTGTTGTATAGACTCAGCCAAATGTACGTAAGAACAATGTTACCTGAATTCTTCCACTGCCCAGGTTTTCCACTGCATTTAGATGGTACAAAAACAGAAAATTGGGTGTTATACTGTAGCTTTCAATATCCTCAAGTATGGTATGAACTGCATAATGTATAGGGTGAAGAAAATGACTTTGACTCATAGCTAAGCATGTGACAGGAAGGTTGACAGTTTCTGCGAGATCTCCATACTGAGAGTAAGAGCTTCTGAGATACACTTTTCTGATACCATTATTAGTGTCTGAAGGGCAGTAGTTAATGGGCACTGTGAATTATAAATTTGAATCTTAGGAAAATAAGGTAAGAAGTGTGTAATGGATTCAGTCAGCTCAGAATTGTGTTTTGTGGCCACTGTAATGAATGTCTGGGTCAATGAAGTTTGGGGAAATTTGCTGGCCCAAATCAGTGACGCTGAGCTACTCAAGGAAGACCAAGCATCATGAACTAATAAGTAAATTGGATTGGATCTAAGTGGGTCATGCATACATGTCAGAATCTGTTATCAGTCCCATAGCCAGACCATGAACACAGTGGGTGCAAAAGCATCCAGTGTAAGTGCATGTGCATTATATATATATATATATATATATATATGGTCTACTATATGTATGCTGCTCTTGTATATATATAATGTTTATGTGTAAGCATAGAAAGCTTCTAAGTCATGACAACAAAAACAACACTAATTATGTAATGTGCTGTGTAACATTGGAGCTTGCATATACATGCATTTTTGGTAATAAGTGAGCTTACCTATCACAGCTGTATGCTTCATGGATATGTGGTACCAGCTTTTCCAACTGTAGCCTGGAATACCAGATGCATGCTACAATACATAGGAGAGATGGGATGTTAGTGGAAGTTTCTGGACCTTTGCAGACTTGGGTTCACAGAACTGGAATGCACTATAGCACTTTAACCAATGCACACACACTTTTACTATAGTGCCCTAACTAGAATGATATCACATACTGTGTGTGTGAACCTACTGCTTATCTATCATTTACTGCTTGCACTCTCTGCCAATTGCAACTGCTTTTCTTCAAGGATTAGCTTCACGATGTGTTCATGGAGCTAATTTCAGATCAGCATGTTTGTCTTTGATATTTTGCATATATAGGCCTGAATATTATCCAAGCTTGAAGCACAGTTTAATGAGCCATTCTTTTCAGAGTCCAGTGTTACAACACAGAAACATTACAAAATAATTGTCATAGGCGATCCTACTGTTGGGAAGACATCATTTGTTCAACGTTATGTTCAGAATTCATTCAAGAATGACTATAAAGGAACAGTGGGTGTTGATTTTGCACTGAAAATTATTAAACTGTCTGAGACACAAACTATACGATTACAACTGTGGGATATTGCTGGTAAGAGTTTCATATTATGAATGCTGCATTCTGCAAACAGTTTTTGACCACAGATTCATATTCTGGATTCACAATTTGGATCTAAGATCAAGAAATTTCATAATGGATGGTAGAATTCAATATATTAAAATGAACATGACATGACTTTTCAATCTGAAGTACTTTGGCATTGAAATGAAGTAATGAAGTTTGAGTCAGGACACTTTCTTCCATACAGAAAGTTTTGGCTATTTCACGAAGAGGAATGCCGAATATGATCATCATTATATTTACAACATTTATGTTATTTGCTTTTATGAACAGGCCAAGAAAGATTTGCATGGATGACAAGAGTATACTACAAAGACAGTCATGGCTGTGTCATCATGTTTGATCTGACCAATAGAAACTCTTTCATAAACACACATAAATGGAAAAGAGATGTTGATTCAAAATGTGCTCTTCCAGATGGCAGGCCTATTCCTTGCTTACTTCTAGCCAACAAGGTAGGAATAAATGAAGCTGTGCAAACATTTACATCATAAATATTTATCCAACTTTATTAATATGTATTTTACTTGTTTCAGTATTCATACATATGAATCTCAACAGGAAGGATCATGTTATAAAAATACTTCCAAATTTGAGTAGGGCTTGTTATGCTTTTAGAACCATGTACTCCATTAGCTGCATGAACACACTTAAAATGATCTACTTTGTTTATTTTCGTTTGATAATTATGGTATAATTTTTTAGGGAAACACCACTGAATGCAAAAAGGTCTTCTTAGCACAAAAGAAAATAATCAGAATCATGACTGGTTCCAGGCCCAGAACCTCATGTAAACCACCATTCCAATCTCTGGGTATGCTGACTGTACCTTCCCAATATATTTTATCTCTAATGAATTTTGTATTATAAAGCAAGGAAAGGTTTACACCTAACATTGAGGTACACAATTTTAATACAAGAAACAAACTAAAACGTCATAAACCTGTAAGTAGTCTTACATTATATCAGAAGGGAGTGTATAATATGAGTATAAGGATCTTTAATAAGTTGCCAGAACACATAACAAACTTAACAGGAAATAAAAAGATTTTTATATCAACCTTAAGGCAATACCTAGTAAGTAAACCCCTCTACTCCCTAGAAGAATTTCTAGATGACTAATACCCTCATGTAAGATCAGACCTGGCGTGGCCTCCGTTGAAATGAGGATTATAATAACACGACATAACATACTATAGTTTTACATTCTATATTGTGTTGTATCTTTGGTATGCTCTCAGTTTGTTTGCCCATTGTCTAGTTCTGTCTGCTATCTTGTTTGTTTAATGAATTACACTCAAGTACAATTGGCTACTGTAAAATAATATTCGGATTAACTATGTTTCATATCCAAATGCCCCTTGGGGGTATCATGAATCGATGAAATGTATGTGTGTATGTGTGTGTATATATGTAGATAATCCAAATAATTTTCAGACAGATTTAGAAAACATGGACTAAAGACAAGATGTAAAATCAACTTTCATTCCAGTTGCAAACATCACAACTGTTCAAAGTAATTACTCTGGTGTTAAATATATAACAGTCTAACCAGCAACATTTTAAACCTTAAGAATGATAGTAAACAATCTAAAAATGATATCATCTTAAATAACTTGTTTCACTCTGTCAAAGAATTTTTGGAAGTTAGCAGAGACAGTTAATTTTATAAATTATTTCTGTTGTAATTTATATTGTATTACTTTGTTATTATGCTTTGCACAATATTGTATTGGAGACTGTAGTTTGGATATTTGTTGATTGTGTTGTATTGTCTTCGTTGTTTTTGTTTGTGTGTAGTGTTTTGCTCTGACAAGCTTCATGTCCGACTGTCATATGACAGAATTATGGACCTACAAAATGATATATGTATGTATGTATCAAATTTCATGAAGATCCATTCTGCAGTTCTCAGGTTTTACATGTGAACAGACAGACATTTCAAAGTTAACTGGCTCATTTTTGCAACTTAAGTGGAAGGGAATTTTTGCAACTCTTATTTATCACTGGTTTAGCTATTGAGAGTTTATGTTGTCAGTGAGGTGCCAATAACTGCAATGTCACTGTTGAAGTAACAGTTTCTTTTAAAGTACTGTGATATGCTCATTCTATAGTGCAATTAATTATCTTTGCCATCTCACAAAAGTAATTACAGGCAGAAGGCAAACTTCTTTTTAAAGTTCCACTTCCTGTCACCATAAGTTACCACAGCCCCAGTTGGCCCTCAATAGGGAGCTGTAGTGTTACCAGAATCCAGATATTCTTCATCAGTGTCACAGAAGCACATGATTTTCCCTTGAAATGAGCCAATTCAATCAGTGTTCTGTAACTTTATTTTCCAACCATCTGTGTCTCAACATTACTAGTGCACTTTTCCTGTTACCTGGAGTGCATTTAAAAGAGAAGGAAGGTTGGCACCATTGGAATTAACATGCTTCCCAAATTTGTTTTGCATATCAGATTGCTCTTGATGTTCATTTATAAACATAAAGCTCACCCTGTCACAAGCCAGAAAGGCCCAGATGGGGAATAGAGGTATAGATCTACACTTTGTTTTACCTCGCACTTGATGGGGGAGGATTGTCAATGCCATGCTTAGGCTGCTTTACCTCCAAGAATGATCTGGTACCCATTGTATAAGAGGCTGGGTGGACCCCAAGGCTGGCCTGGATGAGTGCTAATTATCTCGCCCCCTCTGGGATTCGATCCTTGGACTGTCCAGCCTGTTGCAAGTTTCTGTATCAATTACGCTATCCCAGCCCATGATGTTCATTCACAGAAAATGCAATTTTAATTGTTGGGAAGTTTGTCATGCTATACACTACGCAAGTTAAAAGAAAACCTTATTCATCTTTAAATACTAAAAATTATAAAAAGTGTTTCAGGTATAAATTGTAGATCATAATGAGACCTGCATTTCATATACTTTATAATTTTAGTGCAATGAACCATTTGTGAGAAACTATCACATTACACACCTGGACAGGCCCTTACAGTTTCAGGAGGTGGAGGTTCCCAGAATTTTTAAACAGTTTGTGTATTAAGGTGTTAAGGTTGTCAGCCCTACACGCCAGCTACCGTTACCCACTAGGGCCATAGTGTGGCCAAAAGGGTTAGGTCAATGAAAACTCCCAATGTCCCTACCACCAATGAAACCCATGACCTTCTGGCATGTAGTGGACTGCCTCAACCAATTGCACCACTGCATTCCATCTGAAAATATATAATGTTTGATTTTAGGTTGCTATGAAGATGGGCTGTTATTGTACCAGTATAACCCAAAATTAATTTTATTTGGAACTTTTACTGTAGCCACTCAGTACAAACTTTTTGCGATATGTTGGGAGTGAAGTATGTGGATGGACAGACATGTTCTGCCCATTATACATTCATTTTATGCACTTTGGGCCATACACACATAAACCTCCACCAGCGTGACCTGTGAACATAGTCATGTTGTCACTCTTAGCATGATAACTAATCTCTTCTTTTATTCCTTTGCAGTGTGACTTGCCGCACCGGCAGGTGGATCAGATTGAAATTGAGAATCTTTACAAGGAACACAATTTCATTGGATGGACAGAAATATCAGCCAAAGATGGGCTTATGGTGAATGATTCCATGAAGTGAGAAACTATTTCAAATGAGAAGCTATTCCAGTGGTCAGACACACTCCTAAATGTACTGCTAGAACATTCAACTTTGCAAATATGTGGCAAATCATTGGGTAATATATATTATCCAGATGCCAAGCACTGAAAGTATTATGTCATCACTGCCAACACTTAGCTTGAAGTCCCTGTATTACAGGAATTCCCTTGTATATCTTCTTGGATTAGTGCATATACACAGGAACATCTTTCCCCTTTGTTTAGGACAATGATGGCTAATAAATTTTTGTGACATATTATATTCACGCAAGGACAGGAAATTTAGTATGCTGGAAATAGAACTGATTTTTCAATCAACATGTTAAATAGGTGGAAACGGTGAGAGAGAGGAGGAGGGGAGAGGGAGGGGGGGGGAGAAAAAGTAAAACAATGCAAGTTTTAATTCTTATATGTTTAAATTTATAACTTGTGTAATACCTGCATTTTACAGGTTCCTTGTCGATGTTGTGATGCAGCAAGATGGAAAAGAGGGAGTAAAATTCTTATCAGATAGTTTGAATTTGGCCAGAGGCTCAACCAGCAAACCCCACATGGGCTGTTCTTGTTGATGGTGCAGGCATAGTAGTGTTTGCTATAACACTGTCATGGCTTATTCAAGACAATATCATTGCATTCATCTTACTTTGTTGGGCATTACCATGACCTTGAAGGTATGGCATTATTACATAACAAAAACATTCAATAACTGTTACTGTAGTTATTTTCCATGCTGTTGCTGTGTTATTATGGTTAGACAAAAATAAATGGCTTTTATTTCACTGACATTGACAGTAATAAACAAACCATCAGCTTCATAGTTATATAATACCTTATCATTTATCTTTCCAATGAGGCATGGGTTCTTTTGATTGGGAGTATGAATACACAAATAACTGACAGTGGTTGTCAGATACTTCTAGGCTGATAAAAGAAGTGCCTTTATATGTGTTACAGTTTATGTAGTCTGCTACCAATGTAATGAGAATTAGTGACTCCAGTTTTTTAGAGACATATTTAGAAAGATAATTTAGGCAATCACACTAAATTATTAAAATATAAGTGATGAGAAAGAATATGTGTTCCTCAATAAAGATGATGCAAGGGAAACAGTCTGCTTTCTTTGGACTTTATACATCATCAGCTTGTTATTAAAGTTTCCTACCAATGGCCCTGGAAATAATTTTGCCCATATGCCAGAGGCATGTCAATTGACACTCAAGGGCAAATAGCATTTTAACTTCAGTCTGATTGCAAGACTGAGTGGATGTGCTAAGTCTGTAGTATTGCTGATTTCCTACAAATGTTACATCCTTGTAGAGTGGTGGTCTTTAACCGAAAGTCCAATGGACAGTTGAACACTGATTATTGAAGCCAATATTTTTTAAACAATGTCTCACAATATTTTTAACAGAAATATGTTACAGTTAGATCTCATTCATCCCTGATCTGTCATCACACCACCACTGCTGGTGTTTCATTGTTGTAATATTGTTGCGTCAGTATTTTTTATGTTCCTTTTTGTTACAGACGGCTATTTTTTCATACAGTTAATATTAATCTCAATATACACAAGGTATAATTTGATGTGTTGCTTTATAGTATTGTATAATGTGATCACTCATGTAAGAGTCTGTATGAATAAGCGATGATGAATATTTTGACCTAAAAAACGTAAGTAACAAAGGTTCACATAATTGACAGTATGCAATAATTTTGTGGCCATACAAGTTGAAGTGAAATCTGCTATTCCATTGGACCAGGATGTAAAATTAACTCAGATATGAGCAACAGGATTTTATGGGAGGGCATGTAGCATATGAAGTAAGAAAAGGGTAGAGAATTGTGTTTGGAAAATCGGAAGTGATGAGTCTATGTGGGAAACCTAAGTGTGGATGGAAGGATTATATTACAATTTATGGGAAAATATGGATGTAGTTCATGATAGTTATCAATGCCGGGATGTTGCTAATACTGTAGTTACATGACATGCGACAAACTCCCATAGTAACGTGCTGATTTTTAATTTCTGTTCAGAGAAGTTTGAACATAAAACTACCAAATATTTGGAGCACGGATACGACTAGTAAATAGAGATGCAAGATCTACTTGGGAAAAGAGTGCAACGATGTCATAGTCTGCCGAGTGTGGTGCTGCGGTTGTTCCTGAATGATAGGCACGTCTCCGAAAATATGACCTGCGTTGTTGCTGCGCGCATGCGCATTTACGTGTTGGTGGTGACACAGTGAAGACGGGCGACGAGGTGAAGTTTCTTAGTGAAAAAACTATTCTTGGAAAGTATCTTACTTGCATCTTATGCGTATTGGACTGTGCAATATCTTACTTGTAAATTATACTGCTTAATATTTACCAATTATAAAGTCAAAGATTTAAAAAATAGTTAATGTTGGAATCATTAAATGAATGGTTCAAAGCCAATCGACTCTCACTGGCCGCAGGGTAACCTTTTG
>Ga0131853_10015060_pt1 | contig 14153 bp, 9 predicted proteins | sample TergutLab28metaG_FD_92764 | JGI IMG/M metagenome (GOLD analysis project Ga0131853, IMG submission 92764) | Labiotermes labralis P1 segment gut microbial communities from Petit-Saut dam, French Guiana - Lab288 P1 (version 2) (version 2) | ecosystem: Host-associated > Arthropoda: Insects >... | reverse complement strand
CGTGAGGCTCATTCGATTATTAGTCAGGGGCGTCTGTCAGAAGTATTGGATGCCCGACCTGAGGTGCGTCGCGCTCTGATTGAAGAGGCGGCCGGCGTCCTCAAGCACAAGAAGCGTAAAGAGGCAGCCCTGCGCAAGCTCAAGGGGCTTGATGGTCACCTGTCACGTGCCGGTGACATTGCCTCTGAAATCGACCGCCAGTTGCGTCCGCTGGAACGCCAGGCCAGCAGAGCCGTCAAGTACACGGAGCTAAGCCGCGAGCTGCGCGAGGTAGAAGTCGCGCTTGCGGTTGACGACCTGCGCATTTTGCAATCAGAATACGAACAGGTCTCGAAGCTTGAAAAAGAGGCTGATGCGGCCCTCGAGCTTGCCCGCTATGAGCACGCAGAGCGCGAGCGCGAACTGAGCAAGCTGCAGCACATGTTAGAAGAAAAGGGACTTTTCGTAGGCGACATCGGCGAGCAACGCAGTCGCTGCGAAAAGATTGTTGCCCGTCTTGAGGGCGGAAAGCTGCTGCTGGACGAAAAAGGCAAGAACCTCATTGATAATTTTTCTGAACTGCGTCAAACGATGCATACCGCAGAGAGAAGAATCGGCATCGCCCGTGAAGAGCGCGATCGTCTTGCCAGCGAAAAAACCGCTGCAGAGGCAAAGCTTGAAGTGCTGTATCAGCAACTGGCAGAGGCACGCCGGAGCTCAGAGGCGGCGAAGCGTGCTCGCGTTGAAGCCGATGCCAGCCTGTCAAAACTGGTCGTAAATGTGCGTCGTGCCCAGGCTCAGCTTAAAGACTGCCATGACCGCACGATGAAAAGCGATCAGGCTCTGGCCTCATTGCTGACTCAAAAAGATTTGCTGGGAGAACGCTGCGAAGGTCTCGACAGCGAGCTTGCAGCCCTGCGCGACACACTGTCTGCCAGACGTTCGCGCTTTGAAACGCTGGACGCAGAACTGACCATCAGTCAGCGCGAGCGCACCCTAGCGTCAGCCGATGTTGATAAGCGCGTGCGCATTGTCGAATCGCGCCGCCGTGAATCTGAAGCTGCGCGCGATGAGCTCTTTGCCGCGCGTGCAGAACTGCAGGCCATCGAAGAGGTCGACCGCGCCTTTGAGGCCGCGTCACCCACGCTGAAAAGCCTTGCTAACTTGAGCGAAAAACCCGAAGGCTACCTGGGTCCAATTGTCGACCACATCCGCGTCAAAAAGGATTCTGACTTTAACGAAGCCTTCATCGAAGCCCTGCTGGGCGTTGACGTCTTTGGCGTTTTTGTCGAAGACTGGCAGTCTGCCATTGCCCTGGGCACCCTTTTGGACTCATCAGAAACCCCACGGGGGGAGTTGCCCATCATCCCCTTGTTGTGCCATGCGCGCGAAGGCGACCAAAAGGCGAGTGCAAAAAAGTATGCTCCACCAAAGAGTGGTAAGGCGCTGATGGACGCACTCAACATAGAAGAAAAATACTGCGCGGCCGTCGAATCGATGCTGGGTGACGTCTACCTGGTGAAGACGCGTCAGGAGGCCATTGCAGCAAGCGAGAACTACCCGCATTTTCGCTTTGTCGCGCGTGATGGCTCTGTCGTGTGGCCGCAGGGCAAGATAGTGCTTGCGCCGCATGAGCGTCTGGGCGAGGATGCAACAGCTGATGGCCGCGTGCATGCAGGCGTGCTTGCAAGAAAGCGTCGCGAGGTCGAACTGCGTGACGGACTTGACGGCCTCAATGAAGCGGTGGCAAGTGCGGAGGGCGAGGTTGCTCTGGCAGAGGATGCTTTGAGGCTTGCGCAGGCAGATGCACTGGAGCTGAATCAGAAAAATGCTGCGGTGGCAGGCGAGCTTGACTCGCTGCGTGCTGAAGTGAGCCGTCTCGAAGAGCTTATTCGCAAGCAGGACCGCGAGCAAATTGATACCGAACGCAAGCTAAAAACGGTCGAGCGCGAGATTGGCATTCATGAGCCGCGCCTGATTGAGCTTGATTCAGAGCGCGAAGACTGCGAGAAGCGTCTTTCTGAACTGACCGAAGAGCAGGCGGTGGCAACCAGCCAGCGTGAGACGCTCTTTATGGAAGAAATGGGTGCCAACAAGGTCACTAATGACTGTCAGGTCGACATAGCGACGACTAGTGAGCGTATTAGCCAGTTGCGTACGCGCCTGACTCAGGTGTCGGGTGAGGTCGAGGCTCATGAGCTGACTATCACGACCAGTCGCCAGCTCGAGATATCACTTGAGCTTCTGCGCGATCGTCTGGAGCCTTTGCATGAATGCTTTACCGTCCTTCTGGGTCGCGGCCAGGAAATGGAAATGATGCTGCGTGATCAGGCAAGCATCGAGCAAACCGACAGTGCCACTTTGCGCCAGACCATTCAGGACGCGCAAGATGCGGTTCGTAAGGCGCAGCATCTGGTAGAAGAGCGTCTTGCTGCCCTGGGTGACGTGCGTGTGCGCAAAGGTCAGTGCGAGTTCAAGGTAAATCAAGCGGTTCGTACCGTTATTGAAGAGCACAAAACGCCTCTCGAGATGGCTTTGACGATACCAGCTATCGAGGATCGCCACAGTACCGAGGACCGCGCCTTTGACCTGCGTAAAAAGCTGGGCAAGCTGGGTGCTATTAACCCGGTTGCGCATGAAGAGTTTGAGGCTTTGAAGGCTCGCAGTGAATTCATGCATGGTCAGATTGATGACTTGAAGGCGGCTGCAGGTGCGCTGAACAAAGTAGTTGCTGCGATTGATCGCAAGATGAAAGAGCGCTTCCTGATTACCTTCGAGGAAGTCGATAAGAACTTCCAGGATATTTTTAGCGTTCTCTTTCCTGGGGGGCGTGCGCAGCTTCTGCTGACAGATCCTGACAATCCGGATGAAACCGGGGTTGATTTCTACGTTCAACCGCGCGGTAAGCGCCTGAAAAAGATGTCGCTGCTCTCTGGTGGAGAGCAGTCGCTGACAGCCCTTGCCTTGCTGTTTGCCTTGTCACGATCACGTCCCTGTCCTTTCTATATTCTGGACGAAGTCGAGGCTGCTCTTGACGACAGCAATCTGCGCCGCTTTATCAGTTTTATTAACTCGATGCGTTCGCAGACGCAATTCTTGATCGTGACGCACCAGCGTCGCACGATGGAGATGGGCGATACCCTCTTTGGCGTGTCGATGCAGGCAGATGGTGTGTCGAAGCTGGTGAGCCAGTCCCTCGAACAAGCCCAAAAAAGCGTACGCTAGGAGCCGTTAATGTCTAGTTGGAAAGACCGTCTATCCCAGGGCCTATCAAAAAGCCGTGAGCGACTGGGGGGGCAGCTCAACACCCTGATGGGTCGCGTCGTTGAAATCGATGATGACTTTTATGAGCAGCTCGAGGAAACCCTCATATCGGCAGATTTTGGCATGGAGCCGACTCTTGAAATAGTCGCAAAGTTGCGCGAACAAATCGCTGCACGCGGCGTCCCCGACATGGAGGGCGTCAAGGCACTACTGATTGAAATCATCGCAGGCGAGTTCGAAACCGCCGGTGACCCTTTTCAGTTTAGTCCCGTCACCGTGCTCATGGTGGGCATTAATGGCACGGGCAAGACGACCAGTACGGGTAAGTTGGCAAAGCAGGCCGTAGATGCCGGCAAAAGCGTCATTTTAGGCAGTGCCGACACCTTTAGAGCAGCCGCGGCAGAACAGCTTGATATCTGGGCAGAGCGTGCCGGTGTTGACATTGTGCGCCGTGACCGCGGAACCGACCCAGCCAGCGTGTCATACGCCACCGTAGAAGCAGCAGAAGCCATGGGGGCTGACCTGTGCCTCATTGACACGGCAGGTCGCCTGCACACCTCGCCTGACCTCATGCGCGAACTCGAAAAAGTCCAGCGCGTCACCCGCGAAAAATCACAGGCACCGACCTTTACGGTGCTCGTCATCGATGCAACTACGGGTCAAAACGGCCTGGTCCAGGCGCGAGAGTTCAATGCTCTGCTCTCTGTTGATGCGCTGATCCTCACAAAGCTCGACGGAACCGCAAAGGGCGGCATCGCTGTTGCCATTGCCCGTGAACTAAAGGTGCCCATTGTGCGCATCGGCGTGGGGGAGAGCATTGATGATTTGAGGCCTTTTGACCCGACAGAGTTTGCCGAAGCCCTCATCGGCTAGCTAATCCCCACGAAATGGTGACAGTGCGCTGCGACCTGCAGCTTAGTTCGCTATACTAGAGGGTACTGTGATAGGACGGAAGGGAGCTTCACCGTGTCCTTTTTTAAAGATATGTTGGGTTTTGGATCAAGCGACATAGCGGTCGACCTCGGTACAGCAAATACGCTGGTATCGGTACGTGGACGCGGCATTGTCCTGATTGAGCCCAGCGTAGTAGCCATCGAGCAAGACACGGGACGCGTGCTTGCCGTCGGCGAAGAAGCAAAGCGCATGATTGGACGTACTCCCTCTTCGATAACGGCCATCCGTCCGCTGCGCGATGGTGTTATTGCAGATTTCAATGTGACCGAAGCCATGTTGCGCTATTTTATCAACAAGGTTCGTGACAAAAAATTCATGTGGCAGTCAAAGCCGCGGGTGGTTGTGTGCATTCCCTCGGGTGTGACTGAGGTCGAAAAGCGCGCCGTTTTCGAGGCGACCATGACCGCTGGTGCGCGTCAGGCTTTCTTGATTGAAGAGCCTATGGCGGCAGCGATTGGTGCGGGTCTGCCCATTCAGGAGCCTACCGGCTCGATGGTTGTTGACATCGGCGGTGGTACGACAGAAGTCGCCGTGGTTTCGCTGGGCGGCATTGTGGCAAGCGAATCAAGCCGTACCGCGGGTGATGAGTTCGACGAAGCCATCATCAACTACGTCAAGCGCACCTACAACGTGGCGATTGGCGAGCGCACTGCAGAAGAACTGAAGATGGAAATCGGCTCAGCCTGGCCGCTGGAAGAAGAAGTCGACGTCGAGGTACGCGGTCTCGACTTGACGACCGGTATTCCGCGCCCCGTCATTATGGAATCAGAAGAAATCCGCGACGCGCTAGAAGGCCCGATTGTCGACATTATCAACGCGGTGAAGCGCACGCTCGAGCGCACTCCGCCGGAACTCGCCAGCGACCTGATGGAGTTCGGCATCGTCCTGACAGGCGGCGGCGCCCTGCTGCGCGGCCTCGATGACCGTCTGCGCTATGAAACATCCATGCCGGTACACGTGTCAGAAACAGCGATGGAAAACGTCGTTGTCGGTTCGGCACACGCCCTTGAAGAGATCGACGTGCTAAAGAAGGTCCTTCAGGGGACCAGATAAAAGCGGCGGAGTGCGTCCATGAGCCCCCTCACATCCAAAGGTTTTGGCAAGCCTGGGTCATATCTGCGTGACAAAGCCAGCGGTTCCACGGGTTCGCGTGGGTCCTACGCTGGTGGCGGAGGTCGACGTCGCGGACGCTCGGGGCGTTTTAGCAATAACGATCACCTGAACCCCAGTGATGACGGGTCTCCCAGAAAGCCCTATTTGTGGCTGACGATTCTGATAATCCTCTCAATTGCAATCACCACCATGTGGGCGCGTGAAGCTGATACCGGACCTTTGCATACGGTACGCACGGCGGTGCAAACCGTAACGACGCCTCTGGAGGCTGCAGGTACCTGGGTGACCGCACCGGCGCGCAACTTTTTTAACTGGATTGGTGACCTGGGGGTTTCGCGTAGTCAGCTACAGGCTCTGGTCGAGCAAAATGATGAGCTGCGTGCCCGCGTTGTCGAACTAGAAGAGCTGCGTTTGCTTGATGATCGTCTGACGGCGCTCATGAGTGTCGCACCGACGGGCACGGCCGAGGCAGATGTCTTGCCGGCAACCATTACGGGTCTGCCCAGTAGTTCTTATGAAAAAGTCATTGTCTTAAATCGCGGTACACGCGATGGGGTAGGGCTTGCCATGCCCGTTATTGCCAGTCAGGGTCTGGTTGGGGTGACCATCGAGGTCGGTCCCAACTACAGCAAGGTGCGTCTGATTACTGACCAAAGCAGCGGTGTCGCGGCACTGGTGCAGCGTGGTCGCGACTTGGGAACGGTGCAGGGCAGCCTGTCTGGCGAACTGAACTTGAACTTCATACCCATTGATGCCGGCGTCGAGGTCGGTGATACGGTTTTGACCTCTGGCCTTGGTGGTATTTATCCTAAGGGTCTGGTCATTGGTGAGGTCGTCAGAATAGCAGATGACCACAATACGCTGTACATGCCCTTGACCGTCAGATCGATGGTCAACTTTGATCGACTTGAAGAGGTATTAATATTGCTTAACGCACCACCCAGCACCGCTGATTTGCCTGAACCAGAACTGCAGGCCATAGGAGTGGGGGACTAATGGGTCGTTTTACCACCACCACGATATCGCTGCTTGCTGCCCTGCTGCTGCAGGTTGTTTTTGGGCCGCCGCTGACTATTTTAGGGGTGACGCCTAATTTCTTGATGGTTGCGGTAATCATCATTGCCTTTGTGCGTGGCAGCAAAGAGGGTACGATTGTCGGCTTTATCGCAGGTCTGCTCTTTGACCTTGTGGGCACGACGGTTGTCGGTCCGATGGCCCTTGCCCTGACCTTAACAGGCTTTGTGGCAGGTATCTTGAAAGAACAAATTTTTGCGACCGGCTGGGTTTTGCCCGTGTCGGTTTTGGGTATTGCCAGTCTTGCCTCAGAGGGAATTTATCTGGTCATGATTACGGCGCTGGGTGTGCCCATGAGCTTTTTTGCAGCCCTTGCTACGCGCGCGTTGCCGGGGGCATTGTATGCCATGTTGATAGCCGTGGTCTGCTTCCCCATTATGACGAAATTCTTAGGCAAGGGCACTGATGTCGAAATAAACACGATGAAGAGCCTTAGGTAGCTTTGGTATATGGCAGGCGATGTCAGCTTAAATAGAAGATTGCTGGTCCTGGGGGGGCTGGTGCTGCTTATTGGCGCGGCGCTAGTTTTTCGTCTATGGACCTTGCAAATTATTCAGTTTGATCAGTTTGCTGATCGCGCTGACAACAACCTGCGTCGCATTGCGACAACAACTGCCATCCGCGGCCGTATCTTTGACCGCAACGGGGTAGAGCTTGTGACGAATCGCTCGACTATTGCGGTGATGGCACCGGCTTTGCGTATCGATAACTACGAGCAGTTTGATCGTCTGTCAGAAGAGCAGCAGGCCTGGGTCGAAAGGGTAGGGACGACGCTCAACTTAAGCAATGAAGAGGTGGTCAACCGCTTGACCACGACCCGTGAAGGACCGCTGGAGCTGCGCCTTCTTGCCATTGATGTCCCGATGGAAACGGTGGCCTACATTGTCGAACGTTCCGGCGAATTTGCCGGCGTTGAAGTCGAGGCGCGCGCGGTCCGCCAGTATCCACATGGTAGCGTTGCAGCTCACGTCTTGGGCTACACGGGTAACATCACCGAGGCGGAAATGGGCCAGGCAGCCTTTGAGGGCTATCAGGCCAGTGATGTTGTGGGCAAGACCGGTGTCGAGCGCAGCTTCGAGCACATCTTGCAGGGGGTACGTGGCACCCGCGAGCTCGAAGTAAATGCCCAGGGTCGCCTGCAGCGTGTCGTATCTGAAACGGAACCTACAGCAGGTCAAGATATCTACCTGACCCTTGATGTCAATACTCAAATGGCTACCGAACAAGCCCTGCTTGATGCGATGTCGGTGGCACAACGTGATGGTCATGAGGATGCTACGGCAGCCTCTGCTGTGGTCATGAAGGTCGATACCGGCGAGGTGCTTGCGCTCGCTAGTTACCCTACCTACTATCCTGAAGAGTTCATTGGTGGAATCCCGCAAGATCGCTGGGCAGAACTGACTGACGAGAACTCAAACTTCCCGCTGACTAATCGCGCCGTGTCTTCGATGTATCCCCCGGCTTCGACCTTTAAGTCTTTTATGACCATGGCAGCTGTCGACAAGCTAGGCTGGGGACCTAATACGACCCATATTTGTACCGGTACCTGGACGGGCTTTGGCGAACAGTGGCCTTGGCGTTGCTGGTTGCGTACCGGCCACGGGGCAAAGAACCTTTATGAAGCAAACTACAACTCCTGCGACATTCCCTTTTATGAGGCCGGTCGCGAGTTCCACCTGCGTGGCAATGATGAAATCCAGGACATGGCACGACACTTTGGCTATGGCTCTGTCACGGGTATCGACCTGCCGGGCGAGGCTCGCGGACGTGTGCCCGATGCAGAATGGAAGGCCTTCTGGAATCGCGATTTCCCCGAATACCGCGCCTGGGTAGCGGGGGATACGGTCAACCTTTCGATTGGGCAAGGTGACATGTTGGCGACCCCCCTGCAGGTTGCCTATTCGCACATACCTATTGCCAATGGTGGCGACAAGTGGCGTCCCCAGTTGCTGCATTCCATTCGCGACAGCAGGGGCGACGTGATTCGCGAGGTTGAACCAGAACTGGCAGAAAATCAGCCAGAGGTCAGCGATCGCGCGATTACGATTATTCAAAATGCCCTGCGCATGGTTATCACTGACGGTACGGGCCGCAGCGCCTTCCGTGGCTTTGAAGTTCCCGTGTCAGGCAAGACCGGTACGGCTGAAACAGGTCGTCGCGACCCCATCACCGGTCTTCGCGACCAGGACTCTCATGCCTGGTTTGTGGGATATGCGCCCGCAAACAACCCCCAGTATGTCGCCGTTGTCATGGTAGAACACGGTGGTGGCGGTGGTGCTATCGCAGCACCGGCAGCCAGGCAGATATTTGCCCAGCTCTTTGGACTTGAAGAAGAGTGGGTCACCGCTACGGACGCCTCACGTTAGGAGTATGTCCAGACATGTATGACATCAGAGCCATACTCGGTAGGTGGGTACATCCAGCTTTGCTGGTTGTCCTGGTTCTGCTGCTGACCTACGGAGCCGTCTTCTTGCAGACAGCCGTCCGTGGCGACGGCTCCTGGGCGCGCCAAATGCAGGGTGTGGCCCTGGGGCTTGTGCTTATGACCGTGGTCTGGCTCTTTGACTACCGCAGGCTGCAGCACTGGCTCTTGCCGCTCTTTGCCTTCAACATCTTTTTGTTGGTGTCGCCACGCATACCCATTTTGGGCCACACCGTCAGTGGTGCAACGCGCTGGATCAGCGTCCCAGGCATCGGCACGGTACAGCCCAGCGAGCCTGCCAAAGTCATAACCATCATCTTGCTTGCCGCCATTATTGCCCGCTACGGCGGGAAAATCGAGGACTGGCGCACCTTTGTCAAAGTTGTCGCCATATCCATGGTTCCCTTCTTTGCCGTCATGACCCAGCCTGATCTGGGAACAGGTCTGGTTTTCCTGATTGTCATGGTGGGCATGCTCTTCATTGGTGGGGCGAAGCTGCGCTACATGGCGACCCTCATCGTGGGCGGAGTACTTGCCATCACGCTGGTCTTTGTGGTCAATGTTCACACCTTTGACCAAACACGTCGCGGCGGGGAAGGCGACTATCTGCTGATTAGAACCTACCAGTTAAACCGCCTGCACGTCTTCCTCGACCAGGGAGCCTCGGACCCGCGGGGCGCAGGCTATGACTTGAACCAGTCAAAGATTGCCATAGGCTCTGGCGGCATGTCGGGCAAGGGTCTGGGCGAAGGCACGCAGTCGCAACTCGACTTCATTTCTGAGCGCGCAACAGACTATATATTCAGCGTCCTGGGTGAGGAAACTGGCTTTGTCGGTGCCATTGCGCTCATCGGTCTTTATATGGCCCTGATGATTGTGGCACTGTCCATCGCCGCGTCCTCAGACGACATATTCGGCACGCTCATTTGCACGGGCATCGTCTGCATGTGGGCCTTCCAAGTGCTGCAAAATATCGGCATGACCATGGGAATGATGCCCATCACCGGCATCCCCCTACCCTTTATGAGCTATGGCCTATCAGCCATTGTCACCAATATCATTGCCTGCGGCGTGCTGTTCTCGATATGGAGCAGGCGCCCCTATCAGGGTCGAACCAGAGGAGGCTCGCATGAAATCACCATTAACTAGCCTGATACCCCAGCTCTTGGGCGCAGACGCAAGCAGCAAGGGTGGTGTCATGGGGGCCCTACACCTGGCCATGGACATACCAAAGCGCATGGGGAGTATTCCCATTCATCCCACAAGCATCGTCTCTCAGGCTAAATCCTATCTGGGAATGCGTGGCGAGGCCTTGAAGATCGGACTCTTCATTGACCCGCGCATGAGCGATGAGACGATCGACGTACTGGTGAAGCTCTTCAAGCCCAGCAATGAAGACACGCGCGTCTTTGTTCACGTCATCAGTGATGACATGTGCCTGGGAGACCAAGTCAGCTACCATGCCCTGGTCTTTGCTCTTGCCACCCCTGATATGGCCTACAGCCTTGTTAGGCAGGCGCTCGAACTCGAGTTACCGACCCTGATTGCCGTCGAAGAGGGCCTGCGCGCAGAAGCAGCAGACTACTATGGTGTCAGCATTCTTGAGGTCATCAGCGCGCGTAAGCCTGAGCTTCTGGTGACGCAGGCGGCCACCTGGTTTGCTGACAACCTGGGCGAGCACCGTATGGCACTGGCTGCAGACTTTGCCTTCATGCGTCCGGCTCTTGCGCAGGCAACTATTACCAGTACAGCAAAGCAAAACGCCGTTATAGCTACGGTGTTTTTCCTGCCGGGCGCAGACCTGCCCGTCATGACGCTCAATCAGGTCAAGATGGCTTTGCAGCTTGCCTTTATCTACGGTGAAGAGTTGACCTTGCAGCGTGCAGCAGAAGCTGCCGTTGTGGTCTTGTCAGCCTATGGCTCGCGTGCGGTGGCGCGCACAGCTACCCGTGACTTGCCGGTCGCTTTAAAGTGGCCCGTGAAAATTGCGGTAGCCTTTGGCACGACGCTTGCCCTGGGTAAGGCCCTCGAGATGTGGCTGCTGCACGGACCAGATATTTCGGCACTTGACCAGCCGCTACCAGATATCCCCAGCCTAGGCGAACTGGCAGGCAAGACCCCCATTGGTCACTACCTCCCCGCCGCCCTCACCCACCCGAAAGAATAGGCATCACATCATCGTCATTGCGGCCCCCGAGCCGCAATCTAATTGTTAGCAAAGTTTCGATTGTCGCAATAACGGTGTCAGTTACCGATGCGTAATGGACAAGTTTCTGCCTGCAATTAGATTGCGGGTCAAGCCCGCAATGACGTGGGTCAATTAATTGCGGGCGGCGAGGGCGCCTTTGATCATGCGCGGCGAAAGCCTCCACAGCAAATACATTTCAGCCGCCATCCCAAAGCCGCACTCGTCACAGACGCCGTCCATTTCACCGCGGCATCCGTCGATCTTCGTGCCATCGCTCATGATGAAGTTACTAATCCAGCACTGAGCACCGTGGATGTAGTTTTGCGGATCGCGCATCAGCTCGATGGCTGGCAGCGAGTTCATCAGCGGGAATCCTGACTTTTTCAGGGCGATTGCCTGGTCGATGACAGCACTGCGCTGCTCCGCAGTGGGGGTCAGGTCCTTGTCTTCGAAGGGAGTATAGAAAGAGAAAGCCATCTTTTTCAGTTGCGGCGTATTTTTGACGATATCTGCGACCTTTTCAAAGTCCTGCCAGTTCTCTTTAGTCACGCACATATTGGCGTTCAGTTTAGGGTGGTCGCTGGCGCGAATGTTTTTCATGGTCTTTTCGAAAGCACCCGACCCGCGCTGACTATCATGAAAGCCCTGGTCGCCGTCGATGCTGACCCAAATCAGGTCGGCATCCGCAATGATAGGTGCCTGAGCGTTGGTCGTCACCGTTGTGCTGAAAAAGCCCATGCGCTTTGCGGTGGCAATAAGCGTATTGATGTCAGCGGTCTCGCCACCATTTAAGGCCTTGGCTTCTGGGCTTTCGTCAGTCCACATGGATGGCTCACCACCCTGGAAATCGACGATGCGACTGCCCTGGTCCAGACAGTACTGCAGCTCTTCGATGACCTGTGTGTAGGGCTTAGACCTGCTGTTGCGCCCCTCTTGCACAATGGCGCAGTGCTTACACTGGAGGTTGCACTTATCAGTGATGAAAATGACTGACTGGAGCGGCTTTCTCTTACCCAGGATGCGAACCTGAAAAAACCAGCTCATGTAATAGGGCAGTGCCCGTGCTTTTGACATTATATTTCCCTTCTATGGCAAAGCGAGATGCCTTGTTTCCTAAAGTCTTATACTAAGCTAACATGAGCAGGCGAAGCTCATATAATCATCACGAATCAAGCTAGAGGTACCAGGGGGTGAAGGCCGTCAAAGCCAGTATAAGTGCCACCTGCATTAAAATGTTTTGAGCCGTCAGCCAGCGCGCCATAAACCAGCCCAGCCCCGCCTTCGTGTATCCTGCCCAGTCGCCATAGTTACCCATCCATTTTTGAGGCACAAACTCGTTGTCACGTGCATCTTCATCATGAACATAAGACAGCACCAAGCGCACAAAGACCAGACTCAAGGGTAGGGTCAGAACGACCAAAAGGGCCGCCAGGGGGAGTGCGCCCATCACAACCGCAATGACGATGCTCACATAGGCAAGTATCACAAAGGCGATGCTGACATAGCCACCTGCTTTCTCGCTACCCAGCAAGATGGGCAGCGTTTTGCGCTGTGCTGCCTTGTCAGGACCGTAGTCCATGACGGCATGGACGTGCACGATATTTGCGACCAGCAGCCCCATGGGAATTGAGGCAAAAAGGGCGAGGTGGGTAATTTGTCCGCTCATCAAAAAGGAGGCAGCTGTTACCAGTATGGGCCCAAAGATAAAGCCAATGACCAGTTCGCCAAAGCCGTTATACGAAAGACGCAAGGGGGGACCGGCATAGGCGATGCCCAATATGAGGGTAATAACGGCAAAGACCAGCACGGGCCAGCCGCGGAGGGCAAAAATGACCAGCCCAATGAGCAGGGCAATCGCCAAAAATAGGCTCGCAGCACGGCGCAAGTCAGCAAGCTCAAGGCCTGAGTCTTTCATGTAGCTGCACTTGCCCAGACGTGCGCGAAAGCCGCCATCCAGCAAGTCTTCGCGGCGTGAAACGGCACCTTTTTTCATGTCAAAGTAGTCGTCGAAAAGGTTCATGCCACCGTGGGCAAATATCACTCCGACAAAGCCCAGGAGGGCAATGAAGATTCCAAAGATGATGCTTGAATCCCCCGGGAAAGAGAAAAAGGCAGTGTCTGGCAGCAGGTAGACACCCTGTGCAAGACTACTCATTGACCCTACGGTGAGGGTGGCTAGGCCCAGGGCGACGCCCAGGATGTAGGGCAGTGCGGACTGGCGAAAGGCGATAGGTCTGGACGCACTCATCCAGAATTTAAAGCTCTGACCTGCGAGTAGTGATTTCATGACGTCCTCTCATGGTGAAATAGCTGCGACATCTGCGGCCGCGCGTCTTTGTTGACAGCGCATTATTTTATCAGTTCGTGTCCTCAGTTTTGCGCTCATCTTGCTGTTTTTCTGGCTATTAAGGATAATGGTTGTCGGTCCATTGTCGTGGAATTCGCCGCGGCAATTTTTATGATTCGCAAAGAAGGAAAGTGAGGAACCGTAATGATTAAGTCACACCTCAAAAGTGTGCTGAAGGTCGCATGTGGTCTCGTGTTGGTCTTTGCGCTGCTGGGTCTAGCAGCATGTAATAACGATACGGCGCAACCTGCCGCCGATGAAAACCTGATTGGTACTGACACGACGCAGGAAATCATTTATCCTGCCATTCGTGTGGGCACGCTTTCAACTGATGACTTGCTGCCCCTGTGGGTTGCCCAGGCAGAGGGCCTGCTTGAAGATGCTGGTCTCGATGTCGAAATCATCACCTTCCAGTCACCACCAGAACAGCTTGCCGCGATTACGGCTGGGGAAGTTGATGCGCTGATGACTGACATGGTTGTGGCAACGCTGCTGCACGAAAGTGGCACGCCGGTACGCGCCGTCACAAAGATGGCTGGTGCCCCTGCTGGTATTGTTGCAGGTCCCGACTCAGGTATTGAAAGCCTGGCAGACCTAGCAAATGTGCCGGTGGGAGCTTCGACGCCGACGGTCATTGAGTACATCATCGATAAGGCGCTGCTGGGTGCTGGTGTTCCTGAAGACCAGATCGCCTATGAGGTTATTCCTGCCCTGTCGACACGCTTTCAAATGCTGATGGAGGGCAATATTAAGGCAGCAGGTCTGCCCTGGACCTTGCAGTCGCTTGCGGCACAGCAGGGTGCAACGGTATT
>Ga0131853_10015059_pt1 | contig 14154 bp, 6 predicted proteins | sample TergutLab28metaG_FD_92764 | JGI IMG/M metagenome (GOLD analysis project Ga0131853, IMG submission 92764) | Labiotermes labralis P1 segment gut microbial communities from Petit-Saut dam, French Guiana - Lab288 P1 (version 2) (version 2) | ecosystem: Host-associated > Arthropoda: Insects >... | reverse complement strand
TTCTTTTCAATGTAAAAAAAAATTATTTAAAAAAGGATTTCATGGTTTTTTTTTGTAGAAAGAAAAATTTTTACCAGTTTTTTCTATTTTAAGGGCCCCCCCCCCCCCAGTATTCTTCTGAAAACCCTTTAGACAAAAGTCATATTTGCAGTCAAGATTTCATTACTTTAAATTTTATTGGTAATATAATTTACCAGATTTTAAATCAAATATTTTTGCACTTGGGCTATTACAGTTACTAAGCAAATAAGTAAGGAAATATATGTATATATATATATGTGTGTGTGTGTGTGTGTGTGTGTATATATATATATATATACACATACAGGCTGAATAGACACACTTGTCAACTCATGTACGTTTGATGTAAAATCAAGACTGATGGATGGAAAAGTCTTTGAAATCACATGTCAGTATTCACTACAGATGTTGCGTCTCCACAAATTTTGGGCTCTGAAGGATATATATATAGTAAAAAATACAAAGGACAGTGTTTTAAACATCATGTATGTCACATGATGGTAAGCAAGCTGACAAACAATTACAGTGGTCTATAAATATGCAGTTTCTTGTATGTAGAAAGGTTTGGCAGGTAGAATATTTGTCCAAGTCGAGAACTGTGCCAGAATTTGTCAAATGGTGAATATAAATTATTTTTTGTTCTACTAAACTTGAGCAACCAGAAGATATATAATAATGAATTTGGATTTCCAAATCCTCCTCTTCCCTTTTGTAAAAACCGATGTTCTTGTACTACAGTCCATTACTTTTATACTCTCTATATATATATATATATATATATATATATATACCGGGTGCTGATAAGTCCTTAGCCCGACCAGGAAAGAAACAAGCTCAGAAGCATGTCAGGGACGCGCATGATTTCAACAACATCGAGACGCAAGCTGTCATCAAGTTTTTTTTTTTCTGCAAGGCAAGGCGCCAAAGGAAATTCATGCCATTCTGACAGAAACATTAACTTGTTTCCTTCCTGGTCGGGCTAAGGACTTGTCAGCACCCCTGTGTGTATATATATATATATATATTTCTGACAACAATAGTGAAAATACTAATTGCCATCAAAACAGCCATAGCAGAATTGAAAAATTTTATATTTCTGTTTCCATTTTGAATGAATAGTGTAAGATTTGATGGCTTCTCCCTTTTTGGTGTAACTATTTTATGCATAATATAGGGTTAAGTAACAGGTTGATGGTGATTTAGGGGCTGCCATGTCCCATATTTCTTTTACACCCATCTCAGACAGACACTAAGACATCATATGTATGCATTCATGCATCTCTCCCCTGGCAACTAAATTTTGAATAAGTCTTCTGCACACCTAGGCTAACAGTTCTGGCTGTAGTGTATACTGTAACTTAATCTGACCCTTTTCATACCATCTACATTTTCTCCAGAGTCTTTGTAATTCATACATTTCTCATGAATAAACAGCAATTATTCTCCGAAACAGCATTAGACAGTTTGGCTTTGTAGCAAATATGAATTGTGTTGTGTGTAAGATAACAACAGAACTTTTAACTTATCAGGGACTAATTAAACAGTGTATTATCCAACTAATACGCAATATATAATATGTAGATACAATTAAAATTATAAAATATTCAAAAGTGCTCCAACATGTTTTGGATAACAGAGGATTCACCATCAGGGAGCCTTGTACAGTGCTTGGCTAAAAATTACAAGAACGATTCTATCGTGTCCATTGACATGGACAAGATAGGTGTTATGGCAGCACATTCTGACCCATTGTGCATGTGTGTACTTCACAGTGCCTTCATATACAGTGAACTACACACATGCACAATGGGTCAGAATATACTGCCATAACACCGACCTTGTCCATGTCAATGGACACAATAGAATCATTCTTGTAATTTTTTGCCAAGCACTTTACAAGGCTCCCTGATGATGGATCCTCTGTGATCCAAAACATGTTGCAGCACTTTTAAATATTTTGTAATTTTAATTTTATCTACATATTATATATTGTGCATTAGTTGGTTAATAAAGTGTTTAATTATCATTGATGCACAGTGCAAACATGAAGATTATTAGGGACTAAGTTTTAAATTGTCTGTACACCTGAGTGACACAGGACCAATAGCCAAGACCACTGGTGTTAGTGCATGTTGGTGACAACTTTTAGTCCACAATGGGAAAAATCACTGGTATATTCAGTAATGAATATTTCACCTTAAAACCTTAAGTGTAATTTGGACAAACTTCAGGAGGAAATTGCCATGAAATTTGGGGACATTTGAAGCAAAAATATATGGAGGAAGAATTAGAAGTGTTGGATATATTCTCCCTTATTCTCTCCCATGCACTCTCTTGAGACTTTAGAGGATTAAAACAGTTTACACAATTTTATATGCATAGGTCTGTGCATCGTGAATCAAATTTAATAATTTTCCAACAAGATGCAACTTATTCAATTTATTACATTTCTGTAGGCAGCTCTACATGTTTCGGTTGTTGACACCCATCATCAGGAGCTCATACAACTGTAATTACAGCTTCTGGTATTGATTAACCGGATTTACTACTGTCCGCTCTCGTTGTTGAGTTGGAACTATTGGAAGAGTTTCAATTCAACAACGAGAGCGGACAGTAGTAGATCCGGTTAATCAATACCAGAAGCTGTAATTACAGCTGTATGAGCTCCTGATGATGGGTGTCAACACCCGAAACATGTAGAGCTGCCTACAGAAATGTAATAAACTGAATAAGTTGCATCTTGTTGGAAAATTATTAAATTGGTTTACACAATCTTCATTTCAAGTTGTTACCAAATCACAATTCAAGTCGCCTGCTCTTTTGAAATAACTGAGTAGCGTTCGCACTTAGTAACATGCAACTGTGTTATTCTGATGTGAAACAGATGTTTCATAACCCTGTATTTTTGTATCAAAAAGCAACTATTGTTAAGTATATGACATTTCATAATTGTATCAATATTATATTAACAATTGATTATGTCTGGAAATTAATTTTCCAGTAGGGCTTGTACAATATTTAGTAAGCCTGTGTCCAAATACCATCATTATAAACACATGCTCAAGGCATACATCCTGTAATATAATTGTAACTTATACAGTCAGATTATGGCCTTCTGTATTGTGACCTCGTGTAGTTGTATTTGCAACTGTGGATGTTATGAAGGACATGTTCGAGTGAGTAACATGGTCAGGTTGGCAGATTGTACAGGACGCTGTATGGAGAATGGTCACTCAGACCAACAGAGCCAGGTATGGACATCCTCAAGATACTCATCTCAACACAGAAGACAGTGGCAGGACATTCGTGTAAGATGGTGGTATCCATGTCTAAGAATGCGTGGTGTCACAATGCACAAGAATATAATCTGAACACACACTGCCATGAGAACCTCTTACTTTAAAACTGTAATATGCCCTCCCCAACTTTTGAACTTTAAGCCCTTGATGGTAACAGAATGCCCTTTTCAGAACAGTAGTATGTCAGCTGTAAAAGAAGAAGTGTTCACTGATCTCTGATACAGGAGATTTTTAGGTCCTTAAGACGGCAACTGAGAGAAAATTCTTCATGTGACTTAAATTGAATCAACTGCAAAAATGTTAATTCCCCCATTATGGATAAAGATTGTTGATCTTTCAGTGAAACTTCCCTGTGTGTCTGCTACTACTGACTGTATATCTGCTTTGAAAAACGTAGTCTGTAAACTGCCTTGTATTTAAATAATGTCAGATATTTTTTTCAGCTTCCTCTGCTTCCATCAGCATTTTATATGTGGCCTTGATAAAATGTTCTTATAATACTTGATTTAAATTTTTGTGTAATGACTCTATTAAAAATGACAAATTACTTTAACATATCAATTTAGGGCATGCACAAATATACAGCAAACATCCACTATTAGAAAAATTATTATATGTTAATCATATGTAGAATTGAATTGTTAACTGGTTGTAATACCAGCAGAAACTAATTATGTGCATGATTTGGGGTTGTGATATCAGTGTTGCTGAATATGGAAGCTTTCTGGGATATGACACCATGTCAGTTGGTCAATACTTGCCAATGATTCTGAGGAGATTGCAGCCTCCATCTTCAGGATCTAAGTAATCCAAGAATCAATGACTACTGAGATACATATCCCATCAGACTAGTTACATGTTTATATCATGCCAACTGTAATACAAAAATATCATGGAAGTGGATAATATCTTGTGAGATGTGACACTGCACTATCTGGTATATGGTTATCTCGATACTTCAGAGGAAACTTCCATCTCATCATCAGGGTAAATTAGTAAGCCATGTGGGATGGAGACAGCTTGTTCCTTGGAAAAGTTAACAAATGTCTTATCAGAATAAGTGTCACGCTACAGAGCAGGACTGCTGTAGAAACCTCACATCTTTCATACTAGAGCTTTGTACAGTCCCACGATTCGTAATCATTCCTGAATTAAAATGAAAGCAGTGGTTTCTCTGCTAAGTAATTCCCTTTAATCTGGTGTCCTAGATGGAACTGTTGTTGTACCAAAACAGATGTAGATCAGATAACAAATCAAAATGATCTTTCTACCATATTTAATTTTGCCTGATAACTCTTGTAACATGGGGGAACGAATGTGTTCTTAAATAAGCTAATGATACATGTGTATGGGCTGGAAGTTTGGGATTTGCTTCTCATTACATTTACCAACACATCCAGACCAACTCCAGAAACTGTCCTTCCTCCTCTTCAGTGGGTTTTCAGAGGACCCCAAGTGACTGGTGTGTGAAACTGACCACCCATTTGAGTGTTGAAGTGAAGAATGGGTGGAGCTTTATCTCCATTCATCTAAACACCTGCATGTCATGTTGATCATACACAGAGATAGCTTTATCTTTAATGAATGAAGGTTTAGGCCATTATGGGTGTGAGTGAATAATAATGAAGATGACACGTAGTAATTACTCTGAACAAGGAGAAGCATCTGTTCTCCATCAGTGATTTAGTTGCTTTCTTTATCACCATCACAGTACTTCTTTTTCTTTTTCTTCTTCTTACAAAGCGCTACAACCTATATAAGGTTCTGACTTGCTCAACCACTTTTTTCCAACTATCTGTATTCTGTGCTACTTTCTTCCAATTGCCTATGTTTATACTCTTTATATCTTCCAAAACTTCATCTTCCCAACGTGTTGTAGGCCTTCCAATTGGTCTTTTAGACATGGGTTTCCATCTCTTAATCTTCTGCACAATATTATCCCCAGCCATGCATTCAACATGGCCTAACCAGTTTAATCTTTGTTTTTTAATAAACCCAATTATATTTTGTCCTTTTAATATATCATTTATTTCTTGATCAGTTTTAATCCTCCAGTAGCCATCATCTATTCTTGTAGGACCAGATATTTTCCTCATGATCTTTCTTTTGAAAGTCATCAGTTTGTCTTATTTTCCTTAATCACCAATGTTTCAGAAGCGTAAGTTACTGTTGGGCGAATTAACATGTTATAAAGTTGTAGTTTGACGTTTTGGGATATTAATTTTGATGAAAATAGTTTTTTGTGAACATGGTATGCCCTATTTCCTGTTGCTATTCTTTCTTTAATTTCCTCCTAAATAGAGCTGTCAGTATTCACCATTGTTCCTAAGTAGTTAAATTAATTTACTTGTTCAAAACTGTTCTCCTGTATTAATGTAGGCAGGATGGATTGTTTTATTACAGTACATAGTACTTACTAGCTAAAAATTTAATAGGAAATAATACTCAAATTATGAAACCCAAATTTACTCTCATAATTGAAAAGAGGCCTTGAATCACACCAAGATACTCTTGCTACAGCACTCAAGAAGTACTTTAATAACTGTGGCTACCATAGCTGTTGGCAAGAATACAGATTAAATTTCAGAACTTCAGGTGATGTGTGTGAGACTCACCATATGGAACACCACATTTTCATGCATATTTGACAGACTTTTTTTATTTTTAACAGTGATAGAACTCAAGCTGCTGGCTCTCATTTTGTTATTGCAGAGTACTGCACTCAAGTCACCTGGCAGTCCATACGTAACAGTACTGGTGAAAGAAAGATCTTTTTTATTTCACATACACTCCTTGATCCTGGACTTATGTGGATTCTTCTTCTTCTTCAGGCGCTGAACCTCCTTTAGTTGGAGGTTTTTGCCTTCTCAACGACATCCTTCCACTTTGCTTACTTACTTACGTACTTACTTACTTACTTACTTACCCCATGGTGCAGAGTCCTTCTTGAGAAGCTAACTGGTTTGCAGCTAGTCAAGAAATTCCCTGCAGTTCACGGAACCAGAAGGTTCATTACCACACTCACAAGCATCCGCCATCTGTCTCCATCCTGAGCCAGCCCAATCCAGTCCATATTATCACATCCCACCTCCTGGAGATCCATCCTAATATTATCCACCCATCTACACCTAGGTCTCCCCAGTGGTCTCCTTCCCTCCGGTTTCCCCACCAAGACCCAATACACCCCCCTCTCCTCATCCATACGCCCCAAATGCCCAGCCCATCTCGTTCTTCTCGATTTTATCACCCGCACAATATTGGGTGAGCAGTACAAATCATTTAGCTCCTCGTTATGCAATCTCCTCCATTCCCCCGTTTCCTCGTTCCTCCTAGGTCCAAATATTCTCCTCAACACCATGTTCTCAAACACCCTCAGCTTCCTTTCCTCCTGTACTTTCAACAACCAAGTTTCACGCCCATACATATTATATATAAATTTTTCAAATTTCTGTATTACAAATATTTTTACATTGTTATTGACATGCTACTGCTGAAAAAGGAAATAACTTTTATTATTATTTATATTAAATGTCGAATAGTCAGAACAGTGTTTTAAGCAACTGCTGCAACTACAGTGCTTAGATTGGTCAAAGATTATTTTAAATGTAGACGTAGTAGTGGAACTATAACAGCTGTGTATATATATTTGTTTTGTACATATATTGTTAGATGTCAGAATAAGAACTGTTATTAATTGGATGTTTGTGTACTACGAATTCTATTTTATTTTATGTATATTTTAGAAAATTTGTACATTCTGTACAGACATAGGTAACATGTCTTTAAACATATAGCAGTATTCAAAGAGTAACTGCTTTCATAATGCCATTAACCCTTATCGTGCTAACGTGGAGAATATGGTGAGCTAATAATGCCAGCAGATGGCAGATGGGATTTAACTCGGTATTGAAAGGGTTAAAATTACTTCTTATCCAATGCCGACACAATAATGGGACTAACTGATTAATTCCCATGGATTTATTGCATGATCCATGTTTTAAAATTGAAAGAATAGTAATGTAAAGAGTAGCAGTTAACATATTGCTTTAAAATTGTAGAAATTATAAAAAAATAATATGTGAGCAAAACTCTAATTAACCCACTCATCTGGAAGAAAGTTTTGCCAATCTCACACACTTACAGAAATAAATAATAGATACCTTTTTTTTAATATGCCACTGTTTCATCCATATTCCTGCTAAATTTTATATATGTACAAATATTAAATAATTATTTTTGTTATTTAAAGACTTCATATATGTAGTTTACTGCTTCATGAAACACATTATTGTCCACCATATTCATTTGTGATCACCAGGACAAGTTCATAGATCGTCACATGCAGGGACACCAATGTCCCTAGTGTGAATTAACACACTGAAAACTAGAACTGCAGGTCAAGATGCATGAAGTATGTAGCAAATAGCAGACATTTAAAGTGGTGCAGATAGACAAACAAAATTTTAAAATGTAATATGTTTTCTTTTGGGTAATTCCCCGGCATCTGAGTTCTAATAGCCAACGTTTCGGAACACACTATCGGTTCCATCTTCATAGGCAGGTGGATGAAGTATGACAGGGCATGGGATGTGTAGTGTACATCAGACAGAGCAGAAGGTCCATCCAGCTCCGCATTAAAGAACATGAAAGACACATCAGACTGGTTCAACCTGACAAATCAGCGGTTGCTGAACACAGTTTCAATCATGATCACATCATCAGATTACAGAACACTAAACTCCTCTCCACTAAAACTGGCTACATGGATCGTCTCATCAGAGAAGCCATCGAAATAGAGATGCATCCTAATAACATCAACAGAGATGGGGGATTCAATCTCAGCAAATCCTGGAAACCACTGCTACACAAACTCAAGGAAAGGAGACAGCCACCGAGTACACTACAGTGATCCCACCCGCACACGCACTTAAATACCTCCCCCTTCCACAACCTGCTGTGCACCTACCCGCCCCCATCCGGTCACTCACCTTCCCATTGGTGCAGCACTTGCCTGCCAAAACCCTGTCAGGTATAAATACACCACACATCCCATGCCCTGTCATACTTCATCCACCTGCCTATGAAGATGGAACCAATAGAATGTTCCGAAACGTCGGCTATTAGAACTCAGATGCCAGGGAATTACCCAAAAGAAAACATATTACATATAGAACATGGCGAAAGCTTAAAATCAAAAATTTTAAAATTTATTATAAAAATACTTAGTATGTAGCACTTCATTTCATTTAGAACTACGACAGGTGCTATTTAATGAAATATGATATTTCAGTCTTGCTGACAGAATAACAAAATACGTTATTTCAAAAGTTATAGTGTCTTGTAGAAATATCTGAAATTGGAAATATTTAGAATCATCATCTATGCATATCTGGAACTGTAAGGGCTCTAAAATCTTGACCTGCATCATGGAGTTCCCCATAACCGAATAAATTATCCCATCCATAAATTTACCCTACTATAGCATGGGAAACAGTGAAAAATTTGTGACAAACATTAACATTTTCAATTATAACACTAAGGACTCAGAATCCATATAAAATTATGTATAAGAACGTACAGTGAATGTGTTGTAATATACAAACAATATCATTGTCTTAATTTCCAGTAACATAAACAAGGCGTAATGAGTTCTAAAAGCTTGACCATTCCATGACCAGTTTGCTAAAGCATTTCTTATATCTCAAATTCTCATTGACTAGATATTTTTACAAGTTTACTAATTTGTTGTTGCTCAAAGAGCAGTGCCTTTTTTGAGAAATTTTCTCATTTACTCAAAATAATGGCACTGCAAATATTTGTCTTGTTGTTACTTGTAAATATACATGTCGTGAATGTATGTACAACACAGTTACTCTGTGCTATATGGTGTAAGTAAATGGTACTATTGTATTCTTAAAATTCTTCTGTCAAGTTTTCAGATCATCAGAAACTAACTTATTTATACTACTGTATGTTAATATAAAGGTTTACACTTACTCAACAAATTTTGAAATGTATAATTTAGTGTTACCTACATGTTACAAAATTCACGCAGTATTTTAATCAGTACAAATCTCAAGATTCTCTCCAGGATGAAGTAACGTTTTCTACAACATGATTACACTTCTTACACTAAGAGAACACTCAAAAATATATGAAGAGAGCTTGTACTATTACTGTAATTTAAAATAAAGATTAGTAGTAACTCCCATAAAGTCCACTCACATTTAAATAAAGCATTCTTAATAGCAGACTTCATCAAAAATACCTAACCTCAATGATCAGAAAAGTTCTGGAAAGACATGCAATTTTATACCTAGATTCTAAACATGTTAGAATAACAGTGTGTCCAAAGCAGTGCTACTGTCTAAAGGAACTTTCTGGGAATGATAAACACACAAAAATGATTGTGTGATACATTCCACGTTTATCATGCTCTTCTCCTACTTTGAACTTCCTGGCTGACTGCCACTGAGGTACTGTGTGAAATGAATGCAAGATATATATTGTATTTTGACAACAGAATTTGTTGGGTTGTGTAATGCACCAAAAATTTTATTGTCCATTTTGTAAATACCAGTAACCTGGGGTGATGCAGATAAGATTTCACATTGTTCTAGCCAACCAGTTATTGAGCTAGATGTATGAAGAGAGACTGAATATTCGAATGACTTGTCAGAGTCTAAATACAACTTGACTCATGCAGGAGTTCTGCTTGTTGCACAAATGTAAGATGTGCAAACATTAATGTAATGAACAAACTGTTAGAAACATACTAGCTCTTTATTGCATCATGAATAAAACTAAGTTGATGACTTAGATAAAATTAAAACACCTGATATTTCTTCATTACAGTACAAGATGCATTATTCTGTGTTCCTAATGTTTTAGCCTCATGACTGCAGTAACTATACAACAGTCAAGTCATCATTTCTTACCCATCCTGCATGATTTATCATCTAGAGGAGTGTGGGAAGCTGTGGGTATGCATGGAAAGGGGAAGTTATGGAGATCCAATAAGAATTGGTCATAACAAATGTAGGCATTAAAGCCCTGTGGCTGATGGCCATGAGTAAGTGAAAATTAATGTAGAAGTACAGGAAAATTCCTTTAATCCATCATCTGATAATCCACAAATCCTAATAATGTGGAACCTGAGAGTAGTGTGCACATAAACCCAAACACTTTTTACCATAAAAAAGCTTCACAGTTGAAACAGGTACATCTCAGGGACACGTTCAACAAGACAGGCTCTGTATGTATAGTGTGACATTTAGGCACGTTCATGCAAGTATTGTTGCAGTGGAAAAGCAATTAATAATATTCTGAGTGTGTGTCTGTATTCTTGCCTTGGTTACCCAGCATGCAAATTGCATCATTTTTATGTAGCACTATATTTTCTGTGGGGGTACGCAGTGGCGCAGTTGGTTGAGGCACTGCGCCACAAGCCAGAAGATCGCGGGTTCGATTGCCGATGGTGTCACTGGAATTTTTCATTGACATAATCATTCCAACCGCACTCTGGCCCTGGGGTTGACTCAGCCTCTAACAGAAATGAGTACCAGGAATATTTCCTGGAGGTAATGGCAGGCAGTGCATAGGGCTGACAACCTTACCACCTTCATGTGCCGATTGTTTTGAAATCTGGGAGCTTCAACCCCTGGAACACTCAGGGCCTTTCCAGGCCTGTCATGCAATTGCTTTACCTTTTACTATATTTTCTGTGGCTTGTCTGGTTCTACCTTGTTTTCCACATTACCTCACAAAAAGCATGAGTTTAAACAAAAATCACTGATATAAAATGTATGTTTTGATTTTCTTTACAACTTTTGTCTGAAGTATTTCATTCTCAGAATAATTCAGCAAGATATTATAAATTTAAGTAGGTCTTCATGTAATGTACCCGCTTTTCTTGTCATATATTAATTAAATTCTTCACCCCTGAAGAATGCACAAAACACAGAAGAGGACCCTGCTGATCCAGAACGAGCAGATAAAGGAGACATCCAAAAGGAATACTGCTCTGATTAGTTCTAAAGCCCAAGTATACGAGCAGTCACAAAAAATTACCTGTACAATCTTAAATCAGTATAGGTACCAGCTGAAAATCTGGGACCAGTTCATGTGCTATTAATGTTTCACACTTACATGGGCTACTTACACTTCTAATATTGTTTTTGAACTACAGATGGTCCCACAAATCATTTTTTACAAATACAAGTATCTATAGTCCCATTGAAAAATGTCTTTAAATGTTTTACAATTATGGCCACAGTTCTGAAATCATGTGTAATACAGTGTATGCAGTGTGCTAATGAAGTAGTGCATACATACAATATAAATGGGTATATAACTAAACTTTTGGAAATATCAGGGGCAAAAGAAAGTATTGGATAAAGTTGTCTTTGTCCTTATTTAGGCATTTACTGCATTCTTAACCTCAGCACTAGTTTGAGGTGACCAGTGAGGTTCATGCCTTAGCCACTTCGCCACCACTAGGTGAAAAGCCCCCCCCCCTCAATTACCAATTGGATAAGAGGCTGGGTGGGCACCAGAGCCGGTCTGAACAGCAGAGAAAAGAAAAACTTCTTGCCCTTGCCAGGAGATGAACTCTGATTCTTTGGCTGTCTAGCCCATGGCCTAGTCACTGTAACAAATATGTCACCCTGGCTCACAAGAGTAAAGAATGGCACTTTTTTGTATTTCCTATGGCTTATATTTATAAGTTAGTTAATGCATGCTGACACAGGTTACCTCTTCCAGTACAAGAGATACTGAATATGTTGAACTTAGTAAGGTTATGTAACTACTATACTTCTATCTGTTTAAAGCTGACAGTACTAAAGTATAAAATTTGTAAATACTTATCATTTAAGAGCTATGAGTATGGTTGGCATAGATTCAGCAACGTGTTCATAATAAGCACTTTCCAAAGGATGGAGAAGTCAGAACTTACAACCTACTACTCTAGTTAAGTTGGATACAGTTTACTGCAGAAGAAAACAAAATGTTTATTACTGATTAAGGAAGATATTCCTAAAATATTCTTATTGAATAATTCACAGGAGTCACAATCCTATCATAGGTGGCATTCTGCTTTCACTCTTCACAGGATAGGTATATCCATGATACAAAGAAGTGGACATGTAGTTTGTATGAGGAAAACCTGTACATGCATACAGAATACTGATTAAGAAAACATAAACTTACAAAATTGATATGAGAGATTAGATGGTAACATTAAATTATACCTTAGGCCACTGCAGCTCAGAATATGGCATATAGCAGATAATGATATTTCTGGTTATAGTACCTATTTCTAATGCAATAAATCTTCCTATCAGAATGGTATGTTTTGTATACAAAACACAACATAACAAAGGCTAACCACTTATCCATATATCTTTAATGTGATACTTCCATACACAACACTTGAATTATGGCACTGTATAATTTATTTTTACATTTTACAGGAGAGAGGTTTTACTAACTGCTGTCCTTCCATTTGTGGTCACAACCCTTGGATAGCTGAAAAAATCTGAACTTTCAAATAACTCACATCTGATTTCTCACAAGGTAAAGATGCAGCACAAAACTTTTGTCTCACTCTTTGGATACATTAAACAACTTTGAGATTTCATAGCATGTTTCTCCTATGATTGATAGTTTAATTTTTGACCAGATACACTGAATGAGCAGATCCACTAACTGGTCAAACTTTCAACAGTTATGTGATAGAAATACTGACAGGCAGATGCTTACACTTAACATTTTTTAAGTGAAAGATAGGCAGATGGCAGGTGATCATGCCTTTAATCACTGCACAGGCCAGTGTTTGGAAATTTGAGTAGTAATGGTAGTGAGTGTGGCATAAAAAGTGAAAGGATCCTGTGAAGAAAAATGGAACATTGCGTGACCATGGTGGTCTATCACGAGATGCAGAAAACAGGCCACTGTTTACTGCATAAAAGTGCAAGTGTAAATGGAGTAAGGAGTCAAACTGTCAAATCTCCAATCCTTTATAGACAGGAGGTTGCAGATATGATGCTATGTTGATTAGTAGTTTGTCACTGATACTCTGGAGGGACCTGCTACCTTCATCTTCAGAGAAGTGTAAAAAGAAACACTTGTACTGTACATGAGAAAGAGCAAGAAGCCACTAGGAAGGGATGTATTACAGGGTGGGCAGTCATGTGTACGGCCACACAAAAATTTCCATTCTCACTTTCCTCTAGCACCCCTCTATACTCTTAGAAATTAAAAAAATTAATGAACAAATTCTTGTTTTATAATAAGTTTATTGTATGCCTCTACATGTTTCGAGCACTATGTGCTCATCATCAGGAGGTCAAAATTGTATTATACAGCATCTGGTATCATCACACTTGTAGGTGGTCGTCCGGTGCACGGATTGAGAGAGCAGTCCTCTCCCAACCTGCGCACTGGACGGCCACCTACAGAGCGTGATGATACCAGATGCCGTATAACACAATTATGACCTCCTGAAGATGAGCACATAGTGCTCGAAACATGTAGAGGCATATAATAAACTTATTATAAAACAAGAATTTGCACATTAAGTTGGTTAATTACTAAGATTATACTGAGATGCATGGTCAACAAAACATCAAAATACCCTCTATACGTTCACTCCATTCAACCCACAATACTCCACCCCCCCCCCCCCCCCCTTTTTGCTTTTGTTTAAGAATCTTGCCAGTATAAAAGTTGGTTGGAGGGATTGAACGTTTTTTTTATTTTTGGCGTGGGGTTGGGGGGGTGTTTGAGAGGTCACAATGGGGGGGGGGGGGGGGTGGAGTATTGTGGGTTGAAT
>Ga0131853_10015058_pt1 | contig 14154 bp, 13 predicted proteins | sample TergutLab28metaG_FD_92764 | JGI IMG/M metagenome (GOLD analysis project Ga0131853, IMG submission 92764) | Labiotermes labralis P1 segment gut microbial communities from Petit-Saut dam, French Guiana - Lab288 P1 (version 2) (version 2) | ecosystem: Host-associated > Arthropoda: Insects >... | reverse complement strand
TCTGACTTCTTTTTCTTTCTCTTGCCTTCCGAGCCTCAACCCTTCCGGTCAAACCTTCCAAGTCTCATCTCTTCCAGCCCTTGCCTTCCAAGCTTCCACTCTTCCAGCCCTTGCCGGCCAAGTTTCCACTATTCCAGCCAAGCCGGCCAAGTTTCCACTCTTCCAGCCAAGCCGGCCAAGCCTCAACTCTTCCGGCCAAGCCTTCCAAGTTTCCACTCTTCCAGCCCTTGCTTCTCTTTCTCTTCTTCCGGTCTTCTATGGTCTTCTTTCTCTTTCCTTATTATTCAGTTGGCATGGTTCGAGCCTTTCTCTATACCCACCTAATACCAGCTTCTTCCTTCTCGCTTTCTCAGGCGCGTTACATAGTCTAGCATATGCTCCTCTCCCTTGTCAAGTCGTTTTATTAATTATTTTGTAAAAATTTCTGAAATAAAAAGCTGACCTAATTCAAGAATCGGCAATGCCTTGATATTTACAGGCAAACCGCTCATTAAGCAGCTTACTCCTTTGTTCTAAACAAAGCTATCCGCAATAGCCCTAGCCAGAGCATTTAACTCTACAAGTTTCTCGGATTTAACAGATGATTTCAAGCTAACTTCACCTATAAATTTAATATTTTTGCACTGCTCCAGCTTTTCTTTCATTTGCTTACCGCTAGTAGCCGCCCACGAACCATTTTCAATCAGCGCAACTGAACGGTTTTGGATATTGTGAGCTGCCAGGTCGTATATCAACGCTTCCATAGTAACAAAAATTCCTGCATTATAAGTGGTAGATGCGAATACCAAGTGGCTCCATTTAAAAGCCGCTGCAATAATTTCAGAGGCAGGTGTAACAGAAACATCAAACATGACTGTTTTAATACCCGCTTCCCACAAACGACTTGCTAAGATTTCAGCGGCGTTTTCAGTATTGCCGTAAACAGATGCATAAGCAATCATAACACCCCTCTCTTCAGGCTCGTACTTACTCCACATCATATGAGGGTTTATAATTTCCTGTAAGTTTTTTCTCCATACAAAGCCATGCAACGGGCATATCATGTCAATATTAAGCTCTGCGGCTTTATTTAACAAAGACATAACCTGCGGCCCATATTTACCGACTATATTTGTATAATAGCGCCGCGCCTCATCAAGATAATCTCTTTCAAAATTAACCTCATCCGCAAATATTGCGCCATTAAGCGCACCAAAACTTCCAAACGCATCAGCAGAAAAAAGCGTTCGCGATTTTTCATCATAAGTAACCATAACCTCAGGCCAATGCACCATAGGCGCCATTAAAAAGTGCAATTTGTGGCTGCCCAGGCAAAGCGTGTCATTCTCTTTTACAATCATATTTTTTACAGTTTCCGCCAGATTGAAAAACTGAGTCACTAAATGCCATGCCTTTTGGCTAAGTACCAGTGTTACCTCAGGATACTTAGCAAGGACTGATTCTATCGCATATGAATGGTCGGGCTCTATATGCTGTAAAATGAGATAATCCAACGGCCTGCCGGAAAGCCCTTCCAAAAGATTTTCCATAAACCTCCCTGCAACAGCTTTGTCAACAGTGTCAAATAAGATAGTTTTTTCATCCAGCAATAGATACGAATTATAAGATACACCGTCAGGAACAGAATAAACGCCTTCAAACATAGCAAGCCGTCTATCATTTGCACCGACCCATATTAAATTTTCTGCCACGCGTTTTATGCAGTGCATTGATTAACCCTCCGGTCAAAAATATTTTTGATAATTAATATATTTGAAATGCGGCACGCATTATATAGCAACTATAATCCATTGTAAAACCCTTTCAGCTCAGCCTTCTTTTCTTCTGATATATGATGCCAGCGAACACCTTCGATAGCCCCTTCTATCGCCATCAACATATTAATGCAGGCGGTGTGGTCTTTAAGCCATATCTTTGTAAAAGCTTCCTTGCTGCCCTGCTGCCTTAATTGCTCCATAGAAGAGATTCCGACAGCATTTAACTTCTCTTCTATGACTTTGCTTATATTCGGTAACGCAGATAATTCACCCAATTATGTTCGCCTCACTTAAAAGTAGTATAGATTTTTAAAGTTGCCGTTGTTCCGGCACAGCCGGAACCGACTAACAGACGAGAGCTGCCCTTCAGCGAGGCACCTTTGGCGCTAAGCCTAAGATGAGACACGTTTAGCGGCCTCAGCCCCGCTGGCCGGCCCAAGCACGAGGCAACAACTTAAGTGTTTTTCTTAAGTTGAACGACTATAATTCAAACGATCTGTCTTGGCTTAAGTCAAGACAGATCACCCTCAGAGCCTGTTTGGCATCCTCATTCTGATACCTTTTCAGCTTACTCTTCACCTGTCTTTGTCAAACCCTCCCTGCAGTCTACTATAGGGTTTTTCAAATCTATAATATCTTTAATTAAGCATCGCCGGCCTTTCCGCAGCAGGCACAAAGCACTCGAAAGTTATCAAAAACGAGATACTAAACAGGCTCTAAAACATATGCTGCTACTCTTCTTTTGCAAAGTTATTTAAATGCTTTCTTTATTCTGTAACTTCATCTTCCTCTGCATATTCCTCATAACTTCCGGCTTCTTCATGCTGAGGATAGAGTATGCCGTCAGCTTCTTTTTTAGAAAGGCTGATTTTCTTGTTTTCAAAGTCAATATCAACTACCTTAACACTTACAGTTTCGCCAATTTTAAGCTCGTCCTCCGCTTTAGCCACGTGTTTTGCAGCTATCTGAGAGATGTGAACAAGACCGTCGACACCAGGCTCAAGCTCAATAAAAGCACCAAACGGTACCATGCGTACAACAATACCATCAACAATTGCACCTATAGGATATTTTTTGTCAATCTCATTCCAAGGATTATTATTAATATCTTTTAATGAAAGAGAAATTTTGCTTTTTTCAACATCCACGCCACGAACAGTTACAGTAACAGTATCGCCGGCTTTTAAAACATCAGAAACTTTTTTAACGCGGCCCCAGCTAAGCTCAGATATATGGATAAGCCCGTCTACACCGCCCAAATCAACAAAGGCCCCAAAATCAGCTATGCGGCTTACAGTTCCTTCTATTCTTTGGCCTTCTTCAATACTGCCAAAAACCTTTTCTTTATTTGCAGCCTCTTCTTTAACTGCCAGCTCTTTTCTGCCGCCTACTACTCTTCTTTTACTCCTATCATATTCTAATATATTAAAATCAAACTCTTTGCCTTTAAACTGAGCAAGACCCTCAACATATCTTGATGAAATTTGTGAAGATGGCACAAATACGCGCACACCTTTAACCATGGCAATAAGCCCGCCTTTCACAATATCAGCTATGCGGCCCCTTACTGTGGTTTTGTTATTAAAGGCTTCTTCTATATCAGTGTAGCCTTTTTGAATTTCCAGCCTTTTTTTGGAAAGGAGTACGTTGCCTTCTCCGTCATTAACACGAACAACAAAAACTTCAATTTCATCACCCACCTGTACCACGCTCTCAGGGGTAACACTTGGGTCATCTGAAAACTCTGCTCTGGGTATAAGGCCGTCAGATTTATATCCTAAATTAACAGATACCTCTCCCCCAGTTATTTGGATGACAGTACCTTTAACCACATCTCCTGTATGTAAAGTCACAAAAGATTCATCCAACATCTCTTCAAAGCTTTGGTCATTAACCTTATTATCTCCATCGCTCATTTTGCTTATAGCCTCCTTTATTATCTCTGGCGGGGTAGATGCACCGGCAGTTATTCCAATTTTATCACTTGTAGAAAAATTATTCAACTCTAATTCTTCAATACTTTCAATAAAATATGTATTTTCGCAGTTTTTTTTGCAAATTTCATAAAGTTTTATCGAATTTGCACTAGTTTTATCCCCCAAAACTATCATTTTGTCTACATTAGATGATATTTCACCGGCTTCTTTTTGGCGTTTTTCCGTTGCAGTGCAGATAGTATTGTATACTTTTATTTCAGGCAATTTAGACTTGAGTGTATTAACTATACTGTCAAATGTTTCAGTGCTGCATGTTGTTTGTACAACTACGGCATATTTTTTCCCGGGGTCAAGCTCTACGCTTCCGCTTTCTTCTACGGTATTTATGATAAATGGATTGCTGCCTTGGCGGCACCATCCGGCGGCGCCTATTATTTCAGGATGAAGCCTGTCACCTACTATTATTATTTCATAACCCTTTTCCGAATACTTACCGATTATCTCATGTATCTTCTTAACATCAAAGCAAGTAAAATCTATATAGGGTATATCATTTTCATCCATCTGCTTATAAACATGGCGGGCTACCCCATGAGCTCTTATTATTACGGTCCGTCCCCCTGCTTCATTTGGGTTATTTATTATAGAGACCCCTTTTTTACTTATGGCTTCCAGCACTGTTTTATTGTGAGTCACAGGGCCAAGGCAAGCCAGTTTTTCAGGATGAGGCAATTTGTTTATGCCGTTTACCGCTCTGGCTATGCCATAACAGAAGCCTGATGATGAGGCTGTTATTATTTGCATATCTTTACCTACTCTGACAGATTTTTAATCTGTACCATTATTTTTTTAGTAAGCTCGGCAAGCTCAGGTGTTCTTATCCTTTTACCGTTATACTCTTCAAAGTTCATAGGCTCACCCAAGCTGACAACCACCCCGGTAAATGGCCTGAAACTGCCCTTTATGCCAATGGGCACCACAGGCGACTCACTCCTTGTAGCAAACAAGGCTACACCGGCTTTGCCGCTCTCTACATCTACTTCAGTTGTGGCCGCTCTGCCGCCTTGAGAGAAGATTCCCAGCACCTGGCCATTTTTCAATATCTCTACTGCCTGCCTCATAGTAGCTATCTCCACCGCCTCCCTATTAACAGGAAAAGCACCAAGGGCAGTAATGAGCACGCCAAGCGGCTTAAAGTCAAAAAGCTCCTTCTTGGCCATAAAGCGCAGAGGGCGATTAATAAATACTCCCAAAAGAACAGGGTCTAAAAGGCTGCTATGGTTAGCACAGACTATAACCGCACCAGACTTCGGCAGGTTCTGGGCTCCTATTACTTCAATGTCGTAAAATGCATGAAAGAACAGGCGCAATACCGCCTTCCCGAATCTGTATAACATATACTTACCTCACATAAGTCTCATTCTTATTCTGCATATGGCGCAGATTGCAGCGGAGACTTCCTCTGCGCTTAAGTTATCACAGTTTACAAGCACAGCATCGTCCGCCTTTTTCAGTGGGCTTTCTTCCCTTGTCATATCCCTTAAATCTCTGGCTTTTACTTCTTCTAATATTTCATCAAAGTCAGCCGGCTGCCCCAGCGCAAGAAGCTCACTTGTGCGCCTTTTGGCCCTTTTTTCAAATGTTGCATCTAAATATATTTTCAGAGGGCTGTCCTTAAGCACTACGGTTCCTATATCTCTGCCGTCCATCACCACGCTTTGGCTTCTTGCCAGTTCCCGCTGCATATCAACAAGCCTTTTTCTCACAGATGGTATAACAGAAACTTTGGATGTGTTTTCAGCCACTTCCTGGCTTCTTATTTTTAAAGTAACATCTTTCCCATCTACGTAGACCAGCTGTTCATCGTTTATGAACTTTACTTCTACAGAAGAAGCATCAGCAGTTCTGTCTACAGCGCCATAGTCATTAGTGTCTATCCCTTTTTCCATACAATAGAAGGTAAAAGCCCGGTACATTGCCCCTGTATCTATATATGAAAAGCCCAGCTCCCTGGCACAAAGCTTTGCTACGGTGCTTTTTCCGGCGCCGCTTGGGCCGTCTATAGCTATAGCAAAGGCTTTAGCAGTTTCTTCCGAAAGGTCAGGCCTTAGGTGTTTTGCCCCATGCAAATATATATGTTTTATTGCTGTTTGAGGCACATCCATATCTGCGCTTACCATAAGCCTTAAACACAAGGGGAGGCTGCTCTCCACATTCATTTCCTGCACACACATTAAAGCAGCATGAGTAATACCAATATTGCGTGCCGCTGCTGCCGGGTAGGTTTGGTTTAAGTCTTTTGTACATGTGAATATAATATTGGTTATTTGGGTTATACTCAAGGAATTTGCACTTAAAATCCGGTTCAAAAGCTCTTCTGCCCTGTTTTCTATCTCTTTTTTATCATTTTTATCAACTGTTGTAGCACCACGAATGCTTCTAAGCATTTTTATCTCCTTAGGTATGACTTTTGAGCGAGCGCGAAGCAACTTTTCAACCAGGTATAAATCTCATTTGCAGTAATGTATATGTATATCTAAAATGATGAAGCCGATTCCCCTGCCAGAAAACCTGTAGCAAATGCTATTTGAAGGTTAAACCCTCCTGTAAGTGCGTCTACATCCATAACTTCGCCGGCAAAAAAGAGGCCTTTAACAAGCTTAGATTCCATAGCAGATGGATTTATTTGCCTAGTATCAACACCACCTGCAGTAACGACGGCCTGCGAGTAACCCTCTGTTCCGCTTATTTTAAAAGCCATCCCTTTTATCACCGTAATAAGCCGCTCTCGCTCTGCCTTTGTTATTTCGTTGACTTTCTTTTCAGGGTTAATAGCAGATTTTTGTATAATTGCAGGTATTATTTTTGATGGTAAAAGCGCATCCAATGCATTTTTAAACTGCTTATTTTTGCTTTCCTCAAAATCTTTAAGCACCCTCTTGTCAAGCTCTGCATGTGACAGGGCTGGTTTTAGGTCTATTACAAGCTCTGTACTATTTTCTTTATAATGTCTGCTGGCTGAGAGTATTGTAGGGCCGCTTAGCCCTGTATGTGTAAATAGCATTTCACCGAAGTCACTAAACACTTCTTTACAACCAACACAAAGCCTAACGGCCACATTTTTAAGGCTTAAACCGGCCAAGTCTTGAATAAAGGGCTCTTGGCAGCTGAGCGGAACAAGGGCCGGAAAAGTTTCTGTAATCTTATGGCCTGCAGCTTTAGCAAAATTATACCCGTCACCACTTGAACCGGTAGATGGATAAGATAACCCACCGGTAGCAATGATTACCGCATCAGCCCGCGTAAAGCCCGCATCAGTATGAACACCAGAAACCTTGCCGCCTTCAATATGAATACCCTTAACTTTGCAGTTTAGTTCAACCTTTACACCCAGCCTGCTCATCTCCTTAGAAAGAGCCTTTGTAATATCGCTGGCTTTTTCACTAATAGGGAAAACACGGCCACCGCGCTCCACTTTAAGCTTAACACCAAGACCCTCAAAGAAATCCATAACATAGCGGCTGTTATAAGAGTATATGGCAGAGTAAAGAAAGTGATGGTTAGCTGTAACTGCCTTCAAAAAATCCTCTTCGTCACAATCATTGGTTAGATTGCACCGGCCTTTGCCTGTGATATAAAGTTTTTTGCCAAGTTTTTCGTTTTTTTCAAGAAGTGTTACGTTTTTTCCTTTTTTTGCCGCTTTAATGGCTGCCGCCATTCCTGCCGGGCCGCCGCCGATTATAATTATGCTGCCCATATCAATTGTATATATCGAAGCCCATGGCCACAAGGGCACCGGCCGCCGCATCCTGCTCGGCTTCTTTCTTGCTCTTCCCTTGGCCTCTGCCAATCTCTTTGCCAGAAGCTAAGGCAATAGCAACAAAAGTTTTATCATGAGCCGGGCCGCTCTCAGATACTATATCGTAAGAGACTCCGTCTTTATCAGTCTTTTGCACTTCTTCCTGTAAAGCGGTTTTATAATCGCCCCCGGTGAAGTTCTTGGGGCCATTTTCTATATCTTCTTTAAAGAGTGTGAGCACCATTTTCTTAGCCGCATCAACTCCCAAGTCCAAAAAAACGGCACCGAGAACAGCCTCAAAGGTGTCTGCCAAAGTAGAGTCACGGTTACGACCGCCGGATATCTCCTCGCCTTTACCTATGTAGAGGTATTTGCCAAGGTCAATCTCCTGCGCTTTTTTAGCCAGCGAACCTTCACAGACTAAAGTGGCCCTAAATTTTGTCAGTTCGCCCTCAGGCAGATGTGGATAATGTATATACAATTCCTCACTTATGGCAAGCTCTAAAACCGCATCACCTAAAAACTCCAGCCGCTCATTGGAATTTAGCGAGTCAATCTTGCGCTCATGGGCATAGGAGCTATGCGTGAAAGCTTGCTCTGCAAGCTGCCTGTTTTTAAATTCTACTCCCAATTTCTTCTCGAGTTCTTTAAACATAATCTCTCCCTATTCGCTTTTAAGGGTTTTTCGTAAGACAGTATTTTTCAATCTCTTCACAAAGCCTTAGTGACGAAAACATATAGGCCTGGTGGATGGCAGATCTAAGCGCCCTGTGGTCTGAGGAGCCGTGTGCCTTTACAACTATTTTTTTAAGCCCCAAAAACGGTGCACCGCCAACCTCAGCATAGTCAAAGCGTTTTTTCAGTTTTATGAATGCAGAGCGCGATATCATTGCACCAATTTTGGTAATGGTAGAACCCATCAGCTCCTCTTTAACCATACCCATAATAGCGCCTGCCATGCCTTCGGTGTATTTAAGTATAACATTACCTACAAAAGCGTCACAAACAGCCACATCGCACTCACCTTTGGGTATATTTCTTGCTTCTATATTACCTATGAAATTAATGGTTTTTTCCTTCTCTAAAAGTCCGTAAACCTCTTTTGTCAGGGCATTGCCCTTCTCTTTTTCAGCACCTATGTTTATAAGAGCCACTCTGGGGTTTGGCTTTTTATGCACAAACTCCATATAAATAGACCCCATTTTGGCAAATTGAACCAAGTAGTTCGGCTTGGCGTCCATATTAGCACCGGAGTCCACCAAGAAAGTTATACCCTTTGCATTTGGAAGCGGAGTACCGAGAACAGGCCGTTCTATACCTTTGATACGGCCTATTATGGAAGTTGAGCCGGCCAGCAGCGCACCTGAGTTGCCCGCAGAAACAAGAGCGTCACAGTAACCCTCTTTCACAGAGTTCATAGCCATTATCATGGAAGAGTTTTTCTTAGTCTTAACTGCTCTGGTAGGTGATTCGTCCATCTCAACTACCTCTGGGGCATGAACTATCTCTATACGCCCTTTATCATACTCGTGCTTAACAAGCTCATAGCGCACAACATCTTCAGGGCCAAAAAGTTTTATATGAAGATTTTTGTTTGCAGCAAGGGCCAAAACAGCGCCTTTTACAATCTCAACGGGGGCAGAGTCACCGCCCATAGCATCAACCGCTACTATAATTTTTGCTCGCATAAGCGCTTCCCCTCATTTCTTAGAATTCCATAACGCCAAGCACCCCCGTTTTAAAACGGGGGTCAAAAATTTTATAAGTTAAACTACATATTAACAACAGTCTGTTTGTTATATGCACCGCAAGCTTTACAAACTCTGTGCGGAACCATAAGCTCTTGGCATTTAGAGCATTTAACTAAAGTAGGCGTGGAAATTTTCCATGAGTGCGCCCTTCTCATTTTCCCTCTGGAACGTGAAACTTTTCCCTTTGGTCCTATAGACATATTGCTACACCTCCTATTCACTATCAAAAAATATTGATCTTCTTACGCTACTCACTTGGCTCCCGGTTAAAAAAGGAACTTAGAACCGCAAAACGCTGGTCAAGAGGCTTTTCACAGCAGCACAAACCCTCATTCAAATCTTTTCCGCAAATAGAGCAGAGCCCTAAGCAATTTTCTTTGCATAATATTTTCATGGGCAGCAGAGCGCAAGTATTTGCCATTACCGCCTCAGAGAAATCAATACTATCATTAAATATCTGCCATGCATCAGGGTTTTTCTTTGAAAATTCTTCCAAAATATCCGCTTTCAAGTTGCATTTAACTTCTTTCAGGCATTTGTCACAGGTAGAAACCGCAACTATCTTAAGCTTGCCTGAAAACCCATACCCTCTGGTACCACCAGCTTCAAGCTTGGGCAAAACTACACCGGTTAGGACGGCCTTGACCTCATTGCCCACAATCATATACGAGGCCGGGACAATTACCGCAGTATCAAAGGCTATCTCAAACCCCGTGACTGGTATTAAGCCCGTACTTACTCTCATGTGCTACCCTCTTTCAAAAGTGTGCAAATATCAAGCACACGTTTGACATTATAAACCAGCATAGTAACATCTGTCAATGTTTTCTTCCCACATACATTAAATGCTCTGCCCAGCTAAAAAAGTCCTCCCGCTCCCAAATTTCTTCACAGAAGTTAAGCCAGGCATTTACAACTTCCGGAGGCTGGGTCATTATATTTGCCTCACAGGGAGAAAGTATTCCCTCCTGAGAAAACAGATGCAATTTTTCAAGGGGAAATCCCGACATAAAAGGTAAAATCTCTTTGGGGTCTATGAAGAAAGACTTTGTAAAGCTGTCACCTGCAAAACTTCGCCCGGCAAGAAAATCTTCCCTGTACTTAATGAAGAACCCCTTGTCAGGATGGTTTGACTTGACATCGGTAATTGCAACAAGCTCAGGTTTTTTTGCCATTGCATAAACAATACCGCCGGACATACTAATGAATGATGCAAACAACAAGCCACCTGGTTTTAAGAAGCTTAGGGCCGACTCTACCGCTAGTATGCGGTCTTTTTCTTCTAAAAGATGATACAAAGGCCCCATAAGCAACACATGGTCAAAAACACCCTGCACCAGTTTAGGAGCCTCACGGACATCACCAACTAAAGCTTTGATAGAAAGGCCTTCCTCTGCCGCCTTCCCTTTGGCAAAAGATACATTTTCAGGTGACAAGTCAAGCAATGTCACTGCGCAACCTTTTTTAGCCAGGTAAATACTATAACGCCCCGGCCCGCCTCCGATATCAAAAACCGTATCAGCTGGCTTAATATAACGCTCAAGCATACGGCAGGTCAGGAAAAATTCAGGCCGAGAGTCTATGCGGCTCCACTCATCAAGAACATATGAATCATAAAAATCTTTTACAGCCTTTGCATTTTCGTACCGCATGAATTTTACCTCCCCACCTTTAAACTATGCATTTCCTTACCTACTTCAAGCAATCTTTAGTATCCCTTGCAATAACCAGCTCCTCATTAGTAGGTATGAGAAGTGCCGCTACCTTAGAACCGGCTTTTGCGAAGTTTACTTCAACACCTCTTACATTGTTGGCGGCTTCATCTACCTCAAGTCCGAGATAACCAAGGTAGGCGCAAATTTCTTTTCTTGCTACCGCTGAGTTTTCGCCAAGGCCGGCGGTAAATACAACTGCATCTACACCGTTCATAGCAGCGGCATAGGCACCAACGTATTTTGCCACTCTGTAGTAGTATACATCAAGGGCCGCCTGAGCCCTTTTATTGCCCTGCTCAGCTGAGCCTTCAATATCTCTAAAGTCTGAAGAAACGCCGGAGATACCCAAAACGCCGGAATTTTTATTAAGCACATTTTCCATCTCTTTGATGGTTAAACCCTCTTTGCCCATTACAAACTGCATAATAGCCGGGTCCATATCACCGCTTCTTGTGCCCATTGCAAGACCCTCAAGAGGAGTCAGCCCCATAGATGTATCAACAACCTTACCACCCTTAACAGCAGCAACAGAAGCGCCGTTACCCATATGGCAGGTAATTATTTTCAAATCTTTAATGTCTTTACCGAGCAGGCCGGCAGCTCTGTCTGAAACATATTTATGGCTGGTGCCGTGGAAGCCGTAACGGCGCACTTTATATTTTTCATAGTATTCATAAGGCAAAGCGTAAAGATAGGCTTTTTCAGGCATGGTTTGGTGGAAGGCCGTGTCGAAAACACCAACTTGAGGCTTGCCCGGAAGAAGTTTTTCACAAACATCAATACCGATAAGGTTTGGAGGATTGTGAAGTGGCGCAAGGTCGGCGCACTCTTTAACAGCCGCCTTAACTTCTTCTGTAATTACTACCGATGTTGCAAATTTTTCGCCGCCGTGAACTACCCTGTGCCCTACTGCATTAACTTCATCTATTGATTTGATAACGCCGTGGTTAGCATCAAGCAGTGCTTCGATAACAAACTGAATGGCTTCCGTATGGGTTGGCATGGGTTTTTCTGTTTCATATTTGCCATTGCCTTCGTGCTTAATTTTACTGCCTTCAATACCTATTCTCTCACAAAGGCCTTTAGCCATTACGCTTTCGTCAGCCATATCTATAAGCTGGTATTTAAGAGATGAAGAACCACAGTTCATTACAAGTATTTTCATTAGAATTCTCCTTTTAATATATGAATTATAAGTTGAAAGATATATTAAGCAAACCAACTGTAATTAGTGTAAATTAATAAAGCGAATGCATAAATACAAGTGTTTATTATTGTTATTATTAAAAACACTATAAATGCTTTCAATGAAGTAAGCCCTGCTTTTTTAAATAACACCCGCAAAAAATAAAAAATCCCTAACAAAAAGCAAATTAATGATAAAGGTGCACAGACAAGAACCATCATCGGTGAAGAATAAAAAGCAAGGATATTATAGAAAATTTGCCTTAAATACATATCTCCCGCAGTTCCGCCACTACCATCATAACCCCAATAACCAACAAGAAAAAGGCTTATTGGCCCTATAAATAACAAAATTTGAAACACATATGCTATTGTAAATATATTTTTTAATTTCAAGCCCTTAATTTCCATGTGCCTGCACAGCAGTAATTGCCACAACCCCTACTATGTCATCAGCAGAGCAGCCACGGGACAAATCATTAACAGGCTTAGATATCCCCTGAGTCACAGGCCCATAGGCTTCGGCTTTAGCCAGCCTTTGAACAAGCTTGTAAGCTATATTACCCGCGTCTAAATCGGGGAATATGAGTACATTTGCAGCACCGGCTGCCTCATCATTTGGTGCCTTTGACTTACCCACTTTTGCGACTATAGCCGCATCAGCCTGAAACTCACCACCGACTTTAAGGGCAGGATTGGCTTCTTTAACCAATTTCGTTGCAAGCCTAACCTTGTCAACATCCGCATGTTTAGCACTGCCTAATGTTGAGTGCGATAACATGGCCACAACAGGCTCTGCCCCAACAAGGCTCTTAAAGCTCTGAGCGCTTGAGAGGGCAATGGCGGCAAGCTCTTCACTGTTAGGGTTTTGAACAAGACCGCAGTCAGAAAATACAAACACACCATTTTCACCCATATCGCAGTCAGGCACAACCATAACAAAAAATGATGAAACCATGCTGATACCCGGGCTGGTTTTAAGTATCTGTAAAGACGGGCGAAGAACATCGGCAGTGGCGTAATGGGCGCCCGCTACCATGCCATCAGCAGACCCGGTTTTGACAAGCATAACACCCATGTAAAGAGGCTCTTCTTTTAGAAGTCTCTTGGCCTCGTCAACTGTCATGCCTTTTTCTTTCCTAAGCTCGAAGAGTGTGTTCGCAAGCTCATCAAACTTTTCATAGTTGTTGGGGTTAACAAATGTAGCCTTAGTTAAATCTAAGTCAGGAGCACCTGCTTTTAATGAGTCCCCATCACCAATAAGTATAACCTCTGCAAGCTCTTCGGCTAAAACGGTGTGGGCCGCATCCAAAGTCCTTCTGTCAAAGGCTTCGGGCAATACTATAGTTTTTTTATTGCTTTTGGCTCTTTGCTTTACGCTATCTAAAAAATTCACAGCTAAAAGCCCCTTTCTGATGTTATTTTGCTGCATTCTCAGAAAAGACTTCTTGGCAACCCATTGTTAAACCAATTTTTAAACGTAATCGTTGGCCTGCCGCCCGGCTTTAGGAGCGGCGTAGACTCGCACAAGCGAATTTTAAATACTCATACTTTTTGTGTGTTTTTTGCAATAGTGGATTTTTCAGCAAAGCTGAAAAATCCTTTCCTAAAGTTAAAACCTTTTCGGTCTTGCCGAAAAGTCTTCTTGAGTATTTAAAGCGTAAAAAAAACTGTGTGAAACAGTTACGCAAGATGTCTGAAAAAACAGTATAAAAAACATTATAAGACGGTTTTAAAAAATAATCAACAGTTGTACAGAAAAAACACCATGCACTAAGTTCACATGGTGTTTTTCATGAGTATAAGAGGCTGTCTAATATCTCGCTTTCAGTAGATTTTCGAGCGTTTTTTTGCCAGACAAGGAGCACCTGACGACACATTCGTGCCGCCTACGGTGCACTCAAAGTATTCGAAGAAAATCTGCTATAGCAAAGGACAATTTAAAAGGTGAAAGCAAGCGGCACCCCGAAAATATGAGTCTTTTTGCCTACGGCAAAAATCGTTTGAGTT
>Ga0131853_10015056_pt1 | contig 14156 bp, 5 predicted proteins | sample TergutLab28metaG_FD_92764 | JGI IMG/M metagenome (GOLD analysis project Ga0131853, IMG submission 92764) | Labiotermes labralis P1 segment gut microbial communities from Petit-Saut dam, French Guiana - Lab288 P1 (version 2) (version 2) | ecosystem: Host-associated > Arthropoda: Insects >... | reverse complement strand
TGTGTGTGTGTTTGTAGTGTGTGAGTGTGTGTGTGTGCGTGTTTTTGTGTTTTGTGTGCGTTTTTTGTGTGTGTGTGTGTTTGTTTGTGTGTGTGTTTGTGTGTGGGTGTGTTTGGGTGTGTATGTTTGTGCTTGTGTGTGTGTGTGTGTTGTGTGTGTGATGTGTGCGTGTTTGTGTGTGTGTGTGAGTGTGTTTGTGGTGTATGATTGTGTGTGTTCGTGTTTGTGTGATGTATGTGCGCGTTTGTGTGTGTTTGTGTGTGTGTGTGTTTGTGTGTTTGGTTGGGTGGGTGTGTGTGTTTGTTGAAGTGTTCCGATACTACTCACACGCAATTGAGTAAATGGAGTGTGTTCTTGTGCTTATAATCACATGACCTTACCAATCCTGCATGGAGTTTGTGAGAACATATCATTCTTTCTACAATTGATTACTTCGCATTTTCGTGTTATCAAAATACAGAGTGCCGATCCCGATTTCCTTGCTTTTTAAGGCGTAGTTCTGCGACCGCTCGATTTGTGGGATTGCCGACGTGATTCCCGAGGAAGACATGAATGTTTGTCTCTTGTGTTTGATTGTGTAGGTAGAGGTCCGTGTGATGATCTGGTACTCGTTCAGAGGAACTTAGCAATTAACCAACTTAATTCACAAGATGTTCTTTTATAATAAGTTTATTATACACCTCTACATGTTTCGAGCACTATGTGCTCATCATCAGGAGGTCAAAATTGTATTATACAGCATCTGGTATCATCACACCTGTAGGTGGCCGTCCGGTGCACAGACTGGACTGGTTCAACCATTCCGCTCTCAACCTGTGCACCGGATGGCCACCTACATGTGTGATGATAGCAGATGCTGTATAATACAATTTTGACCTCCTGATGATGAGCGCATAGCGCTCGAAACATGTAGAGGCGTATAATAAACTTATTATAAAAGAAGATCTTGTGCATTCAGTTGGTTAATTACTAAGTTTATACTGAGATGCACGGTCAGCAAAAAGTCAAAATATTCTTTCAGAGGAGTCTTAACGTGGCGTCTGTTTGTGTCTCTCTAATTGTCTGTGATCCGTAAAACTCAAACGGAGGATCGAGTTCGGCTGTTGGGCAACTAAAAAAAAAAATACATAATACGAAGTCCTGATTTTGTGTGTCTGGATGTCTTTTGCGACTTATTGTAATTGCACCTAAGGTTGTGGTGAATACTTGGTGACGCACATAAATCCACATTCTTAATCGTCATTCTTATCAATTTCTCTACCGCAGAGTAGCAGGATTCGTGGTTTTCCTGGCAGTTAACGTAGTCACTATATTGACTAAGCTGTAACCAGTTCCACTAAAATTACTTACTAGTTTATTAAAGTGGATTTTAAATTGTTTGCAAGTTGATTATTCGGACATATTTATCATAATCTGGCAATTTTTTTGTAAAAAGATCGTTGAAATTTCAAAGGGACATTTTGAAAATTCTCGTCTTTAGCCATAATTTTCAAAAACAATCCTCCTAACAAAACCTTCGTATATATCGTAAATCTACAGAGATAATATGAAATCAGTTTCACTGAATATAGAAGCCATGAAGTTTGAAACGTTTTGAAAGAGAGCCTGACAGTAATTACCGGCAAAGTACTACAATGTCGACCGAAGCACCATTATACCGATTTTGCTTATGCGGCGCGCCTTATCTCACAGTTACCTCAAAACTCCTGCAATTACTTCAATTTCCGAACTTAATTTTATGAAGAATTATTACTGCCACAACAGACAAATTCTGCCATTGTAGAGAAGAAAAACGGACGTATTGTAGTCGCAGTAGGAAACCTTGAAATCACAGTTTCACTTAACATTCGCTCTATGATTATGAGACGCTCATGAGGGACAGCTTGATAAATATCATCGGAAAAGGAAGGTGCTGCAATATCGGCCGAAACATAATTAATTTTATTTTGATGGGGCCTCTCTCTTGCACAGTAGAACTCACATTCTTCGTCAAACTAATGCCAAAATTTCTAGCTCTTCTCGTTACTTCCCAACGAGTTATAACGGCTACAGACAAGCACACACATCTACACACGCACACACATCTACACACGCACACACATCTACACACGCACACACATCTACACACGCACACACATCCACACACGCACACACATCTACACACGCACACATCTACACACGCACACACATCTACACACGCACACATCTACACACGCACACACATCTACACACGAACACACATCTACACACGCACACACATCTACACACGCACACGCATCTACACACGCACACGCATCTACACACGCACACACACAAAGACCCAGAGAAAACTTGTTTGTTTCCATGGCTGTATAAACCTTCTTGAAAAAAGATTGTAGTTTGTATGCAACACTTTATGAATATTACTACACCTACTATAAAATAGCTGTTAATTTAATAGCTTAACCTTAGGCTGTAAAATTGTAAAAATACGTGTAGTTAGGTTACATCGGTCATATATTGAACGTTCATAAATTACACTTCAAAAACATGAATTCCGAAGAAGCTAAATAAAGAGTTTAAACATTGTGGTCTCTCTTTATCTAATTCACCCAGTTCAGGTCAGGATCCAATGCCTTCCTCGAAACACTGATAGTTACTTTGCTGTATAAAAATTTCCTTCTTTTGTGAAAGCGGTCACTGCAGTATATTCTTGAGCCGTGACGCCGGGAGTCTGGTAGAATTTATCTTTGCCTGTATCATCAGGGTAGATGTAATTCGAGTAGCTCATGCTTCCAACATGTTAATGTCCACCGACGAGACGGCGCGGCTTCATAACCCGTAAGATCAGCACCTGGCTATTTTTGTGAAATTACGTTGTGTCCATAAAATTATGATGGAAAATCTCCAATTACTGAACCGTCTTCTTATTGGGACTTGCTACAAATATTAGCAATTATTCAAAAGTTCCAACAGTTGCGTGTCATGACATTATAAGCCTTTCTCCTGATTGTTGCCAGTAAAATCCAGTTTTCTTTATCGTTTCAGTGTTACCGGTACTGCCCCCTGTACATGTTGCCTTCTCAGTGACTTCGTTAGCGTATATAAGACAGGCTACAATCATTAGTAATGTTTAAAGCCTAGCAGTTACCAAATTTACCCCTTGGCTTTATCCAAGTACTCCCACACACTGTATATACGTGTTACTCGCAATTCTCACAATAAACAGCCACCATTTTCCTACACAGCTGTCACTGATTGATATTTCCAACACTGGGCTGTAAAAAATATTTGGACCTAAGAAGGAGGGTATAACAGAAGGCTGGAGACAATTACATGATGTCGAGATTCGAAATTTGTCTTCCTCGCCAAACATTATGAGGACGATGAAATCAAGAATGATAAAATGGATGGGCCATGAGGCAGGCATGCGAGAGAATAAATATTCATAAGGCTCTGGTGGGAGAATATTAAGAGAAGAGACGACAGCTGAAAGATATAGACGTAGATGGTAGCATAATACTAACGAAACTAGAAATAGAATGATATGTAGTGGGCTGGATTCATCTGACTGAGGATAGGAACTAGTGGTAGGCTCTTGTAAAAACGATTATGAAAGTTCTGCGAAGAGCTGGGAATTTGAGTAGCTGAAATCTATTAGCGTCTTCTGAAGGTTTCTGTTACATTTAATTAGTTACTTACGTCTATGTGTACTTTCTTTTCGTGGATTATGTAGTGTTAATTTACAAGTATGGCTTCCAAGGAAAAGAACTAAAAAATCTGAACCCGGGATACAGAAATTGCACACGTGTGCTTTACAATTTGTACTCCTCATCAAATGAAGGATGAGGGCATGGGCGGGGCATGTGGCATGCACGGAATACACGTTTTTTTTCTGGCCAACTAGAAGGGAAAGTATGGATTAAATAAGCAGCCTAGGATCAAATCAGAGGTAATATTAGAATGAATGTTAAAGAAAGAGGATGGATGTCGAATGGCGTGGCTGATGGTGGAGTTAGCCTTCGAGTTGAAAGGTGGGTAATATCCAGAGTAGTTTAGTAATTCCTTTCTTTACAACGACTCCTCCAGGAGCAACAGAGGGCAGAGAAAGAGACAGGCTTTTCCATTTTAACTAATCTGAAATGCGTCCACCTACCTTGCACAAATGTCCAACAGTTTGCGTGTATTAAGCGTGTTATCTGTATAAACACATCGGTTACATTTTATGTTTTTAGTTGGTAATTGGGACAATGTAATGACTGTGAGCAAAATTCAGTTTGCTTCATATGTAGACACACAAAACCTTTATTTTGGGATTATATTACAATAATACAAAATAAACAAGGAAAATATAATTATGAAATAATGTAGAACACATATGATGGTCAGTGATTCAAACCCGAGGGGATAACATACAAATCGCTTTCCTAGAGTCATATTAGTTGAAAATTAAAGGTCGTCAGTATGTAGAGTGTTATTAATCTTCATATTTAAACGCTTGTCAATGAAGGAAGATCTCAATAAAAGCTTGGCTTAAGCATTACTCAGGATTGCTGGTTTATAGAAGGCAATATATAGTAATATATTAGCCAGTAAGTCTAAATATAGAATTCCTCCTTCGTGTAACGGTGCACACGTGAATACCACACAGGGAAATTTTTAATTCGTCTACAATATCGAGGACCTTCCTCTTTAGTCAACTGTGGCTTTAATAGAAGATTTTCTTTTCTACCCTCGGCCAGCAGAATGGTTCTCTTTATTAGTAGTTCTCACGTCTTTCTGAAACGCTTTGCTTGAATGCAATAAAATTAGGCCACGACCGCTTTATATTATTATTATTATTATTATTAGTGTTTCATATTAACTTGTATAGTCAACCTACACTCTCCAAAATAGCTCAACTAGCATCAAGACAGCTCGCCTTGCCGAAATTCTCTCCACCTATCCCAATTCCTCACTATGGACAATCAGTAAATTTTTCCCCGTGCGTAAGTACCGCGACATGATGTGCGGGTGAGTGGATGTAAACGTTCAAGTTTCAAGAATTATTGATATTGACACTAGATGAAAACTTCACGCGTCGGTCACTTCATCACCGGTGGGAATTCGCTGCCCAATGACTGAGTCCAAGAACTGACAATGGCCAGGTTTGGTTCTGGGTGGAGTGAGGATCTTTTCTGTGTATCATACCACACCGGCTCAGAAGCTGACGCAGCTGATGAGCATAGGCAAATCTTTCTGCGATGGTTAGACGACCAACAAGCCAACACTCACCTTCAAATATTTCCGAGGTCAATTATGCTGTGGTATTGAACCGTGAGATCCGACGCAAGAAAACGGCAACTAACCGCCTAATATATGGCTGTAAACACTATCAGAATAATTTAATGTTACGGCGACACTTCCCCGTTGTGTTATCAATTGCATATATTTTCAGTATTTCGTCTCACACAACTTTACAACAGAAATGAATTGGAAACCAGAGGTAAAAATGTCCTTGTTCCATAGATTTATTACCAGTACAAACATTGACTTTCCCGAAGGGGAGATCTCCTTCCTAAATAAAGGTCCAATATACAGGGTCATAAAAGATGGACGGGATTTGAAACCGCTATAACTTAAAAAGTACTAGACGGATTTACACGTTTGGCGTTTGCAAGTAGGGTTATTTTTATGCAAGACGGAGCTCCTCCACACTTCAGATGCTTCGTGACTGACGTTTTAAATGAGAGGTTCCCTGATGCCTGGATTGGAAGGGGTGGACCAATACCCTGGCCACTTCGAAGCCCAGATCTCTCTCCACTTGATTTTTTCGTGTAGGGGTACATTAAGAACATTGTGTATGCTGAGAAGATCAGGAATATCCAGCACCTGCAAGACAGGATCACATCGGCCATTGAAACTGTAACACGAGACATGATTCAGAAAACGTGGTAGGAGATAGAATTTCGTTTGGACGTCTTCAGAGCTACAAACGATGAACATATTGAAATGTACTAAGGTACGTCTAAAACTTTAAACTTTTCTGATCATTTTAAGATGAAAAACGTGTAAATCCGTCCAGTACTTTTTACGTTATAGCGGTTTCAAATCCCGTCCATCTTTTTCGATGACCCTGTATAACCTTAATTATAAACTGAATGACTGGATAAGAACATCGGCTCTGCAAGCTGCGACTGCTAATTTTTCCATCCCAAAAGCAGACCAAGAACACTTTCGGTGGGAAGTTATCATAAATATGAATTCCTCATATCAAAGCCATTCACAATACTTAAACCACAATGCGTTAAACTGAAATAAATTGTTAATACAAATTTCCAGAACACAAAAAGTTACTCTGTTGATATATTGTTTCAAAATTATTATGTCGGTAAAATAGATTATTTTATCACTTTTAATCTGTTTAATATTTTAAATATAAATCCCACCAATAACTTCCAAAAACTAAATAATTATAAAACAATAATAAATAAAGAAGAAACCGAAATCAATAATTTAAATCATACTTCTACAAACATATTTTTCATGGCATCTAGTTGGTCAGGACCCCCTCATTATCGAGGCTTCACGATCACACTCAGTTACACCACACCCAACAGAACTCCTCTGGATGGGTGATCAGCCCGAAGTAGAGATCTCTGTCTGACAATATGCAACAATCCCAAGAGAGACCTTCTGCAATTAGTATTAGAATTTATTCGGCTTTACTCTGTGTTTATCAGTCATTTGATATATTTTTATTGTTTGTCTGTACATAAAAAAAATTCTTTGTTTTTTCGGTGTTTGTCCATCTGCTACTAAATTACAAAATTTTCATAATGTAATTGATCTTTCTGAAATTACTGTCGTGTTTCGTTGTTTCCCAGTTCTGTAATGCCCTGTTGTCATTGATTGAATTCGTATAGGACAGAATTTATATCCGTATTGTGACGGTCATATTGTATCAAAATGTCATCAATATAGCGGCGATCCCAGTGGCCGCGCAGTCAAAGCGTGGGTCTGCGTCCGCTGGCTTCCTGGCATTGTGGGTTCGAATCCCGTTGGGAGCATGGCTAACTTCTCTTCATTTCTACACCCGTCTTCCACCGCACTGCCGCGGACATTTACACACAACCAAGTGCACATGTTATGATCACACTGACCTTTACTAAGGAACATAAAAATATTCAGCGTTACAGTTTACAACATTCAAGAATATGTGAGTACATAAATACTTTGACTTTCGATTATTGTTTAACATTTTGAAACTCCGTATATTTCTAAACAGCACCGTACATTATTCTTTACTTTTTGCAGATACCAACCCACATCAAAGCAATACAACGCGAAGAACACATATAATTCTTCCTTCATCTACAAGGAGTCGCCAGAAGTTTTGATACTGGAAGCTTCACCCACCAACAGTACTAATACTGATCATACAAACTATATTCCCTTGTGCCTTGAATATGACCCGGTAATGTACACACCATATTGGAATTCTACTGCATACCAACGTAGTTTTTGAAATTTATAAACATATTAATATTTTTTTTTAATTTTTGTCTTTTACACTTCTTGAAAATTTTATGCACTTTTATGTAATTTACCAAAGTTTCTTGTAATATTTCGTCAACATTTCAATACGTATCTTATCTTTGTTTGTAAAGGGTTAGATCTCACTCCTGCTTACAATTGTGTTAAGTATTCACTACAATGTTTACATTATGGCCTTACGATGGCTTTAAAAATAAGCCGAAATATGTTGACTGATTAACATGCTTTGTAACGTTCTGTATGACGGCATACTGAATAAATACAGAATAATTTACTGTCGTTTATATTACTAAGGTTCTGGAAAGATAAAGCGAGGACTTTGCTCATACATTTGTAGAATCATTCACCCAAGTTGGCTGTTATACCAAAGCAAATCTTTTGAAGTTGACATTTACCTTTGTAGGGGACAGTTCACGTATTTGTTTTCTGTGAAAGAATAAATGAAAAAATGTGATCCACTGTGTCCTTGGTATGTTGCATTGTTTCTTCCAGCAGTGAGAACTTTCGCTCCAGTTGACGTAGCTGATCGCACTGTTTCAATAAGTCTTCCTGCACACCTCTTTGGCTCTGGCCTAAGACCTCACGCATCTCTATTCCTTTTTCCAAGGATTCTTTCCACAACTTTTCCTGATTTTCATTTAATAAACCGTACTTCACCCCAACCTCTCTGACTACTTTCGCCATTGCATTTTGCACCTCTTGTTCCACTTTGGTCAACCTGTATTCGTATATTTCTTTTAGCGCCCCTACTTGGGTAGTCAGAAGTTCTTGCTGTTCACACAAATCCTTCATCCTCCTCGATACCAGAGAGCCATTTTCACTCCCCCAAGCTCGAATTACTGTCTCTTGAACACTGTCGCTTCCCCTAGACGCTAATCCATTCCTCTTGGAAATTTGCTTCAGAGCAGCGTTGATTATGTCCCTAGACATAACTGTGTTCATCCTTGGTTCATTTTCGTCCAAGTAAATGCTTCCTTTCCTTCTGTTCGGAAATACATGCACTTGTTTATTTGGGTAACTCTTGAAGACGGAACACAAATTTGGTGTTATTATCGTTATGAATCTAGGGAATATCCACTTACTTTGAGCGGCCCCACATACCAGATTCTCGATGTTGGAGATGAGGCGCACTCTTGCAATTAAACTCAACGTTTCAGCGTCGTTCTTTATGGCCTGTGTGTCACTTACAGCCAGTCCACTCAGTAAGTTCAACAATATGACACTTATCAACAATATGAACAGTACTAGAATCACATGGCTTGTCACTGGCAGCAGATCAAATTTCATCTCGGATGCCTCATACTCACCATTCATCATCAACACTGACTTCATCACGGTCACCCACACGTTTTGATAGAAAAGTGAAACGCAAGGTGTGCGAAACATAGTGAAAACACAAAGGCTGAACGCTATTATCAATGGCGAATAAAATGACATGAACTTCACAAAGGTAAGGGACACTGTCTGGAGCATCTGCATCAGGATGGAGCAGTTGGGAATACAGCCAATCCGCAAGAGAAACTCAAACCAAGCCAGCAGCACGGCAATGGACGCACAGTGATGTTTCGTTACTTTATCAACCTGCTGCACACACAGGATGATGACCAGTATTATGATAGAAACACGAAGAAATGTGCTAGTTCTCCGGAGATACTGCTTGGTGACTGACAGAAACTGTGTAAGCTCTCGCATTGCAAACATGGCAACCATAACCGTAAGTCCCAATTTGATTCCCATTTCCAAAGTTGTTTCTTCAGCATTCGCAGACTGTGTTGTAGTTTCATTTGCATCTGACTTGCTTCTATTGTTGTGAAACGTTGCGTTTTCGGAATCCGATTTCACCCTGGTCCCAGATTGGTTGTTAGGTATCTGTACAAATTTATTGCTCTTTGAATTTTCAGAAGTAAATGTATTGTTTGAGGTTGTAGTGCTTCCTTCCAAATTTATAAAACACTTCACAGTGATATTCTCAAAGCCCTTTATTTCTTTTTCTGGATTTTCATTTTCTTTGCCCTTTCTTGGATCAAAATGTAAAGTTTTATTCCCGCACTCCGAAGTATTGGTACAGTTTTTTGGCCAGGCGTCGAGCCGAGAACAGTCATGAATAACACAGGACACTTGATCACATTTCAGGTTATTACCTGCGTCAGGACAGCTTTTTACACTAGAATAATCCGTTAAAATTACATGTGTCGTGAGAAAGCACAGGAAAGTAACATAAAATAGTAGATTTATATAGAAAAACGAGCGGGCATAATTCCATTTCAGATACAAAAAACTGGTGATTACAGGATGCTTCAACATATGGCGTAACCTTCTATCTTGGCTCATATATAAGAGCATAGGCATCTCGGCCATCCCTTTCTTACTTCTGTTACAACTCTTTGGTGTCAGAAAATTGTAGTTGAAAGTCAGTCTGAAATCCTGGTGGTGTGGCGTTTTGTCATTCGTCTCCAAACACTCATCAAAGAATCTTCTTAACGTAAATCTATCAATCTGCGACAACGGTGGCTGTCTAAACTTGGTGAACATCAAGTCTGCACCATGTTTCATCAGCATGACCACTGTATCTTGGTTCCCGTCTCTAGCAGCAATGTGCAATGCAGTTTCACCACAACCATCCATTAGATTGATGTCTGCGCCATTCCTCAACAAAATATCCGCCATCTCACTGTTGCCATACCGTGCTGCTACATGCAAAGCCGTGTTGCCCCATTCGTCAGTTGCATCTAAGTCGATCTTCTTGCAGACAGAAAAATCACCTTCCAAAAGAAGCACCAAACTTTGCAGAAGTACCTGATATTCCTCCTGACGCGACAGGCTGAGACGAGCAAGACAGTGCAGTGCTGTCCTCTGGCAACAGTCTTTGATGTTTCGGTCTACACGGTCCGCACTCAGCAGCACGTTTAACTGATCTAAATTACCTCTTTTAGCGACCATATGAAGAAGCGGTACATCTGAAACGGGGTTCACTGTGTTCACATTGGCTCCAGCTTCAATCAAGATTCGGGCAAACTCCTGTCTCCCCTCTAAAGTACAAGCCATTTCCAGACAGGTACAATAGTATGGTTCATCATACCAATAGTCGATGTTCACCGGCGTCTTCTGCAGTGCATCCCGAAAGGTGTTCACGCAATCATGTTGGATTGCAGCAAGCAGTCGAGTCTGAGGGTTTGGCGAATTCAGGTCCTCTAATAAAGGTGGTGGTAGGATTGTTCTAAATTCTGGATACAGGCAGAGGATTTTTTCACGTACAGTTTTCATTTCATCAGCACCCGAAGTCTCCAGATTCAAATGTTTCCCCTGATGCTGCAGTATGGTCCTAATTGTAGCTTTACATCTGTCATTTAGGGCGTGACTCAGAGCTGTATGTCCGTACATGTCAGGTTTGTTCACTTTGAGGTCCACCTTCTCCATCAATGATTTTATGCACTGCATGTATTTCTTTTCGAATCCACGATGTTTACAGGATTCCTTCGTTAAAATGTGGAAAGCAGTGCTACCATTTTTGTCCGTTGCGTTCACGTTAATCTTACTGTGCAGCAGAAGCATTGTGAGGACCCCGTGATTACCTCCCATTGCAGCCAGATGTAATGGTGTACATCCGATATATCCACCTCCAGCATTTACATTAATCCTGTGGTCGGCTATGAGTGTTCGTACTACTTCTAAGTGCACACCTTTCACAGCCATATGAAGACTGGTCCAACCATCGCCGTCGACAGAATTGACGTCAGTCTTCGGGTTCATAAGCAGAGTTTTAACGGTCTCCAGGTTCCCTTCAGTTGCAGCTACATGCAGTAATGTACGGCCAAACGAAGCCTCACTACTTGTATTATCATTTGGCCACGACAGAGGGTATTGCAGAAATAAAGACAAAGGAACTCTTTCTGGTGTACAAGAACCAACATTCTTCATCTTACATGATGAGACTGTTAGGCGACGGATTCTTTTAACGCTGTTATCATCTTGTTCAGACTGTGGTGAGTCGTTTATGGATATTCTCGTACTTTTAGATGGGGGTACCATGATGAGTATATTCTCTGAAAAATAACCAATATTGTATCGATAAGAATTTAGTAGCACATAAAAAGGAAGGACTATTCTAACCTGCAATATACATATTTTTAAAACCCGTTACTTGTTATACTGTTATCATTTATGACCTGCGGGGTTAACATATTCGTATTGTTAATTCCGTTTGAAGTAATGGAGAACTATCTGTGCTGTGGAAAAATAGGTCATGATTATTGATCTGAGTGGCAATCCCTGCCTGGCAATTCATAGCAACAAGATGGGAAATATTCGTATAACGTAACACTGTGGTGAATTCAGCTATCCCAACAGCCTGATACAATTTCAACGAAAAGAGCGCTTCCAAGGCGTTTTAATGCGGCTGAAAACACTAAATTATACTTAGGTATTCATATAAAGTACCCGATATTTTTTTCCAGATGTTAATAAAATGTGGGGTGTATTGATAGATTTTGACATAAGTTCCGAACATCAAATTTCACATAAATCCGTCCAGTGGGAGCCACGCTGCACCTGAGGACAGACAGACAGACAGACGATCGGACACACTAACAGCATGATACCGTTTCAGTCGAAGGAAGTGCTCTTACAAGGATTTAATGTCGCAGGCAACAATAAATTTTACTTTGTTCTTCATTTGAAGTGTACTATATTTTCCCCCCGATTTTAACCAAATTTTGGTTGTCTCCATAAATTCTCATAGAAGTCGCAAATATCAAATTTCACGAAAATCCGCCTATTGTGAGTCGCGCTGCTACATGCGGAGAGGCAGAAAGATAGACGGATATTACGAAGGAAATAGGTGCTTATGCCGACAATACGAAACACCTAGAGTAAAATAAAAAATGTGCATGTGCATGTGCACGTCATTATAAAATATTGGAAGGGGTGGTTTATCGCCATACATTCTTAAGTTTGGCATTATAAACGCTGAATAGTAAGTATCATGCCCTGAAATGGCCTCCGGTACCTATTGAAGAGACTTACTACCCTCTTATAACTATAGCAATAATAATAATAATATGTCTCTCTCGAATAGTCTACAAAAGCTCGATCTACTTCTACACACCTTTATGTAACTACAAAAGACTGTTATACTCAATACATTTGCATTACTTCGAAGATTCTTAACTACCAGTGTATAACCACCTTGAAGTATCTTGTCCTAAACAGATAATGGCACCAGCATATCGTAAAACCTATGGAATAATAATAGTAGTAATATTTCAACGTCTGTTACTCATAGTAATACAGTACATTATTACTACATTATTACTATTTTATTATTCTCATAAATATGGTCGTATTAATTATTATTATTATTATCATCATCATCATTATGTGACTTGTCACAGGCCATTTCTACCTGGTACTTCTCTTGAACCAGCGGTGATCCCCATCACTCAGGCTTCAAATTTCAGACTGCAGTACTTTCCGTATTATGTGCGATGTTCAAAGTATAACTGTCTTTTCTAGTGAATCTATTGAATGTTTTGCTGATATGGCTTCCAAATTTTTCCTTACACTTTTGTTACTATTCCGGTGACTCCAATTATTACTGGTATAATCATACATTTCATGTTCCACATTCGTTGCATTTCTATACATAAACTCTTGCATTTAACTTCTTTTCTGCTTTCTTTTGCATGACATTTCTGTCTGCGGGTATTGTCACTTCTATCAGAATGCTTGTTTTCCCTCTTTTGGTGTTTATTATATTTGGCTCGTTTGCTGTAACTTCTGTGTCTGTGTGTACTGCTTGATTCCACAACACTGTAACACTTTTTTTTACATAATGGTTTGTGTGTGTGTGTGTGTGTGTGTGTGCGTGTGTCTACGATTTGCCTGTCGTTTCCATGCTTAGTGCTTTGCATAGTGAGTTAGCAAATGTGTACAAACATTATCGTGTCTCATTATGTACTCATTCTTCGCCAGAATTGGGCAACATGAGTTTAGGTGGTCAGCAGTTGTTTACATAACCGGCATTTATGTTCAGTTTCTTTCTTCTAAATTTTATTTTTGAAATAGTGTTTACTAAGTGCTTACTCTTGAACTGCCACCACTGAACTTTCTGTTTCTCCCGTAATGCTCCAAATTTTAGCCACAAATATGACTGTTCATGGGTATAGAGCATTTTATAACTTCTACCAGGTCGATGGATGGGGCAGGTTGGGGATTTGATTTTGGTAACTAGGAATTTTGAGGGTAAGAGTAGGTTCAGCACAGTCGCCCCAGCTAGTCGCCTCTTACGACCGGCAGGGGATTCCCTAGGTCTATTCTTATACCGGTACCTAGACGGTAATAAATTCTGTCTACATATTGTTGGCTGAAGTCATACGGATGGCGGCCATGCAAGGCTTTTTGGGACTGTTTTCTCTTGTCTTTGTTATTATACTGTTCATCTGTGTGAAGTTCATTTGCATTTGCGCGGACTAAGTCCAGCGGTGTGCACCTATCATCTGCTTTTATTATTATTATTATTTTCATCATCATCATCATCATCATCATCATCATCTCCTTTACGCAGGGTATTTATACTTATATTCCTGAGACAAACTATGTCCCTAGGGAATACAGTGTTGCAGCTATTCTGTTGTTACTATTCA